>ERZ772918.48-NODE-48-length-95953-cov-12.9771_pt1 | contig 95953 bp, 88 predicted proteins | sample MGYA00512118_ERZ772918 | MGnify/ENA primary metagenome ERZ772918 (study PRJEB29015, sample SAMEA2737939) | human oral metagenome | biome: human oral; feature: human-associated habitat; material: dental | place: China | collected 2135 ... | reverse complement strand
CAGCCACAACGAACTCCTTCACCAAGATCCGTTGCAACCACCACTAGAACCTAGAGTACGCATCTGTGGTCACCAGCCTAAGATGGAAGAGTGAGCATTGCATCTATTGAACTAGGCACCAAGGGCCGCCGCGTGTACATCGGGAAGCTCGCGGGCACTAGTGTTTTCGACCCTTTGGGCGACCAGGTCGGCAAGATTCACGATGTAGTTGTCATCTTTCGGCTGAAATCCGAAGCCAACGTTATCGGCTTCGTCGTCGAGGTTGGTCCGCGTAAGCGCGTCTTCCTGCCGCTGACCCGCGTGACCTCAATCGAATCTGGGTCGGTCATTACGACGGGCCTGCTCAACATCCGTTCCTTCACGCAGCGTCCCATCGAGACGCTCGTACTCTCCGAGCTTTTCGACCGTGTCGTCACCATGAACGACGGCTCGGGCCAGGTGCGTATCCTCGACGTGGCGATGCGCCAGCGCCGCCCCAAGGACTGGGTGATCTCCAAGCTGCACGTCCAGCGCGTGCGCACGTCCTCCCTCGGTTTCACGCGCAGCGGCGAGACCCTCACCGTGGACGTGTCCGAGGTCTCCGGCCTGCTCAAGACCGACTCGAACCAGGCGGCGACCGCGCTCGTGCAGTACACGGAGGACATGCGCCCCGCGGACCTGGCGGACTTCATGCACACGCTCCCCCAGGATCGAAAGATGGCGGTCGCCATGCAGCTGACGGATGCGCGCCTCGCCGACGTGCTCGAGGAGCTGGGTAACGACGACCGTATCGCGATCGTCTCCGCGTTGGAAGCCGCCCGAGCCGCCGACGTTCTGGACGTCATGCAGCCCGACGACGCGGCCGACCTCGTCGCCGAGCTTCCAGACGCGCAGGCCCAGTCCCTGCTGGCCCTCATGGAGCCCGAAGAGGCCGAGGACGTGCGTCGACTCATGACCTACGACGAGTCGACCGCCGGTTCGCTCATGACCACCGAGCCGGTCATTTTCGGCCCCAACGCGACCGTCGCCCAGATGTTGGCTGCCGTACGACGCGAGGACATCCCGGCCTCGATCGCGACCGTCGCCTTCATCGCACGCCCGCCCCAGGAGACCCCGACCGGCCAGTACCTGGGTATGGTGCACATCCAGCGTGCGCTGCGCGAGCCCCCGCAGACTCTGCTCGGCACGATCCTCGACCGCGACATTGAGTCCGTGGATCCCAACGCACACATTGCGACCGTGACGCGTCTGCTGGCTACCTACAACCTGACGGTCCTGCCCGTCGTCGACGAGGACGGGCACTTACACGGCGCCGTCTCGGTCGACGACGTCCTCGACGAGCTGTTGCCCGAGGACTGGCGCGACTTCGACGACGACGTGACCGACCGCATGATGGCAAGGAGCATCGATGGCTGATCGTCTGGATAACCCGATCGACAAGCGTCGGTGGTTCTTCCGCCGCTCGTCGGGCGGCGGCGACGGCTTCGGCCGCTTCGCCGAGGCCACCGCCCGTTTCATGGGTTCGCCCAAGTTTGTCCTCTACATGACGATCTTCGTCATCGCGTGGATCGGCGCGAACCTGATGCTCGCCGGCATCAGCGAGAAAGCCGCCTGGGACCCCTACCCCTTCATCCTCCTGAACCTCGCATTCTCGACCCAGGCCTCGTACTCGGCCCCGCTGATTATGCTCGCGCAGAACCGCCAGGACGCCCGCGACCGCGTCGTGGCCGAGCAGGACCGTCTTCGCGCGGAGCGTAACCTCGCCGACACCGAGTACCTTGCCCGCGAGATCGCAGGCCTGCGCCTGGCGCTCCAGGACGTCGCCACGCGCGACTTCGTGCGCTCTGAGCTGCGCGACATGCTGGAGGACCTGCGTGCGGAGATCGCCGCGGACGCGGCCAACGCCTCGTCGAACGAGGCGGATGCTGAGGCCGAGGACGACGGTGCCTTTCGTCCCCTAGAAGATGGGCACACCGGCCAGTAGAGTGGAGTCCATGCCAGTCACTCTTGATTCCGTCATGGAGGCTCTCGGCCAGGTCATCGACCCCGAGATCCGCCGCCCCATCACCGACCTCAACATGGTGACCCCCGACCTGGTCACGATCGACGGTTCCTCCGTCGCCGTCAAGGTCCTGCTCACCACCGCCGGATGCCCCCTGCGCACCCAGATCACCAAGGACGTCACCGAGCGCGTGAGCACCATCGACGGCGTCGAGAACGTCTCCGTCGAGATGGGCGTCATGGACGAGGCCCAGAAGAAGGCGCTGCGCGAGAAGCTCAATGGCGGTCGTCCCGAGCGTGAGATCCCCTTCTCTCGCCCCGATTCCCTCACGCGCGTCATCGCCGTCACCTCCGGTAAGGGCGGCGTCGGCAAATCCTCCATGACCGCGAACCTGGCCGCCGCGCTGGCCGCGCAGGGCCTCAAGGTCGGCGTCATGGACGCGGACATCTACGGCTTCTCCATCCCGCGCATGCTCGGCGTGGACCACGACCCGCAGGTCATCGACGGCATGATGATCCCGCCTGTGGGCGCCGGCGGCGTCAAGGTCATCTCGATCGGCATGTTCGTGCCCGACGGCCAGGCCGTCATCTGGCGCGGCCCCATGCTCCACCGCGCCCTCCAGCAGTTCCTCGCGGACGTGTTCTGGGGCGACCTGGACGTCCTGCTCATCGACATGCCTCCGGGCACGGGCGACGTCGCGATCTCGATCGCGCAGCTGTTGCCCAACTCGGAGATCCTCGTCGTGACGACCCCGCAGGTCGCGGCCGCCGAGGTCGCTGAGCGCGCCGGTTCGATTGCCGCCCAGACGAACCAGAAGGTCATCGGCGTCGTCGAAAACATGTCCTTCCTGCCTCAGCCCGACGGCTCTCGCCTGGAGATCTTCGGCGCGGGCGGCGGCGAGTCCGTTTCGCAGCGCCTGACCGCCCAGCTCGGCTACTCCGTGCCGCTGCTGGCCCAGGTCCCGCTCGACATCGCACTGCGCGAAGGCGGCGACCGCGGCGAGCCCGTGTCCGTCGCTTCGGGTCCCGCCGCCGAGGAGCTGACGGCCCTCGCCAAGCAGCTCTCCTCGGCGCATCGCGGACTGGCGGGCCGCCCCCTGGGCGTCTCCCCCATCCAGCACTGAGCCCGCGTGCTCTTCCCCGGCCTCGTCCACCTCGGATGAGGCCGGGGTTTCGTCTCCTTGCCAGGTGAGGTTTTCTCGTGTTTTCGGAGCGCCAGCGCGCCCTTGCACATCCTCGCCTGTACCCTGATGCCTGGGGAGGACGTGGCGCGTGTACGCACCTCACCCAGGCGATCAAACACGAGTGAGGATACAGCGATGGCGGACAAGGCCCAGACGTGGGTGTACACCGAGGACTACGTGGCAGAAAGCGACGCGCTGACTGCCGCGCGCGCTGTTGCTACCGAAATGGGCGCCACTCCTGTCTCTCCCGGAACGGGCGCGGCCCTGCGTATGCTCGCCGCTGTGTCCGGCGCTCGCGCCGTCCTTGAGATCGGTACCGGTTCGGGCGTGTCTGGCCTGTGGATCCTTGACGGCATGGCCTCCGATGGTGTTCTGACGACGATTGACTCCGAGTCCGAGCTCCTGGGGCATGCGCGCCGCAACTTCGCCGCCGCTGGCCTGTCCTCTCACCGCACGCGCCTCATCGCCGGACGCGCCCTCGATGTTCTGCCGCGCATGGCTGCCCGCGGCTACGACATGGTCGTCCTCGATGGCGATCTGGAGGAGACCCCGCAGTACCTCGACCACGCCGTTCGCATCCTGCGCCCCGGTGGCACGATCGCCTTCGTGCACGCACTGTGGCACGATCAGGTCGCAGATCCCGCTCGCCGCGACGCCCACACCGTGGTCGCGCGCGAGGTCGTCAACTACCTGCGCGACTCCGATGAGTTCGTGCCCGCGCTGTTGCCCGTCGGCGACGGCTTGGCGGTCGCTGTGAAACGCTGAGCACCCCCATTCACGCAGAAGCGGCGGAACAGGAATCCTGTTCCGCCGCTTCATCTCTATCTGTCAGATGGCCGCTCCGAGAGCTTCGGCGAGTTCCGCCGCCTCCTGCGCGTTCAGCTCAATGACGAGCCGCCCGCCCCCTTCACTGGGAATTCGCATGACGATACCGCGCCCTTCGGCGCTGACTTCGAGGGGTCCATCCCCCGTGCGAGGCTTCATTGCTGCCATGAGAGTACTCCTTCTCAGAGTTATGCCCGCGCCTCCTCAGGCGGGGTAACAGACCTATTTTACCGGATAAGCGCCGTTTTTCCTTAACAGCTCGCAAAGAGAAATCAAAAGAAAATAGGCCATCCGATCAATTAGGCCGATTATCGCAGCATTGAGCGCAATTCTCGGACGCTCAGAAAGAGGAACTAACTACTAGGCACCCGTCGCGAGACGAACTGCTTCCTCCGGATCATCAACGACACGCAGCAGGTCCACATCGCCCGGAGAGATCATTCCGGCCTCGACCATCGAGGAACGCATCCACTCCACCAGACCCGACCAGTAGTCTGTGCCCACGAGCACCAACGGGAACGAACGAATCTTCCCCGTTTGCACGAGCGTCGCAGATTCGAAGAGCTCATCCATGGTCCCAAAACCGCCGGGCATCACGATGAAGCCCTGGGAGTATTTGACGAACATCGTCTTGCGGGCGAAGAAGTACCGGAAGTTCACGCCAAGGTTCACCCACTGGTTCATGCCCTGTTCGTGGGGAAGCTCGATACCCAGGCCCACGGACGTGCCCCCAGCCTCCCAGGCACCCCTGCTCGCAGCCTCCATCATGCCCGGACCGCCACCCGTGACAACGGCGTAGCCGCGCTGCACGAGAAGCTCACCGATGCGCTGCGCACAGTCGTAGAGAGGATCGTCGGGACGCGTGCGAGCGGACCCAAAGACCGAGATGGCGGGACCGACCTCGGACAGGGCCTCGAACCCTTCGACGAACTCGGAATGGATGCGCAGGACGCGCCACGGGTCCTCATGCTTCCAGTCGGCGCTCTGCTCGGACTGCAGCAGGGATGCGTCAGCCGTCAGGCGCGGAATCTGATCCCCGCGCAGGACGACGGATCCGCGGCGATAGGTGTGCGTCGGCTTGGTCATTCATGCCTCCTCGTGTGTGTCGGCGTCATCGCCGATCGATGCGAGCACGAACGCGCGCAGCGTGTCGTGCACTCTGACAATATCCGATACGGGCGCATGTTCGTCGCGCGTGTGCGCCAGCAGCGGATCACCGGGGCCAAAGTTCATGGCGGGCACGCCGACCTCACTGAAGCGAGCGACGTCTGTCCAGCCAACCTTTGCGCTCAGCTGGAGCTCGCTCCCCTGCGCGCGGGCCACGGAGCGCGCGACGGACAGGAAACGCTCAGCTAGGGGCGAGTCGGCGCCGGGGCGCGCACCCTCGCACAGGTCGTCGACAGCGATCGTGGCACCGGTCCCCTCGAATGCCTCGCGCACCTTCTCCAAGGCATCGTCGGCACGCATCGAGGGGGCGAAACGGTAGTTGACGGTCATCGAGGCGGCCTCGGGGATCACGTTGTTGGCAATGCCGCCTTCGACGCGCACGACCGACAGGGATTCACGGAATTGCAGTCCGTCGACCGTGACGACGGGGTTTCCGTACGCGGCAATGCGCTCAATGACGGGAGCCATCGCGTGAATCGCATTGACCCCCATCCACGCGCGCGCCGAGTGAGCCGCGCGGCCCGGGAAGTGCGCGATGACGCGCAGCGTGCCATTGCAGCCGCCTTCCACGTGAGCGGCGGTGGGCTCACCCAGCAGCGCCAGGTCGCCCGCCAGCCAATCGGGATGGTTGCGCTGAACGCGCCCGAGGCCGTTGAGATGGGAGGCAACCTCCTCGTGGTCGTAGAAGATCCACGTGACGTCGGCATTCAGCGTGGCTTCGTTGCCCTCGCGGATGGCCACCCCAACCTCGCAGGCGAGCGCGAGCGCCGCCGCGCAACCGCCGAGCATGTCGACCGACCCACGCCCCCACAGGACCGTGACCCCGTCGCGCTCCTCGAGGCGGCCAGGGACGTTATCCGCAATCGGAACGGTGTCGAGGTGGCCGGCGAGGACCACGCGCTGGGCGAGGCCGAGCCGGGTCCGCGCGCACACGGCATCCCCGTCGCACAGGATCTCCAGAGCAGGGACCGCCCCGAATCCGGCGCTTCGCAGGGCTTCTTCGACGGCGTTCGCCAGGGGGCCCTCATCTCCCGACACCGAGGGGATGTCGATCATCTGGCGCGTCAGCTCAACGGCATCCATCACGTTCGTCAGCTGCATGATTCCTCCTTCGTGGATGCCTCCAGGATACCGGCGCGCTCCCCCCACCTGCGTCTTCCCGCCGTTGCATCAGGGCACGCCCACGCCTCGTTCCTGATACCGGTTTTTACGCAAGGCACCCACAGTGTTACCCTCAGCACATGACACGCTGTGCTAGCCCGTCACTGTTTGCGGGTATCGCTTCTTTCCTGTCCGCGCGCACCGGCGGCCGTTTCCGCCTCATCATTGGCTTCGAGGCCCCCGAGGATCAGGACAGCGCGCGCGACGGCGCGGCGATCATCGAAGCCGCCGGCGGACACGCCCTCCTCATGCCGCGTGCGCTCCCCGCTCCCCTCACGGCGTTTTCGGTGCGCATGGTCATGGCGGACGGAGCCGTGTACGTGCGCGCGTCGGGCGAAGCGCTCATCTACCTGGGAGGACGCGCGATCGACCGCTCGCGTGAGGGCGCGCTGGCCCCCGACGCTGAGCTCGCTCTCATTGACGAGGCCGTGGCCACGTTCGGGGATGAGGCGTCCCTCCCGCGCGCCCAGGACGGCTGGGAGTCCGTGGGAGATGGAATGATCGGCGCTTACGTCGACCGCTGCGCATCGCGTATCGCATCTTTGGCCCCTTCCGCTACCCGCGCGGCCTCCGTGTCAATCGACGAGGCCTCGGGCCTGCTGGTGACCCTCCTGGAACGCCTGGGCATTCCGGTTGTCGAGGAGGGCGCCACCCTGTCTCTCACCATCTGCGCAGATGGGCGCACCCTCACGACGTCCCTACCTGAACAGGATGTCCGCACGGTGCTGGCCGATGCTCTCACCACCTCACCCGCCGTCCCACACGGCCCGGGCCTGTACTGCGTGGACCCGGCCTTCGTCCTCGACGCGGACGGTTTGAGCGCGGGGGCAGCACTGGCCGCACTGGGAGACTAAGACCGCACTGAATAGTTGTGCCCCGGGAACGCATCCCCGGGGCACAACTATCTCTTCGATCAACTCACACGTCGAAAGGTGTGGAGATGACCATGCCGCCCGTCTCGATCTGTCCGGCCATGTCGGACAGGCCCAGCTTCAGGTCGGAGGAGAGCATCGGCGTGTAGGCACCGAAGCCGGTGAGGAGGACGCCACCAGAGGCCAATGACACCGGAACGACGGACGCCTGAGCGCCCGCGTTCGCCTGCTCGATGAGCGTCTCCATCGCGCCCTCGTAGTCGACGACGATGCCCGTCAGCACGGGCGCGCCGATGGCAGAGCGGACCTCGTCAGAGATCTGAATGTAGCTGAACGCGTCCGCGAAGGACTGCGTGTCCGCCTGCTGCGTCACCGGCGCGCCGGACTGACCGGACATCGGCGCGGTCTCGGCCGACTGGGCCTCGTCGCGGGTCAGGCCCTTAAGATCGGCCTTCGTCAGGCCCGACCACACGAGGCGAACCATCGGGTTCGCTGCCTCGGTAACAGCTCGCGCGGCACCCTCGTTCGCGTCACCGGCGAAGGGCACGATGATGTCGGCGCCCCTGGCGATGAAGTCGGCGGCCGCGCCGCGCACCTCGTCGGCGCTGCCCGCGTAGGTGCCGTCGCTCGTTGCCGGGTTCCAGCCGAGCACGCTGATCGACGTTCCGTTGGCGAGGTTGTATGCGTCCACGCCCTGGGAGAATGCGGACATCTGCGAGCTCGTCACGTTGTCGCGCGCGCCACCGATGACTGCGAGCGTGCCCGTGGTCGTCATGCCCGCGGAGGCGTAGCCGGCCAGGTAGGCGGCCTGCGAGGCGTCCACGTCGACGATGGACCCGTTCTTCAGGGAGGTTGCGGCTCCCTTGCTATCGACGAAGGAAGCGCCCACGAGGGCGAAGCGCACCTTCGGATTGGCGCGTGCGGCCTCGGAGATCGACGATGCCATCGTCGAATCCGCGCCCACGATCAGCGTGCAGCCCGAGGTCACCAGCGAGGCGGGTGCCTCCGCGCCACTAGCAGCCTCGAAGGCGACCGATGCGTCGTTCGCGGCACCGGCGAGGGCCGTCGCGACGGGGTCCGTGGCGGCGTCGCCGTGGGCTCCGGAGATGGCGGCGCAGACCTTCGCGGAGGCCGCGGGGGTGGCGGCGGGTGTGGTCGAGCAAGCTCCGAGGGCCACGGTGACCGCTGTCGCGGTGGTTGCGAGGGCGGCGATGGTCCGCTTGTTCACGTGTGATGCCTTTCGTCGGGGCTTCTTGCTGCCCAACACGCTACCAGCCCGACGCCCACGCGCGACGGGCGGGGCGGCGCACCTCACCCGAGAGCGAACGCGGCGCGACGAGGCCACCCCTCGCGGGAGCTGAGCCGGGGTATGCGTAAGTCAGCGCGGAAACGACGCGTCAGAGCAGGTCGGAGCGTCCCTGTTCGGCGAGCTGGTCGACGACCGCCTTCACCGACTGGGCGTGGTCGCGGCGCGTGACGAGGATAGCATCCGGGGTGAGCGCGACCGCCACGTCGGGCACACCGACGAGCGCCACGAGCGGCCCCTCGCTGTCGTCTCCCAACGAAGCGAAGACGGCCGCGCCGTCGGAGTCGACGCGCAGCGCCTCGCCCAGGTTGCCCGCCTCCGCAACGATGCCGGTCAGGGCCTCGAAATCACCCAGGTCCGTCCAGCCCAGCTGCGCGTCGGCGGGAACGACGGCCACTCCCCCGTCGGCTGCGACGGGTTCGGCGATGGCATGGTCGATCGCGATCTTCGTCAGATGTGGCCAGTTCTCCGCCAGCGTCTCCTCGAACGCGGGGGTGCCCCACGCGCGCGCAATCGTCTCCAGGCGCGCGTGCATGTCGGGCAGCAGGCGGGCCAGATGGGCGGCGAGCACGCCCGCCGACACGATGAACATGCCCGCGTTCCACAGGTAGCCCGCCGCCACGTAGCGGGCAGCGGTATCGGCGTCCGGCTTCTCCACGAACTCGGCGACCCGCCGGGCGCCACGCTCAGCGTCGGCAGCCCCAGCCTCGTCGCCATCGCGAAGCGCAGGACCGGGCGCGATGTACCCGTAGGCGGTCGAGGCCTCGGTGGGCGTCAGGCCGATGGTCACGACGTAGCCGTCGCGGGCGGCACCGATCGCCGTCTCGACGGCGCTGCGCAGCAGCTCGGGGCGGGCGATCAGATGATCGGCCGCGAAGGAGCCGACAATCGCGTCATCCCCGAAGCGTTCGCGCACGACGTAGGCGGCCAGGCCGATCGCGGCCATGGAATCGCGGCCCGACGGCTCGATGAGGAGCGTGCGATCGTCCGAGGCGGCGAACTCGGGCAGCTGGGCGAGTACGCCGTCACGGTGCGCCTGGCCGGTCACGATGCTCACCGACGAGGCCAGCTCCTCCAAGCGGTCCACTGTGCCCTGCAGGAGGGTGCGTCCCGTGCCCGCGAGGTCGAGGAGGAACTTGGGACGACGACGCCGCGACAGCGGCCACAGGCGGGTGCCGGCTCCGCCGGCGGGAATAATCACGTGGAGGTCACTCATGCCCCCAGTATCGCAGATAGGACGAGGGGGCGAGGCACCAGCCCCGCCCCCTCGTGGAAAGCGTCTGTTACGCGAGTGTCACTCAGTAGCAGCCTCAGCGGCGGCGTCAGCCTCACCCTCGGCTTCCTCAGCCTCTTCAGCGGCAGCTTCCTGGATGGACACGATGACCGTCTCGGCATCGAGCTCGACCTCAACGCCGGCAGGCAGCTTCAGGTCGGAGACGTGGACGGCGGAGCCGGCCTCGAGACCCTCGATGGAAACCTCGAGGTTCTCGGGGATGGAGGTGGCGGGGGCCTTCACCAGGATGGTGAACTCCTCGAGCGAGTGGACGGTGCCGGGGGTGGGCTCGCCAACGACGACGACGGGGACCTCAACGTCGACCTTCTCGCCGGCCTTGACGGCCAGGAAGTCGGCGTGCAGGATGTCGCGGCGCACGGGGTGAACCTGAACGTCCTTAACGAGGGCCAGCTGGGTCTTGCCGTCGATCTTCAGCTCAACGAGGGCGTTCTTGGTGCCGCGGACGATGAGGAAGAGGTCGTGGCCGGGAACGTCCAGGTGACGGGGTTCGGCGCCGTGGCCGTAGAGGACCGTAGGGACCTTGCCAGCGCGGCGGGCGCGGCGGGCAGCACCCTTACCAAACTCGGAACGTTCTTCGGCAAGCAGGACGGGGTTGTCGCTCATGTGTCTTTCCTTCGTTTCTCAGGTCCGGCGTCGGTGTCGGCAGAGTGAAGGAAACGCGAGGCATTTCAATTCAGGCCCTGTCGATAACGGCGGATACGGATCCGCCCTCGCCGGAGCAACCCCAATAGGTTACCTCACGACGAGGGCGGATGTGAAGCGGGAGCCGCTCAGTTAAAGAGCGATGTGACCGAACCGTCTTCGAAGACCTCGCGGATCGCGCGAGCCAGGAGCGGCGCGATGGAGAGGACGGTGAGCTGATCAAAGCGCTTCTCAGCGGGGATCGGCAGGGTATCGGTGACGACAACCTCGGCGGCGCCGGACTCGGACAGGCGACGGGCCGCCGGGTCAGAGAGGATACCGTGCGTGGCCACGACGATGACCTTCTTCGCGCCGGCGTCCATGAGGACTTTGATGGCCTCGGTGATCGTGCCGGCGGTGTCGATCATGTCGTCTACGAGGACGCATTCCTTGCCGGCAACTTCTCCAACGACGCGGTTCGCTACGGCGACGTTCGGGCGCGTAGTATCGCGGGTCTTGTGGACGAAAGCCAGGGGCGTGCCACCCAGCTTCTTCGACCACTTCTCGGCGACGCGGATGCGACCCGCGTCCGGGGAGACGACAGCGGTGTTGGACAGGTCGACGCGGCCGCGCACGTAGTCCACGAGGACCGGCATGGCGAAGAGGTGGTCGACCGGGCCGTCGAAGAAGCCCTGCTCCTGCGACGCGTGCAGGTCGACGCTCATGATGCGGTCGGCGCCGGCAGCTCGGTACAGGTCAGCCATGAGGCGAGCGGAGATGGGCTCGCGGCCCTGGTGCTTCTTGTCCTGACGCGAGTAAGGGTAGAAGGGAGCGACGACGGTGATGCGCTTGGCGGAGGCACGCTTGGCAGCATCGATCATGATGAGCTGCTCCATCACCCACTTGTTGATGTCGCCCGCGATGGACTGCAGGACGAACACGTCGGCGCCACGAACGGACTCGTTGAAGCGCACGTAAATCTCGCCGGAGGCGAAGTCGTAGGCCGTCACCGGCGAGACCCCACATCCGATTTCCTCGCCCACGGCGTGAGCCAGGTCCATGTGAGCTCGCCCAGAAACGAGGACGAGGTTCTTCTCTCCGGTGGTCACCAGTCCGCTCATGCGGTTGTCTCTCCTTGTGTTGGATCAGGCGCGGGGCGCCGCGATCAATGTGCCGATGGTGCTATATGGCGCAACCATCGTATCGGCTGCAACGCAGCCCTGGCCGATCCACGCGGTGGGAACCACACTGCGGTCCCCGATTTCCGCATCAATCAGCGTGGCGCTAGGACCGATTTCACAGTCGGACCCAACGACGGTTGTCCCCCGCAGACAGGTGCCGGGGTAGATGGTGGTGTCCGCGCCGACCGTTACGTCGACGTCGATCCAGGTAGAGGCCGGGTCGACGATCGTCACGCCGGCGCGCATGTGCGCCTCGCAGATGCGACGGTTCATCTCGGCGCCCAGCTCGGCCAGCTGAACGCGGTCGTTGGCGCCCGCGCTCTGCCAGTGGTCGGTCAGCTCGAGGGCACCCGCGGTGCGTCCGGCGGGGGCGGCTGCCGCGAGGACATCGGTTAGGTAGACCTCGCCCTGGTCGTTATCGGTGCCGAGCGAGGCCAGGGAAGCGCGAAGGAAATCGGCGTCGAAAGCGTAGATGCCCGCGTTGATCTCGTTGATCGCGGCCTGCTCGGGCGTCGCGTCGCGCTGCTCGACGATCGCGGTGACTGTACCCGAGGCATCGCGGATGATGCGGCCGTAGCCGGTGGGGTCCTCAACGCGCGAGGTCAAGACGGTGACAGCGTGGCCAGCGGCCTCGTGGGTGACGACCAGCTCGGCCAGGGTCTCCGTGGAGAGGAGGGGGACGTCGCCGTAGGTGACGACGATGGTGCCGGAAACGGGCTCGACGGCCTGATCGAGTGCTTCCAGGCCACACTGGACGGCGCGGCCGGTGCCGGGGATCTCGTCCTGATCAGCGATAATCGCGTTGGGCAGGACGCGCTCGATTTCAGCGGCGACAACGTCGCGCTGGTGACGCACCACGGCAACCAGGTACTGAGGGTCGAGGCCATGGGCGGCGCGCAGGGCGTGTCCGATCATGGACAGGCCAGACAGGGGGTGAACGACCTTCGGGAGAGCGGATTTCATGCGCGTTCCCTGACCTGCGGCCAGGACGATGACGGCGGCGGGGCGAGACATGTTCCTCCTCGGGGTCTGCGGTCCCATCAGGACCGGTCGCTCCGCCCCTAGGATTCGAACCTAGACTAAAGGCACCAAAAACCTCTGTGCTGCCGTTACACCAAGGCGGAATGCGTCCACTGTGATGATACCTGCACCCCGCGTGCGCTTTCAAACGCGGCCACGCGCCCGCGGCGTGGTCTGCACGTGGCCCAGCCCAGGCCTCGTGTGATACTGGGGTCATGGCTGAGAAGAGGACACGAATGAGCGGCTTCGCACGCCGCGAGCAGCTGGTGACCGTGGGGCGCTCTCTGTTTGCCGAAAAGGGCTTCGGCGCGACCAGCGTCGAGGAGATCGCGGCCCGAGCGAAGGTCTCCAAGCCCGTCGTCTACGAGCACTTCGGAGGCAAGGAAGGCCTGTACGCGGTCATCGTCGACCGCGAGGTGCAGGCACTCATCTCCTCCCTGCAAACGTCCCTGGAGTCCTCGCAGCGCCCGCGCCTCATCCTGGAGAACGCGACCCTGGGACTGCTCGACTACATCGAGCGCAACACGGACGGCTTCCGCGTCCTCGTGCGCGACGCCCCGTCGGATCGCACGGCGGGCTCGTTCTCCTCCGTCATGGGCGACGTGGCGACCAGCGTCGAGCACATCATCGCCGAGCAGTTCAAGCGCTCGGACTTCGACGCGACCTGGTCTCCCCTGTACGCCCAGATGCTCGTCGGCCTCATCGCGCAGGTCGGCCAGTGGTGGCTCGATGACCGGCGCATGAAGAAGGACGAGGTCGCGGCCCACGTCGTCAACCTCATTTGGAACGGCCAGCGTGGCCTGCGCCCCCACCCCACGCTGCGGGTGCGATCGGGCGACGGACGCTGAGCTTGTCGTCGTCTCCATACGACGAGGCCGTGGCGGGTCATCCCTGCCACGGCCTCGTCGGTGAGTGAGACTCAGCGCGCCTCGTAGGAGAGGCAGTCCGCGGTGCCCGCGCCGACCGAGATGGAGGCGGCGGTGCACTCAAGAGCGTTGTTATGGGTGCAGTCGGCCTTCTGGCACGCGCCGACGAAGGTCTCGGCCTTGGCGAGGCCGCCCTTGACGGTCAGCGGGATGAAGGTCGCGCAGGAGGAGGAGTAGCCGACGGTGATCGCGGCGGCTCCGCAGTTCTTCTCCTTGTTGTAGGAGCAGGAGGTGACGGAGCAGTCGAGGATGCGGGGCATATCTGCCATGAGAGTGTCCTTTTCAACGTGGCCCCGTGGGGCCTCAATGTAGCCGGTCGCGACCGGGGTGGCCGCGCTGTTGACACCAGTGATACGCCTTTTCGCAACACATTCAAAACGTGGCGAGTTTTCGTTGAAATTCCAAGGGTGTTCGCGCGCCGTTCGGGAGCTATTTTCGTATTCACACCATCACTAATTACGCAAATAAATGCGGCATTTGTTTTGCGTAATTCGGATAGGTGAGCCTGCGCTGCGCGGGTGTGGCAAACCTACCCTGACCAGCCCTCAGGCAAGGAAACGCCCACGCTGCACGGGGCAGCACGGGCGTATCCGGCACAGAGCCGTTCGTCAGGAAGCGATCACCTCGCGGACCAGAAACGGACCACGATCGTCGTGCCGTCATCTGCGGACTGCGAGCGCTCCAGATCGGCGACGTAGTCGTAGGAGCCGGAGAAGTCAGTCGACGTCGGCAGGTACCGGGGCAGGTCAGCGAGCGTCACGTTGTAGACGCGCTTGCTACCCTCGACGGAGTACTCCATGTCGGGCGTGATGGCCACACCGTCCGCCTTGGAGACCCAGTAGCGGTTGATCGTGCCGTGAGCGCCGCGCTCGTCGCGCTGGTACCAGTAAAGGCTGTAGTTCTCCGTCCCGGGGACGGTGCGCACGACCTGATCCCCCACCAGCACGTGGTTGACGATTGCCGCCTGCTGGGTGGCCACGGCCTCGTCGTCGCGCTTGTTGTCACGCAGCGTGATGCCGCGAGGAGACAGAGCGGAGCCGTCGAGACCGAAGTCCGCGCGGATCTCCTCGGCGTAGGGGCGCACGATGAGGTTGTCCGAGACGGTGACGTTACGGATGTCGCCCTTCACTTCCTGGAAGTCGATCGCGCCACGCTTCTTGCCATAGAAGTCATCGGTCGTACCCGTGCGGACGAGCTTGTTATGGGTGATCGTCATGCCCGCGTGGTTATACGTGAAGTTGCGGCCTTTGAAGACGGTGCTGATACGGATGCCCGCTCCGGAAAAGTTATTGACAATGAGGTTGTCCTTGACGACGTGCCCCTCGCCGCCGAACAGTCCGATACCGCCTGCACGCCATCCCAGCTCGATGGTGTTACCGATGAACGAGTTGAACTTCGAAGCTTCGGAATCGCTTCGCGAATCCAGATCGTTACTCGCCCAGGAGGCGAGGCTATCGTCGCCATTGCCACGCACGGAGGAGTTGCGGACCGTGGAGTTCTTAGTGCCCTGCACGAAGTTGACGCCGTCGGCGAAATTGTTGCGGATGCGGGAGTTCTCGATGACCATCCCGTCGGTGTATGTCATGAACTTGTGTTCACGATAGTCGCCGATCCAGAAGCCACACTCAAAGTGCTCGACCCACACGTTGGCGACGCGGGTGTTCGCACCGGCCGCACCAGCAAAGCCCTTGTACTGAGCTCCCTCACCAAAGCGAGACTTCAGGTTCGAGGACATGGAGAAGTCGGTCAGCGTCTCATTGCTCGCGCCGGGATTGAAAACGATGCCACCACCCTTCATCTGATCGGAGGTGAAGAAGATGTTGGTGCGCCACAGGCCCGCGCCCTGGAAGGTCAGACCGGGGTGATCGATGCCGATCTTGCGGGAGAATTCCCAGGTTCCGGCGGGAATATAGACCGTCTTGGAGGGAGTGTTTACAGCCGCGTCCATCGCCGAGATGAGCGCATCATCGTCGGCAACACCATCGCCGGGTTGCGCATTGTTGTAGTCGGCGATGCTCACGGCGCCTTCGGGGCGCTCGATGGCCGGTGCAGCCTGCTCGAGCTCGATGAAATCGACGCCGTACTCGGTCTTATTTTGGTCAACCTTGACGATGCGCACATGGTCGCCCTTTTGGATCTGACCGTTAAGCAGCGTGTGCACCTCGTCGAAGCGGAAACGCTTGTGTGCGGTACCAGGGGCCAAGGTCGGCTCGTCGTAGACACTCTCCTTGTAGACGTACTGCCAGGCGGTTTCGGAGGACAGGGTGAGGGTTGCAGCGAGATCGTTATTAGTGTAGACCTGCACCTTGCCCGAGGTGTGATCGGGCAGGGTGAAGCGCAGGTCGAGGGCGTTGGCTGCGGACGTCGCAGTGAAATCCAGAGAGGAGTCCTGGTCCTTCAGGGCCACGTAGGACTGGCCCGAGGCCTCGATGGCCGTCGATTCAAGGTCGTCGGAGCGTTCGAGCGACGTCCCATTGGAACGGCTCGCCTCCTCGGCCTCGTATCGCGTGTAGGGGACGGTCGCGCCATACTGCTCGTCGGCCGCGACCGCACTGGGGACCAGTGCGGGCACCAGCGCAACGACGCCGAGCAGAGCCACTCCTGCAATGAAGGGTCCTCGTTTCATATGTCTCTCAAGCCTCTTTTCATGCCCTGAAGCGCGCTCACGGTGTCACTTCGCTCCTATGCTCCGCCCTATCGACGGAACCCGGGCACATAGTAGCCACTTTTTACCACTGTCAAAGAGTTGCTGAGAAATTTTCGCGGCGAAGAACCGCAAAATACTGCAGATTAGACCGACAGCCAATATTTGCACTGTAATTATAAATCTGAGATTCCGACAGCGTGGCAGGGATTGCGAATGAGGCGATGAGGCTTCGGCTGCTACTGCGCTTGAGGCACTTGCTGCCGGCGCGACGCGTCAACTGGGACAGTCCACGAACGCCATAGAAACGCCGATCATCTTTCGAGGCGAAGAGCGGACTTACGCCACTCCTCCCAATACCTGTCAACGCCTCGACACTTCTCATGTTTGACCCAGCGATGAAGCAAGCCACCATCTTCACTCGCATAGGCTTCGAGTAACTGCCTCGGTGTCAGGTCATGGACCCACGAGAGCCGACTAGCGTAGCCATCAACATCCTGAAAGATCACGCCTTCATGGCGGCCATAGCTTCGCGCGAAAGGCCAGCCCTTCCTCCTCGATGGAAGCTCAATTGCCGCGTAGCGCAAGGCATATCTCACCAGAGGTGCCTTACGCAGCACCAGCACCTTAAAGGCAAGCTCAATATTCGTGGTCGAAAAGAAGCAACAAAAGTTCCCCTGCTCAAATCCTCCGAAATGGTATACCCCATCTAGAACTTGAAGCTTGTATGCTGGCAGCCCTTGCCATTTGCTGTAAAAAAGACACTGCTCCCTTGCCGCATCAACCACAACGTCATCATCGACGAGCAGCTCACAGAACGCTTTGAGCTCATCAAGAAAAGCTGCAGCACCACCGCCGTCTCTGAAGAAACCACTACTAAAATCTACTCCCACTCACCCAACACTATCACCCTCATTTCGCCCCTAAACTACCCGCTGTCTTACTACCAGCCGAGCCAACACCAACGAGGTCAGGAAAGCCACTGACGCAGGAGAGACCCCCTGACGGATCCATATATCCAGCGAGGAGTTCATCAAAATCAATTTGCATCACCTGTGAGAGTTGATTGAGTTCCGGATGCACGGGGAAAATTGTGCGCATCTCCATCGGAATATACGCGCCGTCCAGGGCGAGGCGACCGGTGATAGGGGTCAGCTGCTCGAAGCCCCATTGAGGCGACACACTCTCCGGCCCTGCGGGGACATCGATGCGCGGCCACCGGCGGCGCCACCACGCTTTTTCGCCGATGCGCATGATCGCCCATTTCAACATGATCTCGCCATAGTCACTGAGCTCATCATCGAATATACGGACGCCCGAGCCAGCGACGAAGCAACGGCCCACCGTCGGGCAGCATATACGCGTTGAGCAGCTCGGAGGGAGTCACGTCGTAGAGCCATGCAAGGGCTACACAGTAACGCGCCCCCGAGGCCTCAAAGTCCAAGTGCTCACCATCAGGCCCATCAAGAGCAACGTAACTCCACGCGGGAGTTTCTTGAAGCACCCAACCGGACGGGAGTTCGTCAGCTTTGGTCGGAACACCCAGCACTGGGAGGCCCAAACTATGACGCAAGATCGACACCGTGTAGTTGACCATTACCTTCTGCGTCAACTCAACCGAGGGCGAACTAAAAAAGCCACCTCTTCTTATCTTCCCGCGTTCTTCCTCGTCGAAGCAGTATCGCCCGTCCTCCAACCACAACACCGCACTCTCACTAAACGCATCGTCAATCGAAAGGCCCGCACGCCCCCATCTGAAACCGTTACGCACCTTAACCCGAGTGTGCTGGTTCATGACCGCCGCATACTCGTCCAGGAAGGCCATCGGATCTTTCTCTTCCCCGGATGGACCTCTCTTAAAGAACCGTCCCAACGCGTTCAACACTGTCTTCCTCCTCTGGGGTGAAAACTACAGATCTTCTCGTCAGCGACCCGTCTCGACACCGACGACGTCAGGAAAGCCACTGACGTAGAAACGGGCCCCCTGATGGATCCATATATCCAGCGAGGAGTTCATCGAAATCGATTTGCATCACATGGGTCAGTTGATTGAGTTCCGGATGCACCGGGAAGATTGTGCGCATCTCCATCGGGATATATGCTCCGTCCAGGGTGAGCCGACCAGTGATAGGGGTCAGCTGTTCGAAACCCCACTGGGGCGATACGCTTTCAAGCCCCACAGGAACATCGATGCGCGGCCATCGGCGACGCCAGCGCGCTTTTTCACCGATGCGCATGATCGCCCATTTCAACATGATCTCACCATAGTCGCTAATCATGGTCGGAACACGCGATTCTAAATACTCGCTCTCACCATAGAACGCTTGAGGGCGACGCGAATTCTTCGTATCCCAAATATGCTGCCAGCTACGCCCAGCATCCCACGTAAGTGCTACACCACCACCATTATAGACGGATGCGATCGCCCCACTTTCACGAGCGAAATCAATAAGATCTTCTGTAACAGACATCAGTTATTTCCTTTCGCTTCGAGAATTCCAAGCTGTAGACATTCATTCACAGTAAGCGGATAATCACCAAGCATGAATTGCACCTGCCGCGCTCCCCCAGGCATCGAGAATTGCGGGACATTAATTCCTGTTCGAATGGAAAAACCCGTCGGCAACTCCACAATCCGATACTGATAGTAGGGATCATTCATCGCAAAAATATCAAGGGATCGCTCCTCCAATGAAAAAGGGCGCCCATTTTCGGGTAGTTGCCATAGATACTTCCCATACGGCAGTCCGAGCCGATCCACACACGACCCAAAAGTCTTCGTGTATGCGAGATAGCTCGTATAGGTCTGAACAGTACTTCTCTCCATTCGAGCAAGCACTGTCGGCCCATCCGACACCCATGTTAAGACTCCCGAATTAGGGAAGTCCGGCGAGTGAACGTCAGGAATCTGGTTAACTTCCATCTTTCTCTTCCTTTCTACTCCATTCACTTACGCAAGCCTATATACTTACGCACTTCATTGATACTCACACACATGACACTCTCATCGAACATAGGGCATCCCGAGCCACCGCCGAAGCAATGGGCCGCCGTCGGGAAGCATGTATGCGTGCAGCAGCTCAGACGGAGAAACGTCGTAAAGCCACGCTAACGGAACACATAGACGCTCGTCAGAGGTCTGAAAAACCAAGCGTTCGCCATTGGGGCCATCAAGGGCAACATAGCGCCATATTGGGGATTCTTGAAGATGCCAACCGTTTGGCAATTGGTCTTCCTCCATTGGTAGACCTAGCCACTCAAACCCGAGAGCGTGTCGCAGGATTGACACCGTGTAGTTCAGCATCACCTTCTGCGTCAAATCGATCGAAGGTGAATTGAACATTCCTCCCCTCCGGACTTCCCCACGCTCCTCTATATCAAAACAATATACACCGCGGTCACACCAGAAGCGCATGTATGAATGATTACCATAATCAATACAACATTGACACCCCTTCCTATGGGCACCCACAAACACCTTCAAGCCAGCATGCTTCTCCATGACATGCTTGTACTCATCGAGAAACTCCAACGGGACTCCCCTTTCCTTTAAGGATCTTGTGCTTAATCAAGTCATTGACTTACGCAAGTGTATATTCTTGCACACTTGATTGATCCTCATACGCATGAGACTCTCATCGAACATAGGGTCTCCCGAGCCACCGCCGAAGCAATGGGCCGCCGTCGGGAAGCATGTATGCATGCAGCAGTTCAGACGGGGAGACACCATAGAGCCAAGCGAGTGGAACACAATGAGCAGGATTCCAAGTCACAAATTCAAGCAACTCGCCGGTCGGACCTGTCATACTCTCATAACAAGCAGATGCAGTCTTATAGACTGACCACCCCACCGGCAGCTCGTCAATTGCACTAGGAACAGACAAGCTTGAAAAACCCAGCGCATGTCGCAAATAGGACGCTGTGCAATTCACCATAACAATTTGTGTCAGCTCAATTGACTGTGAATTAAATAGTCCGCCTCTCCTAACTTTCCCCCGTTCTTTCTCATCGAAGCAGTACCGGCCGTCCTCCAGCCATAGTAGCCACCCATCGCCACCCCCAAAGTTGAGAGACAGATCAGCACCCTCCTCATTGAATCTATTGCGAACTTCAATCTTCACATATCGATTCATTACTGATGCATATTCATCCATGAATTCCAACGGGTTTATCCTTCCCCTTAAGAATGCCGTTTGCAAGAAGTTCCTGAACACTCGCAGGTTCACCATCGCTCTTCATAACCTGCAACTGCGCAGCTCCACCTGGCTGCTGGTTCCACGCGGCAGCCTTTCCTGACCTGATTGTCCAGCCCTCGGGCAGAGGAGCCTCAGTGAACTCATACTGATAGTAGTAGTCATTGACAGATGTTGGACGAAGCGATCGCTCTTCAAAAGAAGCCGGAACCCCATCTTCTATCGCTCCCAAATAACTTCCGCTTGGATGTCCGATACGGTCAACATCTTTACCAAAATCCTCCACATATTCAGCAACCGAGGAATATACTTTCGGCTCACCCTCGTAACCGTCATTCGGAGGCCAATGATCTACCCATTCTTTCTCCCCATGCTTATTTACCGCGAATTCTCCATTTTCCGCCTTCCACTCGTCATATGTATACGAAGACCCATCAGGCTTTACACCCAATACCACTTCACGCTGTTTTGCAAGGTCTCCACCTTTCACTCCGTCTACCAAGCCTTCAGTAGGCGGTTCGCCACCACCCGCTTGTTTGTCAGTCAAAGGAATTCTCGCCATGAGATCGTCCGCACTTCGGGGAAGGACGCGTAGCCGTTTCTCCTTCCATTCGTTGGCGAGATCTTCCATGCCGTGCGTGCGCAGATAGTCGTCCAGATGCGACGACAACCTCCCCACGGCCCCATCCGCGCCAATACCAAGACGACCCGCGCCCTTCAAAGCAAGAGTGCCTAGCCCCATCCCCATATCTCGCAGCATCATGCCTTCACCAATGATAGGTAAGGACTCAAGCACTGCAGCAGCCCGAGCCGCATTTCCACCGCCAGCGGTGAGCGCAGCAAGAACTGCAGCCGGAACAAGTTCACCGAGTGCAGCACCGGGATCGTCTTTCCAGCCATCAACGTTGATCAGCGCGTCCCACATTTTCTTCGCGAAGCCTGCGGGGTCTGCCATAATCGCGTCACGTAGCGCATACAAGTCCTCAGCCGAGATTGTATTTTGCTTGTGCTTCGCTTGCAGTTCATCCCAGGTGATCCACCCCAGCATATACCGCCCATAGTCCCACATGCCTTCAAGAGCCATGCCATACTGCAAGGACAATAGACCCCAAACGCCATCAAAGATGCCCGCTATCGTACGTTTCGCAAAATGAACGGGGCCCACGACGGATCGGGAGAACGGTTCGCCTGTTCATACAGCGTGTTCGCGAGTTCCTCGCCAGCAGCATCAGTATCACTCACAGCAGCTTCAAAGTCCGCAATAGCTTGCGTTTTGATTGCCTCGCCAGGACGCGTGTCACGCTCAGGATGGTATGACAGGTCATAAACGGGCATTCCGAAAATGCCCACCTTCGGATGCGCTGATGCCCATTGCTGCTCGGCAAGCGCCGCTTCCACGGAAGCAACACCTGCCTCGTATGAAATCTTCGCCTCCGCTGCGCGTGCTTGCGCTTGTTCGAGCGCAGAGGCGTAGACCTCCCACGCATCAGCCGCCCGCCCGAAAGTCGCCGAGGCGCACCACCACTTGTCCGGCTGCAGCTTGAAATGCTCGTGAAACCGATCGGCCGCACGCCCACTCCATCCGGATACTGAAATCTCCTGGAGCGACCACGCGATGCGCTCACAGTCGGATGCCCGGTCACGCATCACCGCAACACGTCCACGAATGGAGCCGGGATCACCCTCGATCTCAAACACGGGAGCCCCCGTGTGCCTCACGCTCATGTCAGCCTCCCAACACCAGTTGTTGCGTCGAGACACCAGCTGCTGCATCGCGAGCACGCGTCATCGCTTCCTCGCACGCGTCCATGTAATCCGAATAGATGCCCGCAACTCTGCCCAATCGTCCGGAGGCCTCAGAAATGTCTCGGAGCATCCCATTGAGTCCCTGATCCCACTTCGTATTAAAGCTCTCCAGTGCTCCAGCTACGACGGGATCACCAACCATTCCAGAGTTGGGCGTATAGTCTGCGACATCATACGTTCTATTGCGTTCCTGCAGGTCGCTCAACTGCGATACGGCAGTACCCAACGCCTCAAGATCGACTTCAAAATCATGACTTCCCATGCCACTTCACCCTAATCAACGGCAGCGAATGCACGGGTTTCGGCGTCAATGCCCGCCTGACGGATTTCTTCGAATGCCTGCTTCAGGGAATCCAAGGCAGCGGCCATGTCTTCCACTCGGGCATCCATACGTTGCGCACACTCTTTCTGTGCTTGACGCGCCTCAGAGGTATCCGACCACTCGACCAGCTCATGCTCCACGAGGTCCGACATCTCGGTGCCCCCTTCCCGCAGTTTCAACGCCGCACGCTCTACATCATCCATGATGTAATTGACAGCGGTCTCATTGAAGACAAGGTCGTTCCCACTCATGATGCGCTCCCGAAGCTCAGCGCGATGTCATTCAGATCCCTGCTCGCATCTTCCTCCGCTGTCACAAGCGCTTCATCGACCGAGATCAAAGCCTGCGCATAGCGCTCCAGGTCGGCCTGATGTGCGTTTGCACCCTCACCCCACCGTTGTAGGGCGTCACTCAGAACCGATACATACGGCCCATTCACTCGCGCAACGTCATCGAGAATGCAGGACTCAAGCATGTCTGCTACATCCACGAGCTTACTCTCGAAGTCGACCACATAACCCGCAGCCTTCGTTTGCGCACCAATGACAAGTCCAAAGCCAGGTCCACTCACAACGCTCCTCCTTCAACGGATAGAGAGCGGCGAACACCACTCGTTCAACCACTTGTTCAGTTGAACATCGTATTTAATCACAACACATTTTACTCGAGCAAATCCGCCGCCTCGAGCCAGGCCTCCTCCAGCTCATCCATCTCGGACAGGACGTCCTGGTGGGCCGCCGAGACCTTCGTCAGCTCGGACACCGCCGAGGGGTCCGTCGCCACCTGGATCGACAGCTTCTCCAGCTTCGCCTCCAGGGACGAGGCCTCGGCCCGCAGGCGCTCCAGCTTGCGTTCGATGCGGGCCACCTCCTTCTTGGCCGCGCGCCGCGCCGCGGCGTCACTCACGCCGCCGCGAGCGCTCCCCTGCCCCGCACTCTCCCCGCCCGAGGAAGCATCTGCGGAGGGAGCGGCAGAGCGGGAGGAGGAGCCGGCCTCGTCGCCGCGAGAAGACGACCCAAAAGCCCCGAAGTCACCGGAGGCGCGCATCTGCAGGTACTGTTCGACCCCACCGGGCAGCGCTCGAATCTGGCCGTCGCCGAGGAGGGCGACCTGATGGTCGGTGACGCGCTCGAGGAGGTAGCGGTCGTGGGAGACGACGACGAGGGTGCCCGGGAAGGTGTCAAGCAGGTCCTCCATGGACGCCAGGGTGTCGGTGTCGAGGTCGTTCGTGGGCTCATCAAGCAGCAGCACGTTCGGCTGGCTCATGAGCAGGCGCATGAGCTGGAGGCGGCGGCGCTCGCCGCCCGAGATCTCGCTGATGCGCGTATAGGCGCGGGCCCGAGTGAACCCCATGCGCTCCGTCATCTGCGAGGCGCTGACCTCCTTGCCGTCCACGATGACGGTCTGGGCGACGTCGGCGACGGCCTCGACGACGCGCATGTCGGCCAGGGCGTCAAGCTCGTGCGTGTCCTGGGAGAGAGTAGCGACCTGGACGGTCTTGCCGCGCTTGACGCGCCCCGAGGTGGGCTCGAGGTCGCCGCGCAGCAGGTTCAGAATCGTCGTCTTGCCGGCGCCGTTGACGCCGACGATACCGACGCGCTCGGCGGGGGCCAGGCGCCACGTGACACCCTCGAGGATGCTCAGGCGCGAGCCGTCGGAGCGCGTGAAAGACACGGAGACGTCCTCGAGGTCGATGACGTCCTTGCCCAGGCGCGCGGTCGCCATTGTCACCAGCTCGACGCTGTCGCGCGGTGGCGGCACGTCGGCGATAAGCGCCTCGGCGGCGGCGATGTGGAACTTCGGCTTAGAGGTACGGGCAGGCGCCCCGCGGCGCAGCCACGCAAGCTCCTTGGTGAGCAGGTTGGCGCGCTTGGCGGCGGCCACGTCCGCCTGGCGCATGCGCTCAGCGCGGGCGAGGGTGTAGGCGGCGTAGGAGCCATCGTAGATTTCGACATGCCCGGCGATCTGAGGGCGGTCACCGCCCGGGTCGACGCCGGGGACGACCTCCCAGATATGCTCGCACACGGCGTCAAGGAACCAACGGTCGTGGGTGACGGCCAGGAGCGCGCCCGACGCGCCGGGGCGGGCGAAGCGGGCGTTCAGGTGCGCGGCCAGCCACGCCACGCCCTCGACATCGAGGTGGTTGGTGGGCTCGTCCAGGCACACGATGTTCGCGGTGGCCGCGAGGACGCGGGCGAGCGCGACGCGGCGGCGCTGTCCGCCCGACAGGGTACCGACGAGGGCGGCGGGATTGATGTCAGCGAGGAGCCCAGCGTGGATGTCGCGCACGGCGGGGTTGGATGCCCACTCGTACTCCTCCATGCCGGGGTGGACGGCCTGGATGACGGTGTCTTCGGGGTCGAGCGTGTCCGCCTGGGTGAGGACGGCGACGCGCACGCCGTCGCGGCGGGTCACCACTCCCCCGTCGGGTTCCTGCGTGCCGGCGACGATGCGCAGGAGCGTGGATTTTCCGGCGCCGTTGGGGCCGAGGATGCCGACGCGGCTGCCGTCGTCGAGGCCGACCGTGACCCCCTCGAGGAGCTTGCGCGAGCCCGCGAGGGCGCCGACGTTTTGTGTTCCGAGCAGGTGCGCCATCAGATGGCCTCCGTCGATTCGATGCGGGCACCGCACACGGGCCCGTGGGTGGGGATGGCGCGCGCGACCATGGGCGCGTCGCTGAGGGTGGCCGCGAGGGCTTGGGCGTGCTCGGCGTCGCGCGCGAGGGCCCCGACGGTCGGGCCGGATCCGGACAGCGTGACGGCCAGGGCTCCCGCGTCCTGCGCGGCGGCGATCGTCTCGGCCAGCTCGGGGCGCAGGCGCAGGGCGGGCGCCTGTAGGTCATTGACGAGGCAGTGGCGTAGATCCTCGGGTCCGCCACACAGGGCGGCACCCTCCTCGGGCGTGGGTTCGGCGAGGGCGGGCGCACCCGCCGCGTCGACCCGGTCGAACTCGCGGAACACCTCGGGGGTGGACAGGCCCTCGCGAGACAGGAGCATCACCCAGTGGTGCCCAGCCCCGGCCTCGTCCCCCTCGCGCAAGGCGCTCATGTGGTCGCCGCGCCCGGTTCCCAGCGCGATGCCGCCCGCCAGGCAGGCGGGGACGTCAGCACCCAGCGAGCGACCGATGGCCTGGAGTTGTTCGGCGCCCAGCCCCAGCTCCCACAGCTCGTTGCAGGCCACTAGGGCGGCGGCCGCGTCGGCTGATCCACCGGCCATGCCACCGGCGACGGGGACGCGCTTGTCGACGCGAATGCTCAGGCCCGCGGCGGTGGACGCCCAGGGGCCGGCGGCAGCGAGGCGTTGGAGGACGCGCGCGGCGCGCACGGCCAGGTGAGTCTGCGGGTCCACGTCCGCCATGGCGCGGGTCGTGGCCTCGTCGATGCTCCCGTCGGGCAGGTACGCGATCGTCTCGACGCGCACGCCCGGCGTCTTCGAGGTGCGCACGGTGACGGTTTCGCGCAGGTTCAGGGCCTCGAAAACCGTGACGAGCGGATGGTAGCCGTCAGGCGTGGGCGCGCCGACGCGCAGGGTCAGGTTGACTTTTCCGGGCGCACTGGCGCGCACTTCACGCATGGCGTTCCTTCTTCCTGCCGGTTGTCTTCCCAGCCACCGTCAGCGGGCTGCGGTCGACGCCTCGAGGGTGCCGTTGGCGCGAGCCTCGATGACGGCGCGTCCCAGCTCGACGAACTCCTCGATCGAGAGGGTCTCGCCGCGGCGCGTCGGGTCGATGCCGGCGGCGGACAGGAGCGCCTCGGAGGCCTCGGGACCGCCCGCCCAGTTCTTGAGGGCCGCGCGCAGGGTCTTGCGACGCTGACCGAAGGCCACGTCGGTGACCTCGAAGGTGGCGCGGCGCAGCTCGTCGTCCCCGCGCGGAGCCTCCAGGCGCGTCAGGCGCACGAGCGCGCTATCGACGCCGGGCACCGGCCAAAACACCGAGCGACCAATCGTCCCCGCGCGCTCAACCGAGCCGTACCAGGAGGCCTTCACGGAAGGCACCCCGTAGGTGCGCGATCCGGGGCCGGCGGCCAGGCGGTCCGCGACCTCGGCCTGAACCATGACGACGACGACCTGGATGGAGGGGAAGGCCTCGAGCATGTTGAGCAGAACCGGCACGGCCACGTTGTACGGCAGGTTCGCGACGAGCTTCGCGGGGGCGGGCCAGTCCACGCCGAAGTCGTCAACGCCGCTGATCTCCGTGGCATCCATGGTCACGACGTGGAAGCGGTCGGCGGCCTCGCCCATGCGGGCGCGCACAGTCTCGGGCAGGGCGGCAGCCAGGGGCGGGTCGATCTCGACGGCACGCACGCGCGCGCCCACTTCCAGGAGCGCGAGCGTCAGGGAGCCGAGGCCCGGGCCGACCTCGACGACCTCGTCACCTTCCTCGACGCCACCGGCAGCGACAATCTTGCGGACCGTGCCCGCGTCGTGCACGAAGTTCTGGCCCAACACCTTCGTGGGGCGGATACCGAGCGCCTCGGAGATGGCCTTTACTTCGAGGGGGCCGAGCAGGCCAGTCTCGGAGGGGACGGCTCCCTCGGGCAGTGTCGGGTCGAGGCGGCGGCGCGCATCGCGCTGGTTGCGGGGGCTGGAGGATCGGCTCACGCTGGCAAGTCTAGTGCACGGAATGGACGAGGCCGGGGCTAGGTGCCCTGTGAGGCTCGGAGCGTCACTGAGCGGGGGCGGGCGGCAGGACGACACGCACCTCGTACTTGCTGGCCTGCTCACCCAGAACGGCGTTGACCTGCTTCTTCACAACGTCTCCCAAACGCCCCTGCGCCTTGTCCAGCAGGCCCTTGGAGACAGCCTCGTCTTTCGCGGCAGCCTCTCGATCAGCCAAAAAGGAGGTAACCTCTCCAACCTCAATCTGGTTAACGGGGGAGAAAGACTGGTCGTAGGTCTCGACCGAGGCAGGGTCAATGGACGCGGAGAGAATTTCGACGGCAGGCACGGTCACCGTCACAACATGACCCGCCTCGTCAACCTCGACCTGAATCTGGCTCACGTCGGCCACTCCAGCCTTGACCTCTCCCGAATACGTGATGAGGTAATGGGAGCCTGTGCCCGGCACTTCCATGCCGAACACCTTGGTTCCCTCCTCAGAGTATTTCCCCACCTGGGTGAAGTTGTAGGACTCGGTGGCAAGTTCGCCAATGTCGGCGAAAGAGTTCTTCACAAGAGTCGTGTCGACGGTAACGACAGGTTCCGCGCCCTGGTCCTGTGCCGACCCCAGGCCGAATACTGGGGCAGCCTTCATACCACCGGCGAATCCTGCACCTGCGATGACCAACGATGCAGCCACTCGAGCAACGGTGGGAAAACCCATGATGACCTCACTGACACAATGACGATGAATATTAGGTAACCTACGTGGGAATTGTAGGGTACGTGTCAAGGTGCCACAACACCGACACCACGCGGATAGGTTACGCGCATCCGGATAGGTTGCACGCTTCCGGATAGGTTAGCCACATCCGGATAGGTTAATAAGCTATCCGGATGCTCATAACCTATCCAGATGTTCGTTACCTATCCGGATGAGCGCGCTCTGAGAGCCACCACACCAGCGCGCCCACAAGCACAACCGCCACACCAGCCCAACTCCACCCGCGCCGAGAAAAAGAGCCGGGCCCGACAACCTTCGCTGTCAGGCCCGGCCCCACGCAACTCTCAGACTCAGTACCAGCCCACCGTGTTCGAGTGCGCCCACGCGGAGCACGGCGTGCCGTAGCGGCCCTTGATGTAGCCGATGCCCCAGTTGATCTGGGTGATCGGGTTGGTGCGCCAGTCAGCGCCGACCGAAGCCATCTTGGAACCGGGCAGGGCCTGCGGAATACCGTAGGCGCCCGACGACGCGTTCTCGGCGTAGGGATTCCACTGCGACTCACGGTTCCACAGGAGGACCAGGCACTGGTACTCGCTGTCGCCCCAGCCCTGGGCTGCGACGAGAGGCTTGGCCAGCGAACGTGGATCTTCGCCCGAGTAGGTCGTCGGCACAGCACCCGCCGCGGCGGCAGCAGCCGCAGCAGCGGCGGCAGTAGCGGAATCCGTGTTCTTCGTGTCGGCAGCGATCGCGGCGATCTCTTCCTTCGTGGAGATCGTGCCGAGCTTCGCACGATAGCGCACGGAGGTGGTGCCGTCCGCCTCGGTCTTCTCCTCAAGGGTGGCCTTGGGATCAATGCCCGCGGCAACGAGGGCGGCCGGGGTCGCTTCCTTCGTTCCTTCGCTGCGCACCTGGGTGACGGGCTGCGAGGTGGAATGCTCGGTGATCGGCACGACGGTCAGGACCTCGTCGCCGTTCTTTTCCTGCCACACGGTCCACGTCGTCGCACCATTGACGCCGGCAGTGGTCACCTGGGACTCGCCCACGAACAGATCGGCGCTGGTCGTCGTCGTCTCACTAAAGGGAATTTCAACGGTTTCGGTGGCCTCGCCGCGGGTCACGCGACTCACGTTGATCGTGAGTTCGCCAGTGGAGCCGTTGGAGACGGTGACGCGATCCAGGGGGTGCACGGAGACTCCGGCGGCCTCGAGGATGGCGCGCGCGTCCTGGCCGGGACGTGCGGCGACTTCGCGGGTCGAGCCGTCCACCGTGACTGAGACGTTGCGGGCGCGCGAGACGAGCGGGGTCAGCTCATCGCGGGACGAGGAGCGGTCCACCGCGAGCGAGACAGCCGAGCCGAGCGGCGCAGCGTCGGCGAGGATACTGTCCGCAGAGGAGGCCGTGGTCCACAGGGTGCGTGTCTGCCCGTCGACACTGACCGTGTAGGCCTTCGAGGTGCGCACGACGATCGTGTCGCCATCGCGCACGGCTTCACCTGGGCCGGGCTGCACGAGGTCATTGCTGCCAACGCTCACGCCGGCGACCTTGAGCGCATCACCGACAGTGTTACCCCACGAGGTGACGGGACGGGACACGCCGTTGACCTCAAGCATGACGGAGGTGTGCGAGGAGGCGATGCCGACGCCGGCGACGCCGAGGACACCCGCCGAGGTCAGGGCCGCGACTCCGAGAACGGCGCGCGGAGAGGGGGCGAAGGAACGCAGCCGGCCACCGAGGACGTGCAGGGCGCTGGCGGCGGACGCACTCAGGGAGGTGCTCAGATGATGGCTCACAATTCTCCAGTTACTCACTATTGGTACTGCTGGTCAGCTTAGCGTGAGCGCCCGCTGGCGCGCCAGAGTCCTGGCGCGCCAGCGGGCAATGTCACGTCAGACGAGGCCGAGCTTGTAGGCGCAGCCCCACTGGCCCCAACCGGAGCGCTGCTGGAGCATGCGCGCACGCATGGTCTGTTCCTCGGCGGAAGCATCGGAGGGCAGGCCAGATCCGCCCACGGAACGCCACGTCGGCAGCGAGAACTGATACATGCCGTAGTAGCCGTTGCCCGTGTTGATCGAGGGGTTACCGCCGGACTCGCACTGAGCGATGGCAGCCCAGATCGCCGCATCGTCGCCGGAGACGGCGGCGGGAGCAGAAGCAGCCGAGGAGGACGACTTCGAGGCGGCATCCTCGGTCTTCTTGGCCTTCGTGCCCTTGGAAACGATGCGCTTCGTGGGCTCGGTGCGCGTGGTGGACAGGACAGCGGAGACGGTGACGTTGCCATCGACGGTCTCCTGATAGGTCTCGGTCACCTCAGAGCCGGCCGCGCCCTCCTGGACGGTCTTCTCGGTGCCTTCTTCGGCCTCGGCGTCCTCACGCTCTTCGGTCTCGTAGGGGATCTCGGTCGTGGAGGTCACGTTGCCGCGCACGACGCGGGCGACGCGCAGGGTGGCCTCGCCGCCGTTGTGTTCCAGGGTCACGCGGTCGATCGGTCCGGCACTGATGCCGGCCTTCTCGAGGATCGCGGTCGCACCCTCGTCGGAGGATGCGACAACGTCGGTCGTGGTGCCGTCGGCAATGACATGGATCGTCTCGCCGGCCCCGGCAACGGGCATCTCGGCGCGGGTGTAGGAGCGGTCGGCGGCCATCGACGAGGCGGACACCGGCAGGGCCGCGAGCACGCCGTGGATGGACGAGGCGGTGGACCATGCGGTGGTCTGGTTGCCGTCAACGGTCACGTTGTATTCGGTGGCGGTACGCACGACGACGGTATCGCCATTCGCAACACTCTGATCGGAGGCAGGGGCGATAAGGTCATGGGCGCCGACGGAGACCCCGGCCGTTTCCAGGGCGTCGCCTGCGGTCGTGAAGAAGCCGGATACGTCGTGGGTGACGCCGTCAACTTCGACGGTCACGTGACGATAGGAGGTGCCGATGGCGGTAGCGGCGGTGCCGGCCACCAGGAGGGCCGTCGCGGCGGCGACGGAAATAACGGTTGTGCGGGAGGGCTGAACGCTCACGTGTCTCCAGACGTTGAAGGTTCCGCTTCGAGGGTCGTATCGACGCATGTACCGCAGGACGGGGCGCGTACGGGCGAGTCGCTCGAATTGGACTGACACACCCACCGTAACCAATTTGTTATCGTTGTGCGACCATTTTGACGCAATTCACCAGCATGTGGGCGCCGTTCGACACGACGCGAAGGCCTCGTTGAACCCGCGTCATCACGGGAGAAAAGGCCCCTCACCAGGCGCCGTAGACCGCCTCAGTGTTCGCCCGCAGCTGGTCACACGCCGCGGCTTCGCTGACGCCCCACTGGTCCGCAATGAAACGCACGGTGTGCGCCATGACGTAGGAGGCGTTGGGGCAGCCGCGCCACGGCACGGGCGTCAGGTAGGGGGCGTCGGTCTCGACGAGAACGAGCTCTCGCGGCAGGACCGCGAGCGCGGCGCGCAGGTCGGAGTTCGCGGGGTAGGTGATGGGGCCGGCGAAGGAGGCGTACCAGCCGCGCTCGGCGAGGTGCTCGGCCATGGCGGCGTCCCCCGAGTAGCAGTGGAAGACGATGCGCTGGTCTGAGCTGGCGCACTCGCGGAGGATCTCCAGCGTGTCCTCGTGGGCGTCACGGTCGTGGATCTGGAGGGGCAGGTCGGCGCGCTGCGCCATCTCGATGTGTGCGCGGAAGGACTCCTTCTGCGCCTCGCGGCCGGGTTCGGCCGTCCGGAAGTAGTCCAGGCCACTCTCCCCTACCGCGACGACCATCGGGTCGCTCAGGCGCTTCTCGACCTCAACCAGCGCCTCGACGAGGGGCACGTGGTAGTCGCGCACCGTGGGGACCAGCCCGTCGGGCGAGGGTTCGGCGCAGCCCGCGTGCAGGGCCGCGTCGTTGGGGTGGATCGCGATCGCGACGCGCACGCCGTTGTGGGCGCGCGCCAGTTCGATCATCGGGTCGAAGTCGGGCAGCTCGCAGGCGCTCGAAATCATGCGGGTGACGCCCACCTCGCGGGCACGGTCCAGCTGCTCCTCGAGGCTGAGCGCCACGCCCTCGCGCCGGGGGATCTCACCGACGTGGGCGGGCAGGTGCGTGTGGTTGTCCACCACGGGCGCCGCCAGGGGCGCGGGCGCGTCGGGCCAGGGACGAGGCTTACGCGGGCTCATGCGAGAACAGTGACCTTTCGGGGAAACGAGGCGAGGGGGGCGTGGGAGACCTCAGCGGGTGAGCACGACGCCGCGGGAGACCTCTTCGGCGGCCTCGTCGCCCAGGAGCTGGCGCACGAGTTCGACGCCGAGTTCGAGGGCTGTTCCGGCGCCTCGGCTGGTCGTGATGAACTCGTCGGCGACGACCGGGTTCTCGTGAACGATCGTTCCGCCGGAGGCGATGGCCTTGATGAAGGCGGGGTTGGCGGTCGCGTGACGGCCGTCAAGGACGCCCAGCTCGGACAGGATCGAGGGGGCCGCGCAGATCGCCGCGATGGGCTGGGATTCGTCAGAACGGCGCAGTACCTCGGTCTGGATCGCGGGCGTGCCCTTCAGGCCCAGGGTGCCGGGCATGCCGCCGGGCAGGAAGAGGACGGTGTAGGTGGACAGGTCCACGTCCTCGAGCATGAGGTCGGCGACGACGCGGATGCCGTGCGAGCTAGTTACGTGGCGCGCGTCGGTCACGGAGATCAGGTCCGAGCGCACACCGGCACGGTACAGGACATCGGCGACGGCCAGGGCCTCGACCTCTTCAAAGCCGTCGGCCAGCATGATGGCGACGGTGGCGTCGGTGGCAAGCTTCTCGGGAGTGGGCATGATTCCTCTTTCCTCACGGCGACGGCAACAAGCGTTACGGCCAGGTTAGCGCAGGCGAGCCCACCCCGAAAACGCGCCACGGCCTCGCCCCAGGGCGGGACGAGGCTGCGAGTCTCACTCGGAGCGCAGCGCTTCGACCGGGTCCTGACGCGAGGCGCGCGAGGCCGGGATGATGCCGGCGATGACCGTCAGTCCGACGGAGACGCCGACCAGGACGAGCGCTGTTACGGGCGAGAGCTGGGCGATGTTCTCCACGTTGAAGGAGGAGTAGGCGATGCCGTTGGCGATCACGCACAGCCCGTACGTCACTCCCACGCCCATGATGCCGGCCAACAGGCCTTCGATGACAGTCTCCGCGTTGAAGACGCGCGACACGTCGCCCTTCGAGGCACCAATCGACCGTAGGATGCCGATTTCCTTGCGGCGCTCGAGCACCGAAATGTAGGTGATGATCGCGATCATGATCGAGGAGACCACGAGAGAGATCGACACGAAGGCGATGAGCAGCCAGGAGATGATGTCGACGATCTTGGTCACCGAGCTCATGAGCGCACCCATGACGTCGGAGTAGGTGACGACCTTATCGGTCGCGCCCGCCCCCTTGTTGTCGGCGTTGTAGGCGTCGAGGGCAGCCTTCACCTTGTCCTTTTCCGCAAAGGACTTGGGGTAGATGGAGATGTTCGACGGGGAGGCGATATCCGCCCAGCCCAGGTTCCGCAGGTTCGTCTCCAGGGTCGGCACGTTCGTGGAGAACATGGTCGCCATGAGGGCAGCGAGAGACTTCTCATCCAGGTTGGAGTGGAAGGCGTCGGCGAATGCCTGCGGGTCCATGGAGAACGCGCTCGACATGTTGGTGGCGAACTGCTCCATGGTGGTGCCAATCTGGTTGCCGATCGTAGTCGACAGCTGCGTCATCATCGAGGTCATCGCGTTCGTCATGGCTTCTTGCATGACCTGTCCGATGACGGCGCTCACCCCCTGCGTGAGGGTGGTGCCCAGCTGGGCGGCGATCTGCGTGGAGATCGCGTTCATGACCTGGGTGGACACGTCGGTGCCGATCTGGGCCAGGGCCGGGTCATCCCCGAGCGCCTTCGTCAGGTTCGCGGCAAGTTTTTGGGAGTCGACGACCTGGTCGGAGGAGACGGCCGCTCGCAGCTGCTCCATCACCTGGGGCTGGGAGAAATAGGACGAGGCCAGGGTCGCGAAATCGGTCGAGCCACCCGCCTCGATCTGCTCGCGGGCGTAGTCCTGGAATCCTTGGGCGATCTGGGATGCCTGTGCGCTCAGGTATTCGGCGGCGCCGTCCTTGACGGCTCCATCGGCCAGGGCCGAGCGGATGATCGTCTGGAAGTCGACGTTGGCCAGCTGCGGCAGGTCCTTGCTCAGCTCCCCGAAGTCGAGGCCGGACAGATGAAATGTCATGCCCGACTGGGCGCCGGACTGGGCGCTCAGGGCCGACAGGTCGATGGCGGACAGGTCCAAGCCGGACATATCGAGGCCCGAGAAGTCGAGGCCGGAGAGGTCCATGCCGGAAAAGTCCAGGCCCGACAGGTCCATCTGCATCTTCGAGGGGTCAATCTGGAAGGCGGCGGAGAGCTTGGACTCGTCGATGGTGAACAGGGAGGACATGTCGAAGCCGCCGGACTGACTCTTCTGATTGTCCGCCAGTTCCTTGAAGGTCTTGCCGGTGAACACGTCGACGTCGGGCTTGGCACGCTGGGCCTTGACGATCGGACTGGCGGCCGCCTCCTCGATGATCTGGTAGGTCAGGGCAGGCGTGTAGGCGATGCCCTGACGCAGGGCGCCGCCCTTGTCGGAGTTGGGCTTGACGATGCCGGAGATCGTCAGCTGCTGGCCGCCGTCCACGAGCTTCTTCATGTAGTCCGCGTCGGAGGAACGGTCCGTCCACACCTTGTAGGTGTCGTCCCACGTGTACGTGTCGAAGGCGCTGACGCGGCGGAAGGTGGTGCCCAGGATCGTGGAGTAGTCGTAGGTGGCGGTGCTCGCCCCCGACTGGGCGCCCGACTGGGCGCCGGACTGGCTCTTTCCCCCCAGGGCACCCTGGTAGTACTGACGCATCAGGTCGTCGAATTCCTTGTGGTCCTTCAGGCCGAGCGTGTACTCGAAGAGGTTGGGAATGTTGCCGTCCTCGTCGAGGACGAGGACGACCTGGTTCGCGCCGGTCGGCCAGGAGCCGGCGACCACGTCGTACGCGGAGGTGTACAGCGAGGTCGTGGCGGGCATCTGGTAGAAGGCGTTCGTCTGTACCATCGACCCGAAGGAGCCCCCGCCGAAACCCGCCTCCATCTGCTTCATCGACTGGTCGGGGCTGACCTGCACGGTCTCCTTGGACGTATCGGACTGGTAGATCTGCGGAACGATGTCGTAGTCGTACTCGATCGCGTTGACCATCGAGTTGATGTCGCCGCCGTTGTTGTCCAGATAGGTTTTCAGCGAGGCCAGGTCGTTGGTCTTCGCGTCGCGGATCCTGTCGGCGAAAGTGCGCAGCTTGGAGACGCCGACCTTGCCGTCGGGTGCAGGCTTGGAGTCCTGGGAGTCCGAGGCCGACACGGACAGCGCGGCGGTCATGTCGATGCCGGTCTTCTGGATTGTCAGCGGATACGCGCCCAGCGTCTCTTCTTCGGTCTTTGCGATGTATGCGTTCGTCCCGTTGGCCAGCGCGAGGATCGCGGCGATGCCGATGATGCCGATGGACCCCGCGAAGGAGGTCATGAGGGTGCGGCCCTTCTTCGTCATCAGGTTATTGAAGGAGAGGGACAGGGCGGTCAGGAAGCCCATCGACGTGCGACGCGCGGGCTTGGCCTCGCGCCGGTCTTGCGCGGCAGGCACGAAAGGATCCGAGTCGGCGACGATGCAGCCGTCGGCCAGCTCGACGATGCGGGTTGCGTACTGGTGGGCCAGCTCGGGGTTGTGCGTGACCATGATGACGAGGCGGTCGCGGGCCACGTCGCGCAGCAGATCCATGACCTGCACGCTCGTCTTGGAGTCGAGGGCGCCCGTGGGTTCGTCGGCCAGCAGGATCTCGGGGTCGTTGATGAGGGCACGCGCGATGGCGACGCGCTGCATCTGGCCGCCCGACATCTGCGAGGGCTTCTTGTTGACGTGGTCCTTCAGGCCGACACGCTCAAGAGCGTCGAGGGCGCGCTTGCGGCGCTCGGAGCGGGAGACGCCCGAGAGGGTCAGGGCCAGCTCGACGTTCGCGAGAACGCTCTGGTGCGGGATCAGGTTGTAGGCCTGGAAGACGAATCCGATGCGATTGTTGCGGTAGGCGTCCCAGTCGCGCGCCTTGTAGTTCTTCGTCGAAATACCGTCGATGACGAGGTCGCCGCTCTGGAAACGGTCGAGGCCTCCGATAACGTTGAGCATCGTCGTCTTGCCGGAGCCGGACTGGCCCAACACAGCCACAAACTCGTTGTCGCGGAACGCCACGGAGACCTTGTTGAGCGCCACCTGCATGAGGTTGGCGGTCTGGTAGGCCTTGACGATCTCCTTGAGCTCTAGCACGCTTCATCCTCACATCTGCTGTTGATTATGCCTACAAGTCTAGGCGAGCGAGCGGCCCGACCGCCTCTGTTCACTGAATGGGCCCTGATCGTCCCCTGGTGAGCCCCTGAATACGCATCTCCCCCGTCACATCGCGGCCCCCGAAACCCAGCCCGGGCCTCGTTCAACGAACGGCCTGCAGGGGCACGCGAGACCGAGCGGCTAGACTGCTCCCATGACAGACCTCACGCAGATTCCCGTGCCCAACGAGGGGCCGATCACCGACACAGTCAAGGAAATCTACGAGCGTTCCTTCCCGCCCGAGGAGCAGATCCCCCTTCCCGAGCTGCTGACAAGCACCCAGCTGGACGAGGTCTCCTTCCTCGCCTGGATCGATCCGTCCCTGCCCGCGGGCGAGGACGGGGCCGGCAACGTGGTCGCCCTGACCTTCTCCTTTGCTTTCCCCGACCTCTTCTACCTGGGCTTCCTCGCGGTGGACGGGCGCACGCGCAGCGCGGGCTATGGCTCGCGCATCCTCTCGCATCTCCGCGAGCGCTACGGCGACGTTCCGCAGCTGCTCGAGATCGAGCCGGTCATGCGCGAGGCCGGGAACTACCAGCAGCGCGTGCGACGCCTGGCGTTCTACGAGCGCAACGGTTTCACGGTGACGAACATGCTCACGCACGAGGCCGACCAGACCTACCGGGTTCTGGCGCGCGACGGGATCGTGAGCCCGCAGCGCCTGGAGGAGGCGCTTAACTCGGTCACGGACGACCCGGCGTACGCGTCGCGGGTGACGACGGACTGACGCGCTGACCTCGCTCGGCTGACGCCGCAGCGGCGATCAGTTGTCGACGCCGCGGCTGGAGACCAGCAGGATTTCCTCGTTGTCGAGTCGGGCGAGGGCGCCTTCCAGGGCCGCCGAGGAGAAGATTCCCTCGTCACGGGCCTGCAGGAGGGCGTCGCGCTGAGCGTGGATAGCCTCCAGCGCGAGTTCACGGATCTGGTCGCGCGTGAAGGAACGCTCAACCTCCTCCTCGCTCATGTCGACGGTGCCGTGACCGTCGTCGTCCGTCTCACTCGCGGAAGCAGCATCCGGGGGCGTGCCGTCTTGGAGAATGTCGGTGAGGACGCGGTCGGCCGTACAGGCAATACGAGCACTCGCAGCTTCATCCTCAACGGAGACCGCGTGACCGATGCGTGAGAGGGTGCGCGAGACGCCGGCCGACAGCAGGGTCTGTCCGTCGACCTCGTGGATCGCCTGCGCGAGTGCCGTATCCACCAGTGCGCAGCCCATGACTGTCAGGAGCTTGGCGCGCTCCTCCTCGGAGATATCACCCGTGGCCATCTTGGGCTTGACGAGGCGGATGAGCCCGGGCAGGGTCAGGCCCTGGATGACGAGGGCGCCCGCCGCGATGAACAGGGCGATCGTGAGCAGCAGCGCGCGCATCGGCGCATGCGTCGAGATGGTTTGCGCAGCGGCCAGGGTGATCGCCCCGCGCATGCCCGCCCAGACGATGACGCTGCCCTCGCGCGGGCCCATCGGTTCATTCTCGAAGTAGTCCAGGTCGGATCCGAGCATGGCGTTGCGGCGCGCGCGCCGCTTGAGGCGGCGACGATAGTGGTTAAGCGCGTCTTCCCAGCGTTCGGGACTCAGGTCGCGCGCCTGAAGCATGTCGGCGTCAACCTCACTCGCCTTGTGCATGCGCTTCTCGAAGCGCTCGATGCGCGCAGCCTCAGCCTCGTAGCGGCGTTGCCGACGCTTGTGCCGGCGGTCCAGCCAGGCGAGCATGATGGCGATGAAGATGGCTCGCATGACCATGATGAGCGCGCCGAGGATGACGGCGAGGAACGCGGCGAAGGCCAAACCGCCGGAGAACGCGGCGGTCTCCTCGACAATGCCGAAGGCCTGCAGGCCCATCGTCAGGAAAATCCCGCTCTCCAAGACGAGCGTCATGGTCTGCCAATTCTGCTGGGAGAATCGCCTGTTCGCCGCGGAGATAACGGCCGCGCGTCGGCTCGAGACGACCAGGCCGGCGACGACGGCCGCAACGAGGCCGGAGCCTCCCAGGTGCTCAGCGGGGATCGATGCGATGAAGGGCATCGCGAAGGAGAAAACCGTGTCGGCCGAGGGCTCCTTGATGAGGGCGCGCAGACGCACGCCAACCTCGCCGACGACCCAGCCAATACCCGCAGCGATACCGAGGGCGATGGCGACCTTGACGATGAGCAGGCCCGGGTTGAGGGCGTGTTCGTCGGCGGCCAGGCCGGCGCTCATCGCGGCGGACAGCAGGACGAGCGAGGTCGCGTCGTTGAAGAGTCCCTCGCCTTCGAGGACTGTGATGATGCGGTGGGAGACGCCGGAGCGTTTCGCAATCGAGACGGCGACCGCGTCCGTCGGCGACAGGACCGCGCCCAGGGCGACGCCCCAGGGCAGGGAGATCGCGGGGACCAGCCAGTTGATGACGAAGCCGACCGCGAAGGCGGACAGGAACACGAGGGGGATCGCGAGCATCGCAACGGCCTGCATCTCGCGCCGGAAATCCATGGTCGGCATACGCACGGCCGCCGAGAACAGCAGCGGCGGCAGCACCATCTCGAGGACGATGTGCGGCTCGATCTCGATGGCCCCTACCTGGGGCAGGAACCCAATCGCCAGGCCGATGACCAGCAGGATCAGGGGGGATGCCACGCGCACCTTCGGGGCGATGAATTGGCATGCCACGATAATGAGCATTCCGGCCAGGGCGACAAGAAGAGGATCCACAGGTTAATTGTATTGTGCGCAACCCCTCCAGCGCCGTTGCCACCTCACCACAGCGGCTACGCGTGCGGCGAACTCGCGCGGGCGACCTGGCCGTGACAGTGTGGGCGTATGCCCACCTTGATCACCCCGGGCGGCTCTGCCCCGACGCTCGCCACCTACGACTCCCCTATCGGCCGCCTCACGCTGGCTGCGCGGGGCGGTGCGCTCGTCGGCCTGTGGGTGGCCGGGCAGCGTTTCTTCGGCGCCCCCTATGGCATCGACGAGGCCATGGCCGCTTACGCGGAGTCGGCGTCCTCCCCAGATGGTTGTGGGCGTGACGCGAACGTTGAAAGAGACGAGGACGCGGCCGCATTGGCTGCGGCCGCGTCCTGGTTGGACGACTATTTCGCCTGGCGGGTCCCCTCCCCCGCCCGCGTTCCGCTCTCGCCCATGGGCAGCGAGTTTCAGCTCCGCGTCTGGGAGGCCATGAGCGCCATTCCCTACGGGCACACAATGACCTACGGCCAGCTGGCGGGTTGCCTGCGCGAGGCCGGGGTCGCCGCGTCGGCGCGCGCGGTCGGCGGGGCGGTGGCGCGCAACCCGTTGATCCTCATTCGTCCCTGCCACCGCGTGGTCGCGTCTACTGGCCCGGGCGGCTATGCGGGAGGTGCCACCCTGAAACGTTGGCTCCTCGAGCGCGAGGCAGCCACGGCCTCGTCCCTTTCGTGAGTCATACCTGCACCTGACCTGCCCTGATCACCTCGGCCGCCGAGGCCTCGTCGACGAGCCACCCGGCGCGCGATCCGCACGTTAGCCCTCACCCGGACCCTGCGTAACCAGGTCGGAGGGCGAGGCGTTGGGCTTGCGATCGGCAATATCCTTGGCGAGCGCACTGGCGTCGCGGCGCAGCTGCTTGGAGTCCGCAACCGACGCTCGGGAGAGCTCCCGGGCCTTTTCGCGATGCTCGTCCGTGTACTCCAGGTGATCGGCGTGCTTGTGGACCAGGAGGCGAATGAGCTTGCGGCGCAGCTTCTCCTCGTGCGAGACGCCCGCGCGCTCGCGCAACCAGCCCGCAGCCAGGACCACCAGGAGGGCGACACCCAGCCAGCCGATGATCGGATACATGCCGCCGATCAGCTTCTTAAAGCCCATGAGGGAGGCCGCATACCCCAGCGCGACAACGCCCATGAGGACGATGCGCATGCGCGCGGTCGACCCACCCGAGAATCGGCGGGCTGTCGCGAAGAACAGCGAGAACACAGTGTTGTAGATGAGGGCGAAAATGATGAGCGTGTAGACGAAGGCGAAGGCCGGGTGAATCATGCGCGCAATCTCGAGGGCGGGAACGTTCACGTCCCAGATGCGGTCCATGTTCAGGTAGAGGGCGAGGGCATCGCCGCCGATCACCAGGGCGATGATCGCGCCGCCGATACGGCCCGCGAGGCGAGCCTCGCGGATGCGCAGCACCGAGCCACCCAGCACGAAGGCCATACCGATGCCGTTGACGACGCACAGCGCGAAGTAGTTGATCGCCGAGAACCAGAGGTTCGGCAGAGCCGGGGTGACCTGAGTGGCGGTCGCATTCAGTTCGGCCACGCTCGGGTGGGGTGTGACCAGCGAGTAAATGACGAGAATGACGATCGCGGTGACGATCATAGGCGTAAAGACGCCGATCACCTTCATGATTCGATCGAAATCCAGGAAGGCCGTGAGAATCACGAGGCCGGCGCACACGGCACTGCCCGCCCACGCGGGCAAACCGAATTGCTGCTCAAGGTTCGCGCCCGCGCCCGCGAGCATCACGAAGCCCATCGCGAAGCCTGAGAAGACGAGCACGACGTCAATGACGCGGCGCACGGCAGGATGGGTGATGCGTTCGAAGACCTCGTCGTGGTGGCCGGAGCGGAAGTATGAACCCAGCTGGAGGGCGACAACGCCGAAGATGATGTTGAGGACGCCCAGGGCCGCGATTCCAATCAATCCGGTGGCACCGAAGGAGAGGAAGTACTGGAGTAGGTCCTGGCCACTCGCCAGGCCCGCGCCGACAATTACTCCCACATAAGCAAAGGCAACAGAGAGGTACTTTTTTGACATGGCGGTCCTTCCGATCGCAAACATGCACCGAGGGACGGCCTAGTTCCTCGGCAAGCGCTGGTTTGACAGCGCCTGCCGCCATTCTATACAGCATTAGCCATAATTAATTAACAATATCCTTACTTAAGCTTGTACAGAAGGGACTAAATACCTAATATCCAACCCAATCCCCCGAAAACGATGCTTTGAGATCTTCGTCTCAGTCAAGGTTACAGGAGGCTACCTGCCCCGATCCACGGGCGTCGAAGTCCCACATTCGATCCACATTGAGGTACAGGGCCAGAGCATCCGCGCAGAGGACCAGTGCCATCAACACACCGCCAATATGACGGCACGACGAGCTTCACCGATACGCAGCATCGAACCACCGAGCAGGAAAGCCATGGCAATACCGCCAACAACACACAACGCAAAGTAGTTAATGGTGGAGAGCCATAGGTTAGGCAGAGCCGGAGTCACATTGCGGGCAGCAGAATCGAGATCGGCCATATCGGGGTGTGGACTAACGAGCGAGTAGATAGTGAGGACCGCGATGCCGATCAATCCGGTGGCACCGAAGGAGAGGAAGTACTGGAGCAGATCCTAGCCGCTCGCCAGGCCTGCGCCGACGATGACCCCCACGTAGGCGAAGGCGGCAGAGAGGTACTTCTTGGACATGGGGTCCTTCCGATTGTGAACGTTTCACGAGGCCGAAGCCCCGTTCCACGGTAAACGCTCACCTGGGTGCCAGGTATGTCCGTGGGAAACTGTTCACGCCCAGGAAGGCTCATCCAGACACAGACGTGTACACAAGGTACTAAACTGACACTATAAACACACTTGCCACAACCCTATCGACTCGGGAGCTGCGCGCGAACCTCTCCGACGTCCTCGGGCGAGCCTCCTACGGCGGCGAGCGTATCGGAGTGACGAAAAACGGCCGCCTCACGGCAATCGTGATCGGCGTCGAGGACCTGTTGGCCCTGGAAGAGCTCGAGGACGCGCGCGATCTCGCGGCCTTCCGGGAGTCGGTGCGCAACGACGACGGGCAGCGCGTGAGCCTGCCCGACCTGCGCGCTGAACTCAACGACTAGCGATGTATCGCTCGTAGCGTCACTTACCTTCGAGAAGCTGGATCGGCGGGCGCGGCGCCTGCATCGCGTTGATCGGGGCCTCAGGATCCGCGTAACCGAGCGCAAAACCGGTGATGAACCGGTAACCTTCAGGGATCTCAAACTCAGCGTCGACGGGCTCACGCCACGTAGCGAGGATGCCGACCGGGCAGGAGTCGATGCCGCGCGACTTGGCGGACAGGAACAGGGTCTGGAGCATAAGGCCGGCGTCCATGGCGCTCCACGGCAGCATGTCCTCGTGCACGAAGACGAAGCCCATGACGGGCGCCTCAAATGCCATGACGTTGCGGCGGTTCACGCGGTTACGCCCCTCTATGTCGGCGCGCTCGATGCCATGGATGCCGTAGAGGAGCTTCGCAACTTCGATCTGAGCGGGTCGCACCTCGTCCGGGTAGCGCTTGCGCACCGGGAAGTCGCCGTCCGGAACAGGGATCTCAACGTCCGGGTCCTCGGCCTTGCGGGCGTGGGCAGCGATCTCCTCGTCGAAGAGACGGCCGTAGTGCTGACGCAGGCGAGCGGCACGCTCACCCGTGGCCAGGGCGACGCGGAAGGCGCGCGTGTTTGACCAGGACGGCGCGGTCGTTGCGTCGGCGAGGATCGCGTCGAGGACCTCGGCGGGGATCTCCCGGTCTATAAAGGCGCGCGTGGAGCGGCGCGAGGCGGTCAGGGCAGAAAAGTCGTTCGCATCTTCGTTGAGTGCCATGCGCCCAGGCTAACCCGGCCACGCTCTCCCGATCCACCGGGCCCACCCACCGGACGACTGCCGTCCGAGCTACCGGACCAGGGCCTCCTCGAAGGCCACCACGTCCTCCTCGGGCGTGGCCCAGGACGTGCCGATGCGCGCAAGGTAGCGGCCGTCGGGCAGGGTCTCCCAGATGCTGTAGCGCACCTTATCCGACAGGCGCTCGTGCCCGGCCTGATCGAGGGCCACGAAGGTCAGGTTGGTCGGCGAGTCCATGGTGACGACGTAGCCGGCTCGCTTGAGGGCCTCGCGGATACGCGCGGTCGCTTTGACGGCGGGCTCGCCGATCGTCAGGTAGAGGCCGTCCTCGAAGAGCGCCTCGAACTGCACACCCAGGAGGCGCCCCTTGGCCAAGAGCGCGCCATGCTGCTTCATGTGGGTGACGAACTGGCGGATCGAGCCGCGCTCGGGGATGACCACGGCCTCGCCGAACAGAGAGCCGCACTTGGTGCCGCCGATGTAGAAGACGTCGGTCAGGCGCGCCAGGTTGGCCAGCGTCACATCGTTGGCGGGCGAGGCCAGCGCGTAGGCGAGGCGCGCGCCATCGACGAAGAGCTTGAGATCACGCTGTCGACACACGGCGGAGAGTTCCTCGAGCTCCTGCAGGGAGTAGAGGGTGCCGTACTCTGTGGGCTGCGAAATATAGACGAGGGCGGGGGCGATCATGTGGTCACGCGCACCATCACCCTCCCACGCCGAGCAGATGCGTTCGACGTCGGCGGCGTTGATCTTGCCTTCGACGGCGGGAGTGTCGAGGATCTTGTGGCCGCCACGCTCGACGATGCCGGCCTCGTGCATGTTGATGTGGCCGGTATTGGGGGCGATGACACCCTGCCAGGGCAGGAGGATCGCATCAATGACGGTCGCGTTCGTCTGCGTGCCGCCGACCAGGAAGTACACGTCCGCGTCGGGGGCCTGGCAAGCCTCGCGAATCAGGTCACGGGCGCGCTCGCAGTGCTCGTCGGTGCCGTAGCCGGCAGACTGTTCCATGTTGGTGGCGACGAGGGCGTCGAGCACCCGGGCGTGCGCGCCCTCCTGGTAGTCACTGGAGAAGTTCGGCAGCGTGGCAGAAAAAGTCATTGGGCCATTATTCCACGTGGCGCCGCGCTTAGACGCCGAACAGATCTGCGTGGGTTCCCGTCCCGTTAGCGCTTCAACTCCGCCAGAGCGTCTTCAACATCCATGGCCTCAACACCTGGATCGGAGGCTAGCTGCTCCGCTTCCAACATCGCCAAGACCATCTCACGCTGCTGCTCATTCAGACGCAGATCGAAGGGCATTCCACCCACGCGCACGCTCTGACGCAGGAAAGCGTTCACAGCGGACGTCAGATTCATGCCGAGCTCCGCGTAAATTGCTTCGACCTCACGCTTAAGATCCGCATCCATGCGCACACTAAAATTCACGGTTGCCATGCAAGAACCTCCTTCTGCATGTCATTATACATACATAACCTCTATCAAGACATGCACTTAAGGCGCAGTGAAGGGCTATCTCATGTCGACACACGACAACACAATCAACCGGGACTCGCAAGCCTATTGGAACAAGCGGGCCGCGACGTTCACGAGAGACGCGACCAGCGACTACGAGCACTGGCTCCTGGACTTGCTCGCGCTCGAGGCGGGCGAGGAGATCCTCGACATGGGCTGCGCGACGGGCACGCTCGCCGTCCCCCTCGCCCGCGCCGGGCACCGCGTCCACGGCTGCGACTTCGCCGAGGCCATGCTGGCGATCCTCGACGAGCGCGCGGCAGCGGAAAACCTACCGATCACCTCCCACTTGCTCGCCTGGGAGGACGACTGGAAGGAGGCGGGCCTGGGTGAGAACAGCGTGGATGTTGCCTTCGCGTCACGCTCCCTCATGAGCGGGGACGTGCCCGTTTGCGTGCGCAAGCTCGACGCGGCGGCCCGATCACGCACGGCGGTCGTCGTGCCCGACAGCCTGCTCCCCTCCCGCGACCCGCGCCTGCTCACCTATCTGGGACGCTCGACAAGGAGAGCGCGCGTCGTCCGCGACGTAACCCGCGTGCTCGCTTCCCTGGGGCGGATCCCGGTTTTCGCGACCACACGGACCTTCCGTCCGATGCGTTTTTCTTCCTTCGACGAGGCCCGCGCGGATATTCGTCGCCTGGCCGGCCCAGAGACCTTCACCGCGCGCGAGCAGCGACTTTTCGATGCGTACGCGGCCCAGCATGTCGTTCGCGAGGATCTCACTGGCCCCTCTGCGGTGGCAGAGGAGCACTGGGTCCTCGACTATCGTCTGCCCGTCACCTGGGTGTTTATCGGCTGGAGCACCGACGGGAGCGAGTGGGCGTAGGCAGCCCCGGCCTCGTTCTTCTTAGTCCGCATCCGGGCGGCGCCTGCGCGCCTTGACCTCCGAGCGCCTCTTCTTGTCCGCGAGGCGGCGCAGCTTGGACGCGCGCGACGGCACGGTTGCGACGCTGGGAGCGGGTCTCGGCGGCGGTGATGGTCAGGACGGTCCCGGTGAGGCGATCCCCTAGCTCTCGCAGCGCACGCTCGCGCTGCTCGTCATTCAGCGCGACTGTCGCAGCGAGGTCCAGGCTGAGCTGCACCCGTGAGTCCGCGGTGTTGACCCCCTGTCCGCCGGGGCCCGAGGCGTGCGAAAAGCGCTCAACCAGCTCCCCCGCGGGCACGACGAGGCCGCGCGGGCAGCCGGGCCCGGGAGGTATGCGCAGATCGTCCACGGGACCAGTGTGCCACCGGCGAGCCGAGGTCGGAGCGCTATACCCCGCCCAGGCCTCGTCAGGCGAGCAGGGAAGCGACGCGCACTTTCAGGTCGGGCAGCACGTCGGCGGCGAACCAGGGGTTCTTCTTCATCCACATCTGGTTGCGCGGCGAGGGGTGGACCAGGGGAAAGTAGGCGGGCAGATACTGCGCATAGTCGCGCACGACGTCAGTCAGCGAGGCCGAGGAGGGCAGGTGCAGGTAGCGCCTGGTCGCGTACGCACCGACGAGGATCGTCATCTCGAGCTTCGGCATGAGTTCGAGCAGGCGCGGGTGCCACGTGTCGGCGAACTCCTTGCGCGGAGGCAGGTCACCGCTCTTTCCCGTGCCCGGGAAGTAGAAGTCCATGGGGACGATCGCGAGCTTCCCGGACTCATAGAAGGTGTCCCTATCGACACCCATCCAGTCGCGCAGACGGTCGCCGCTGCGGTCGTTCCACACGATGCCGGTCTCTTCGGCGACGCGCCCGGGCGCCTGACCGACGATCATGATGCGACACTGAGGCCCCGCGTAGAACAGTGGCTTCACGCCTCTCTTCGTGAACGAGGCGTTGGCCGGGTCTACGGCAATCTCCTCGGCGATTGCACGGACAGCCGGGTCGGTGATCTCAGGTGTCATAAACCCAGGGTATGCCCACCCCGCAGGCGCGCGACCCCCGGCGACTGACAGGTCACACGCCGCACACACGCCATAGTTCCCCACAAATGTCGCATGCAATTCCCCGACTACTCCTTTTTCCAACCCCACACAAACCCCGGAATTTCAACGATCACAATTCACATCTTGAAAGATCTGCGCGGGAATTGCATGCGAAATTGGAGGGAAGACTCAGCGCGGGAAGGACCACATCAATTGGTAGCGACGCAGCGGTCGGGCATACAGTGGAGCGCATGAGGACAGCAGAACGCATGACGATGAACGGGCCGAGGCGCGGCCAGTGACAACACGACTCGTACGGCAAACCAATAGGTTCCGCATCACCGCCATCGTCGCACTGTGCCTGCTTGCCCTCACGGGGGTCACGTCGTTCGCGCTCAATCGTTCGGGCCACGGACAGAAGGACCCCACGGCCATTGCCTATGAAGATTACGAAGAAGACGAAGACCCACTAGCCGAGGGCGTCGCCTCCCTCATGGACACGGCCAAGTCGCTGCACGGCACGATCGACACGATCACCTACGAGCAGAGCTATGAGGGAACGACATACACGAAGCAGGCGTACGTGTACGTTCCCGCGTCCTACTCCGCAGACAATCCCACGAACGTCCTCTACCTGACGCATGGCTGGTGGGGTAACGCCGCTGGCCTCGCCGATGGCGTCGCGCCGGTCGTCGACGAGCTGGAAACCGTCGGCAAGGCCGCACCGACGCTGGTGGTGTTCGCGACCTACTATCCGGATCGGTCCTTCGCGACGGACGACTACGAGGAGGACTACACCCTTAATCGTTTCTTTGCGACGAGCGAGATCGATACCTTGATCGACACGGTCGAGTCCCGCTACACGACGTTCGCCGGCGGGGACACTTCCGACCAGTCGCTGCGAGCCTCGCGCAAGCACCGGGCGTTCGGCGGTTTCTCGATGGGTGCGACGACCACATGGGACGTGTTTGCCCTGCGTCCGCAGTACTTCTACGGGTACATGCTGATGGCTGGCGAGTCGTGGATCGGGCGCGAGGAGGACGCTGACTCCCCGCGCATCGCCGAGCTGGTGACCGCCGGAGTCGAGCGCGCCCACTACGGGCCACGCGACTTCCTCATTCTCGCGTCGGTCGGCTCGGAGGACCCAGCCCTGTGGGACATGACCCCGCAGATTGATGAGCTCCGCGAGGACTATCCGGACCTTATGACCGAGGACAGCCTGCAGATGTGGATCGACGGGGGAGAAAGCCACTCCATAACCTCGGTCGGCAATCAGGTCGAACACAACCTGCCGCTGCTGTTCCCAGGCAAGTAGAGCGCGCCGCCCGCGCCACGTGATGGCATTGCACTGCGCCCCAGCCTTGTTCCTTTTCTCAGGGACGAGGCCGGAGCGAGCTCTCAGATAAGAACCCTTATGCGCGGGGCTGGCGCTCCGCCCACTCGCCGAGGCTCACGCGCGGCCCCGTGAAGAACGGGGTGTCCTCGCGCACGTAGAGGCGCGCCTCGGTGTAACGCTGGGCGTGCATGACGCCCTCCAGACGGTCGAGGGTGTCGGCCTCGAACGCGAGCACCCACTCGTAGTCGGAGAAGCCGAAGGCGGACAGGGTCGACCCCTTGACGTCCGGGTACTGCGCGAAGCCGTTGCGGCCGTGTTCGGCCATAATGCGGGCACGCTCTTCGGGAGCCTTCAGGTACCAGTCGTAGGAGCGCACGAAGGGGTAGACCATCGCCCAGTCGCGGGGGGCGACGCCGCCGAAGCAGGCAGGAATGTGGCGCTTGTTGAACTCGGCGGGGGTGTGCAGGCCCATGCAGGACCACACCGGGTCCAGGAACTTGCCCAGCGCCGACGCGCGCAGGCGGTGGTAGGCATCCTGCAGGACCTCCGGGTCGTCGTCGAGCCACCACACCATCAGGTCTGCCTCGGCGCGGAAGCCGGACACGTCGTAGAAGCCGCGGATTTCTGCGCCCGCACCCTTCACGTAGTCCAGGGACTCGGCGATGATACGGCTGCGCTCACCGTCGTCGGCGGGCAGGGACTCACCGAGCGCGAACACGGAGTAGAGGGCATAGTGCTGCTTGTTGTTGACCTCGTCGAAGTCGACGTCCGTCGCGTCGCGCGGGTCGGTGACGCGGGCGTGCGCGGCGTGGGGATGCGGGGTAGACATAGAGTCCTCCTGGTTTGTGGCTGGTTGACCGGCGGCTCGGGCGGGCGCGCCGGATGCATGAGGGGTGGGTGCGGCGCCGGGATGCCCACCGGCGCCGGAGGGCGAGGCGTGCCCGGGGCGCGCCGGAGAGAGGCAGCAGTCGCTCGGGCAGACGGTGTGGAAGGGGCCGGTGCCCGTCACGGTGACGCGCGCGGGATTCTCACCTCGCGCCTGGGCCGCGCGCTCTTCGAGGATGTCGACCAGGGAGGACACGAAGGCCGGATCCGTCGCGACAGTGTCTGCACGCTCGTAGGGAATCCCCAGGCGCGCGGCGGTCTCCTTCGCCTCGGTATCGAGGTCGTAAACGACCTCCATGTGGTCGCAGATGAAGCCGATGGGGACGACAACAGTGCCGGTCAGCGGGTTCGCGTCGGCCGCGATCTCCTCGAGGAAATCGTTGATATCGGGTTCGAGCCAGCGGGCCTGCGGGGGTCCCGACCGCGAGCAATACACGAGGTCGTAGCCCAGATCCGCGCGCCCGAGGATGCGCCTCAACTCCGGCATGATCGCTTGGATGAGGGCGTGATGCTGGGCGACGTAGCTGATTTCGCTCGCCGGGGTTCCCGCCGACGACGAGGCCTCACTCCCCTGCTGCTCGACGTGACCGCCCGAGGCCGCCGCGGCCTCGTCAGTTGAGGGGCGGAAGGGAAAGGGCGAGGACCCCGCCTCCATGCTCACGGGGATGGAGTGGGTGACGAAGATCAGGCGAATCCCAGCCGGGTCAACGCCACGCGCCGCGAGGGCCGCCCACGCGCGCCGAATGGATGCGATCTGCGCGCTCGCCATGCCGGGGGTCGAATAGTAGGGGCGAACCTTGTCCAGGACGATGTCGGCGTCGGGGTTGTCGGAGCTATCCTCGGTGCCCAGTGCGATCGTCCCCCACTTGTCGCGCAGGGCCTCCGCGGCCTCGGCGAGGTCTTCGCGGTACTGGCGACACCCCGAGTACGAGGCGTAGGCGGAGGTGGGCAGGACGAGGATGCGCCGGGCGCCCGCCTGGGCGAGCTCGTCGAGCCCTTCGGTGACAAAGGGGTGCCAGTTGCGGTTTCCCCACCCGACGGGGATGTCGTGCCCGCGGCGAGCGAGCTCGGCAGACAAGTCCGCGATCAGACGCTGATTGCAGGCGTTAATGGGCGAGACCCCGCCGAAGCGCTTGTAGTGCGCGGCAACCTGGAGCAGGCGCTCGTCGGGGATTCCGCGACCGCGCGTCGCGTTACGCATGAACGGCAGGACGTCCTCCTCGCCGTTCGGGCCACCGTAGGACGCCAGCATGATCGCGTCGTAGGTTTCCAGACCTGGCACTTTCAGTCCTCCTTCACGCCTAGCGTGGACAGTGTAGGGCCGCTTCCCTCCCCCACGCAGCGACAGATTGTCAGAAAAACGCAGCAAATCAGCACTTTTCCCTGGCGCGTAGCACCGGCTTGCGCACGCAAGTTAACACTGTTAACCTTATCTGCGACAAGCAGTTAACAGCGTTAACCGATGGGAGAGAAACCGTGTCACACCCACATGCCCCAGCCCTGGACGCCCGGGGAATCCGCAAGAGCTACGGAACTCACAAGGTGCTGCGCGGGGTCGACCTGCGCGTCGATCCCGGACAGATCCTCGGTCTGCTCGGACGAAACGGAGCAGGCAAGTCCACGCTCATCACAATCCTGTGCGGCCTGCGCCGCGCCGACTCCGGAAATACCGACATCTGCGGCCACCGCCCCTCCTCCGCCGACGCCGCACGGCTGATCGGATACGCGCCCCAGGAGCTGGGCATCTACCCCGACCTGAGCGTCGCCCAGAACCTCGCGGCCTTCGGCGAACTGCACGGACTCGGCCGACGCGAGGCCGCCTCGCGCGCTGGCGAGGTCATGGAACTCCTCGGGTTGAGCGAGAAAAGCGGCCAGCGCGCCTCGCACCTGTCGGGCGGGCAGCAGCGCAGGCTCCACGCGGGCATGGCGATCATGCACCGCCCGAGCCTGGTCTTTATGGACGAGCCGACCGTCGGAGCGGACGTGGAGGCGCGCAGCCAAATCCTGCGTGCGGTCCACCAGCTCGCCGACGAGGGCGCGGCCGTCGTCTACACCTCGCACTACCTGGCGGAATTCGAGGAGCTCGGCTCCGACATCGCAGTCCTGAACGAGGGGCGCATCGTCGCGAGCTGCACGCTCGAGGAGATCATTTCCAGCCACGGGCGCGCCGAGGTCACCCTCGAGTTCGATCGCCCCATCCCCTCGATCGGCGGGTGGATCGCCGACGGCAGGACCCTCCGGCACATCGGGGACGAGGCCGACCCGGGTTCGCAGATCGGCGAAGCCCTGGCCTCGCCCGCCCTTCAAGGCGCGCGACTGACGGACGTGCGCATCACGCAGGCGAGCCTGCACAACGCGTACCTGCAGATCATCAAGGAGAGTGACCATGTCGCAGCTTAAGCAACTCGGGGCTATGACCCGCCTGAACATCCGCCTGCAGCTCACCGATCCGGCGCCCACGCTCATCCTGACGGTGATCCCCCTCGTCTTGATTCCCTTCATGATGCCAGCATTCAAGTCGATGCTCCTGGCCGACGGTTACACCGGCGTCACGGGTGCCGAGCAGGCGGTTCCGTCGATCGCGATCCTCTTCTCGTTCCTGGCCGTGCAGAACATCATCGGGTCATTCTTTAATGAGCGCTCGTGGGGCACGTGGGAGCGTCTCGAGGCCTCTCCCACCTCGCGCGCGTCCATCCTGACGGGCAAGGCGCTGGTCGCTTTCCTCATGCAGACCGTCCAGATTGCGGTTGTCCTCGCGCTCGGCGCCCTCATCTTCGGGTATCGACCGACCGGTTCTCTCGTCGCGCTCGCCGCGATTCTCCTCAGTTTCTCGGCGGTTCTATCGGCGCTCGGCGTTGCGCTCGCGCTGTGGTCGCGCAGCCGCGACGCGGCCCTGTCACTGTCGAACATCATCGGCATGCTGGCGGCGGGCATCGGCGGGTCTTTCTCCACGGTCTCTTCGTTCCCGGATTGGGCGCAGCACGCCGCGCGCCTGTCCCCCGCCTACTGGGCGATCACCGCTATTCATGAGGTGAGCCTGGACGGGGCGAGCCTTGCCGACGTCGGGGCGCGGATCGGCGTCCTGTGGGGTTTCTTCGCGGTGATCGCGGGGCTGGCACTGGTACAGTTCCGGTATCACAGGGAGTAATAACCACCGAAGCGGAGAGTCCATGCCGTCGTCACGCCAGCGCGCACTATCGCGAGACATCATCTTGTCGAGCGCGCTCGACGTGGTCGACGAGGAGGGGCTCTCCGCTTTGTCTCTGCGGTCCCTGGGCAAGCGCCTCGGCGTCTCCCAGGCCGCTTTTTATCGCCATTTCCCCGACAAGGCGGCGCTCCTAGAGGGCATTGCCGAGCAGGTCTGGCGCCTGACGTTCGAGGCTTTCCTGGGCCGCGTGGACACAGGAGCGGTCGACGCGGAATCGACGCCCACGCACGAGGCATCGGAGCCGACCGAAGGCGCCCCCTCCTCGCCTCTGCTGACCTACATGCGCGCCTACGCGCATTGCTTGGCGTCGACACTGCGCTCTCACCCGGGCGCGGTCATGCTGCTGCTCACGCACCCGATGTCGACGCCCGAGCAGCTGTCGCTCCTGGCGCGCGTGTTCGTGGCGCTGGCCCGGCGTGGTTTCACGCCGAATGCGGACATGCTGGGGCTGGTCAACGCGGTGTCGATCTACACGACGGCCTTCGTCGCCGCCGAGGTCGTTCCGCCCGTAGGTGGCTCCCCCGAGCAGCCGGTCGACCTGTCGGCCGCGAGCGCCGCGCTCGATCCCGAGGACGCGCAGGCGCTGCGCCCGCTCATCGAGGATCTCCTGGACGGCCGCTACGACTTTAACGCCCAGTTTGAGCGTGGCCTGGAGGCGATCCTGCGCGGCTGGGCCTAGCTGATCAGTTTTTCTACCTCGCGCACGATGCGCTTGGTGCCGCCCAGAGAGGACAGTCCCGCGCGCAGCCCTCGGATTCCCGAGGTTAGGGCGGGTTCATCGACAACGATGCGTCGGGCGGCGCGCGCAATAAGCGCAGGCTTGGGCGCGTGCACGGTCAGGCCGCAGCGCGCGTTTTCCACGGCCTCGGCGTTGAATTGGCGCTCAAAGACGCGCCCCGGGACGAGCACCTGGGGGACGGCGTAGGACAGAGCATCCATCATCGAGTTTTGCCCGCCATGGTGCACGAAGACGCGGGCGCGCGGCAGGAAATCGGCGACGTCGAATCGGGGCGCGCAGGTCACCGTGTGTCCACCTGAGACCTGGGTGGCCTCGGGCACGCCCGCGACGTAGACGTCGCAGCTCAGCACATCGGCGAGTTCTCGCCCGGCGCGCACGGCCACACCCACGGGGACGCTGCCCGCTCCGAGGTAGACGAGCACACAATCGCGAGGTGTGGCCGTCAGTGCGGGCGGCTCGTCCAGAAACCCGCAGTAGACGACCCGCTCCCCCGCCCGCGGCTCCAGGGTCGGACAGCTCGGGATGAAGCGGCGCCGCATCCCCTCGAGAACGGTCAGGGACGAGGCCGGGGCGGGCATTCCCATGTCGTGCAGCAGGCGTCGAATTCCCGCGGATTTGCGCGGGTTGGAAGCGTAGGAAGCGGTCGTCGGCTGCGAGCCGCTGCCCACGCACGGGATACCCTCGGCGCGGGCGGCAATGATGGCGGCGAGGTTGAACTCCGAGTAGACGACGTCGGGGCGGATGGCTCGCATGTGGGCGCGGAGCGCGTCGACGGCGGCGCGCGTGTAGCGCTCGTCAAGGGCACCGGTGAGCCAGAGGACCTCCTCGAAGCTGCGCACAGGCTTGCGGCCCATGAGGCCGAGGCGCGAGGCCAGGGGGAAGGTGTGGCGCGCGATGGCCTCGGGAAGGCCGAGAGGCGAGGGCACCGGAATCTCGAGCGCTGGGCCGTCCGGATCGGAACAGTTGCCGTCGTCTCCCCACGTGAGCGTTACCTCGTGGCCGCTATCCCGGAAGGCGCGGGCGACGCGCTTCGCGCGCGACCACGGCCCACCCATCCGCGAGCGGGCAACCATGGGAACGACGAGAACCTTCACGATTCAAGGGTACGCTGACAATCAACAGGAGAGAATACCATCTCTAATTCCCTCCAAGATACTCTCCCTAATCTATATCAACACGGGCATAGGAAGACAAGTACTGCTCAATACTACGTATGAACCAACTCTTCCTCAAACAATCCATTTTCCCGACGGACGCGCTCCCCTCCAACCCACTCTTGAGATCTAAAAGCCATGCTGCAAAAGACTCATCCACTCCAGCGGGCATCGAACACTGGCCATGAACCTTGTTAAGATAACACATAATATTCGCCTGACCTTCACCACACGAACGATTAAAGATATCAATAAGATCTTTAGGCTTTACACTCAATAATAATTGATATTCATTCAACGATGAATTAGAGAACAGCTCCATAAGATCAAATGCAGGATTAGCCGATACCAGACACTTCTCAACCTCCGCTGAAACATAATCTTGATACGCGTTAGTAGCGAAGGACGATAATGAGGCAAATATAGAGTCAACCTCCTCACCACAGGGCAGAGAGGTATGAGGGTAGTTCGAAAATGCGATTGCACCTTCAAGATCCCGTAACATAACGTCCTGACAACACGAGATCAATTCATCTTTTGAAAGCACACACTTAAAACCCAACTTCCTAAATTCCTCATACCAGTAGACAACATCACGAAGAAGAGCCGGCGAGAAGGAACCGCATAGAATTTGAGATGATAACTTCGAAACAAGCTCTTGAAGATCTTCATCCGACATCTCTCGAAATCCGGAATCGATTGCATACTTTATCGACTTAATTACATAACTTCCTTCGGATTCCGAATATCGATTCCCAATATATTGACGCACACCACGATTAAGATCCGTCTCCCCCACTCCCATGCGAGGACGAAAATACTGTTCAACGAACCGAGCATCGAGGTAAAATTCGTACCGCTGCCGCATCCTCCACTTTTCCCCATCCAAGTAGTTGACTCCCTCCTCACCATCCAGAGGCCTTGGAGGCTCTGGCGGGTTCCCATCACATACCATCAATGCAAACTGAACAAGATCCACAAACGCGCTCCGCCTATTCTCCACATATATGGAATCGTCACAAAACACATCCAACCGCACCAAATCACTGACCAATAACTCAGCCTTGAGCATCGCTCGAGCATTGACACACTCAGAACGCTCTATCGCTTCGCCGACACATTCGAGAACATTAATACCTGGAACCGGCGACTCAATATGTCCAAATACACCATCTAATAATCTAGCTAGCGACTGCTCAAAAGTATACCTCTTCCACACCAACTTTTCGCGAACATTGCTGTCGAATGGACGCGCACACCCCGCCTCTTCTTGCAAACCATTCGTTACTAAAACTACTTTCAGCCCACACCCTTCAACCAACTCATTTACTGCTCCAAATAACGATAGATCATCAGACTCTTCTGATCGACGTTCTACATCATCAAGCACAATTACATGCTTATTTGAAGCAAGCATATCAACAACAAATTTCATGCCTATATCAAGCTGCAAAGATACGCCCGACATAGAGAGCGCCGACCCAAGAAATTTTGGCGTTGTAGCAACAGCCTTCCTTGTCAATTTGGCCAACTTGCCACCGTGCTCCCCCTGGAGGCGCAAGAGCACTGCCCCCAGTTTTTCATACAACTCACCTCCATCCTTTAATCCGAACATCGAGACACGCACCATTCTTTTTTGCAGCCTCTTCAAACCAGGCGCAAGAACGGAGTTTAGAAATCTTGTCTTTCCTGCTCCCCAAGGACCCTCAATAGCGACTGCATAACGTCGTGTCACATCCGATACATAAGCACAAATCTCATCTAGCAACCACTGTTCAGATTCACTTAGTGGCATCATTTTTATCTCCTATCATTACCACGTTTGTGCAGACTCAGTCATTCTCTCAAACAGTGCCCATTTCGAGGGGGATTCAGCACGGCAATTTCTCGATTACAATGCCCTCTGAGTCTTCATGACACCGATACGCACAACGCCTACGGCTACGGCTACGGCTACGGCTACGGCTACGGCTACGCTAAAGCAAACAATGTCCTCGCCCGCCTCGACGCTCGTGCTATAAGCGGCACGCCGACATGCCCATGGCCATCCCGTCGTCTGCGCTAGCTTCGAGCTATTAAGCGCTAGGCAACCGCACCACCGATAACATGTCGTTCACCATGATGCTGACGCTCATCCTCAACGGGGATTATGGCGACATAATGCCGACCCCAACTCCTACGACATACACGCGAGCATCTCAGGCTCCCGCCTGGTGATCTACCCGTACACAGGCCACAGATTGCTGGCTCTTCCAGAACCCTGCTCTGCGGACTTCACGGTGGAGGTCAACGACTTCCTCTCCGATAGCACCTTGGAGAGCTAAGGCCCCCCAGGGCCAACCACGATTCACCTCGCGGTCTGTCCCGGCATCATTTGGATTCCCACGAACGAGGCCTGAGCCGAGTCTTGGGATAGGCTCAGTGGCGCATCGCGGCTAAGCTGGTTCTTGATCGCGCACGCCCGCAGCGTGCCCACGCGCCGACGCAAGGAAGGTCCCCCATGAACGCCGATAAGATCGAGGACGTCATGTCCGAGTTGCTGGGCGAAGGCTATCGAATTGTCGAGGACAATGGCGAGCTCTCACCCGTCATCGACTGGGTCGACTGGATCGAAGACCCGGAGGACGAGGACAAGGAGCAGGTCGAGGTCACCTTCCAGGACGGCTCCACCCGGACCTTCGACAAGGGCGTCCCCATGCGCCAGATCTGGCACGAAGACGTCGACTGAGCGGCTACACCACTAGTGGCCTAGGCGCTTGACAAAGCGGAACATGCAGTCGGCCTCGCCCATCGGCTCGCCCGCTCCGCGGGGATGCGAGGTGTCGGGGTGATGTTCGTTGAAGAACTCGACGATGTGGAAGCCGCACTTGTTGACGTAGAAGTGGATGTTGCGCACCTCGAAATAGGGCGTCACCAGGGTCCATTCCCTCACCTGCGGGTGGGCGGCCTCGATGGCGAACCAGGCGCGCGTCCCCACTCCCCTGGAATGAACCGAGGCCTTCATTGCGAAAAGGAGAACCTCGCCTCGATGACCGGCAACGGTGAGGATGACGTTGCCCACGACTTCGCCGTCCTCAAGGATGCGATAGGCGAGCACTCCCGGCGCATTCAGGGACTCCTCAATGTCGGACAGTGGGAGGATCGGCTGCGCCGTTGCACCGCCCTCGCTGGGTCCAGCCAGAGGCTGCTCACGCGCTGCGAGACGTTCCCCCACGAAGGATCCCTGCGGGTTGCCCTGGAAATGCTCGAAAGATTCCTGAAAGTCCGCGATCAGCGCAGGACGCTCGGTCTCAGTCAGGGGCACGAGCATGATAGTCATGGGCTCATCGTATCTGTGAACGGCTGCAAATCTGACAGCAGGGGTCTCTTTCCTCAGCATCCTGGAGATGAGGCCCAACGACGCGTGCCCCCGAGAGCCGAAGGGGTACATCATGGAACGCCTGCGCGCCATGCCATTCGTCATGCACATCATCAAGGTGCCCCCACTCGTTTCGACTAAAGGAACTGAGGTTCTAGGCTCCTCAAACTAGACACGTAACCGCCAGCTACCCTCCGGGGCGCTACAGCTCCAGCCTCATGTGCACGAGCTCCTGGTAGCCCACAGCCGTGGACCGGTAGCCTCGGGGGTTGCGCCCATACTCCTCGAACCCCGCGCGCCGGTAGAGGGACAGCGCTCGTTCATTGTCAGCCACTACCTCGAGCTCGAGCTGGGTGTAGCCCGCCCGGCGCGCACAGTCGATGCACGATCCCATGAGCACTCGGCCGATCCCCATCCCCCAGTAATCTTTGAGGACGCTGATCCCAAAGCGCGCCCGGTGCACCACCTTGCGCCTGCTGCCCACCGCCGTGACTCCTGCGCTCCCCACGATCCGTCCATCGAGGACGGCGACTAGCTCGACCTCACTGTTACTGCGCTCCGTTTCCGCCAGCGAGCGAGCCTCTCGCTCAACATCGGTTCCTTGCTCATCCGGGTAGGACAGCAGGTAGTCGGTCTCCGCATGCGTGCGCTGCATGATGTCACGCAGCGCGCGGGCATCCGACGCGACGGCATTCCTCACGAGGAGTTCCGCTCCATCCTTCAAGATCACCGTCTCGGCGTGCCTCATCGTCGTCCTCCTTGTCTCCCTAGTGGCTTGGACTCGTCATGAAGTAGTGAGTCTCAACGCCGATGCATGGACTACTGATCACAGCCGCAGAGTCCGGGGGCGTGGACAACCCACACGCCCGAACGGGGACTCCCCTGACGCTCAAGCGCGCCTTCGTCTTTCAGTTGTGCGACCATGCGCTCGGCGCTCCGCTTCGAGCACCCAAGATATTGCGAGAGCTGAGTGACAGTGGACTGCGGGTTATCCCTAAGGAAAGCGAGCGCGCGGGTTCGAACCACCTCCTGCGGGTTTGACGGCTTCGCATACGGAAGAATCGATTCCCGAATCGCTTCGAGCATAAACTCCACGAAACTCTCGCACGAACCGGTCGCACCCGAGCGGGCCAAGGCCTCGTAATAGTCTGCCTGCCGCCTCCTGATCGCCGACTCGATGGGCACCCAGGCCAGTACCGGGCGCCACCGCGACAACAGCAGCGTGTGCCAGAGCCGTCCCATCCGGCCATTCCCATCTGAAAAGGGGTGGCAGAACTCGAACTCGAAGTGGAAGATGCACCAGCGAGGAGTAGATCATGCGGATCCGAAGCTCCCTGCGCAGGGTGGGACTGGTCGACAGCGGAGCCTGCGGCGAGAGCATACCGACCAGCTCCGCAATCTCCATGCAGAGCGCATCGATAACGTCAGTGCGTTCGAACGACGGCTCGTAGGCCATGACCACCCCCTATTACCGCCGCAATTATACCGCCACTGGCGGTGATCGGATGGCGGCTTGTGGGCGGCGATCGGCGGGGCGCAGATGAGGGTGCTCCACCGTACTCTGGGTACAGGAACGGGATTCATGGCACCACCAGGAGGGCTCACCCATGAAGCAAAGCCAGCAACACTCACTGTTCGAGGGCTCCGGCGAGGACACGCGTCCTCTCGCTGACCGGATGCGCCCGGTTTCTCTCGACGAGGTCGTGGGTCAGTCGCACCAGATCGGCCCCGGCAAGGCCCTGCGCTCCATGATCGAGACGGACCGCACGCCCTCGATGATCTTCTGGGGGCCTCCCGGCGTCGGCAAGACCACCCTGGCGCGCGTGATCGCCCACCACACCAACGCCTCGTTCATCGACTTCTCCGCGGTCACGAGCGGCATCAAGGAGATCCGCGAGGTCATGAAACAGGCGGACGCGCAGGCGTCCGTGGGCAGGCGCACCATCGTCTTCGTCGACGAGATCCACCGCTTCAACAAGGCCCAGCAGGACGCGTTCTTGCCCTTCGTCGAGAAGGGGTCGATCATCCTCATCGGGGCGACCACCGAGAACCCATCCTTCGAGGTCAACAAGGCCCTCCTGTCGCGCTGCAAGGTTTTCGTCCTCCAGGGACTGGGCGAGGAGGAGCTGGTCGGTCTGCTGCGCCGAGCGCTCACGGACCCGCGGGGCTTCGGCGACCGCAAGGTGTGCATCGAGGAGGACCTTCTGCGCGTCATCGCAACGTTCGCCAACGGAGACGCGCGCGTGGCCCTATCCACCCTGGAGATGGTGGTCCTCAACGGCGACGAAGACGGCGGCGTGACGAGCGTCAGCGCGCAGACGGTCGAGCAGTGCACCTCGCACAAGAGTCTTCTCTACGACAAGGACGGCGAGGAGCACTACAACATCATCTCGGCGCTGCATAAGTCGATGCGCAACTCCGACCCGGATGCCGCAGTCTACTGGCTGGCGCGCATGCTCGAGGGAGGCGAGGACCCCCTGTACGTGGCGCGGCGAATCACGCGTTTTGCCTCCGAGGACGTGGGGCTCGCGGACATGAACGCGCTGGCGGTCGCGGTCAACGCCTTCCAGGCCGCGCACTTCATCGGCATGCCCGAGTGCTCGGTCCACCTCGCCGAGGCGGTCATCTACCTGTCGCTGGCGCCCAAGTCGAATAGCTCTTACATCGCCTACGAGCGCGCCAAGAAGGACGCGCTGCGCACGCTTGCCGAACCCGTGCCCCTGGCGATCCGCAACGCCCCGACCCGCCTCATGAAGGACCTGGGATTCGGGCAGGGCTACCGGCTCGCACACTACGAGGCCGACAAGGTGGCGGCCGACCTGTTCTGCCTGCCCGATTCCCTCGTGGGCGCCGCCTACTACAGGCCGACCCGGGAGGGCAACGAGGGCCGCTTCAAGGAGCGCCTGGAATGGCTGAGGGGCATGCGCGCGCGGGCGCAGCGGCCCGCAGCGGGCGGCGCCCCCGCGGATGGCACCGGCGAGGAGCGCACCGACCCCCGCAGCCAAGACGCGGTCGGCGGAGCGAACCCGGGGTAGGCCGCATCTGAGCAGAACCACCGCACTCCGACGCATACGTGTGAGCGCGGTCAGCGATAGTCACCGCCAGTCCCTCACTGCCTCCGAACGTCGATCGCGGTCATGGACACCATGCGGAGCAGGTCGGAGAGGCGCATGCACGCCCTGGTGACGAGCCCCACCCCGCGCCTGTCGATGCCCCGGTAGTAGGGCGTGTGTTCGACGAGGCGCGCCTCGCCTGTGAGCCGACCGACGAAGGCGGTCGGGTCGTCGAGCGAGAAGCGCATGACGGAGGCGTTCTTCATGAGTTTCACGTAGTGCCGCGACACCCTCAGCCCCGCCGAGGACGTCGAATCGAACACCACTCGGACGTTGTTGAAGGCGGCGAGGTGGTTGATGAAGTCGACGACCCTGGCCTCCTCGAAGTAGTAGAAGACTCCCGAAACGACGACGATGGTGGGGCGCTCTCCCTCCCGCTTCACCCGGTCGATCCACGAGTAGTCGAACATGTCGCCGGGAACCAGGAACTGCCGCTCGCCGGGATCCAGCAGCTCCCTGCGCACGTCGATGACCTCGGGCAGGTCAAGCTCGAACCAGAGGGCGCGCCCATTGTCGCACCGCCAGTACGTCGTCTCCAGCCCGCATCCGACACTGACGACCGCCGCGTCGGGATGCACCGCGAGGAACTCGCGGATCCTCCGGTCCATGTTGATGGAGCGCACGATGCTCGCGACCATCGCGTACTCGCCGGCCCCGTCGCGCAGCGCCGAGGCCTCCGGCGGCAGGGAGGGCTCCAGGTCGAGCACCTTGGAGTCGGATATCAGCGACGGGTACTGCCTCGACGCGTGGATGCGGCCCACGAGGGGGATGTACAGGGTCTTCGACAGCTCGCTCAGCTCGGCCATGGCCGTCCTCTCCTTCGTATCACGGAAACAGGCGGTGCTCACAGGGAACACCACCGGAGAGTGGTATTCAAGGCGCGTAGGTCCCAGGGCGCTCCCCTGGCTCCGAACACGCTGCGCGGGCGGGCCGGTGGCGAGGGCGGCGCGCCCGCCCCACCGGGCCTCGGCCAACGGGCACGGAGCACGCGACGCGGATTCACCCCCCGTGTCCGCTCCCGCCGTCCTATCCTGGTGGCAGGGGTCCCGCAGACGCGGCCCGATACCCGGAGGGAGAGACCCATGAGCGGAATCGACTGGGAGGCGGCGGCCAGCCACTGGATCGACCAGGAGACAGGCGAGGCGCGCATGCCCGAGGGCGAGCTGATCGCCGAGATCGAAGCTTTCCTCGGCCGGCACAAGATCTGCGCGCTGGCCACGGCCGGAAACGGGATCGTGCGCAACACGACGGTCGAGTACGTCTACGCCGAGGGCGCGTTGTGGATTATCAGCGAGGGAGGCCTGAAGTTCCGCGCCCTGCAGGCCAACAGCAACGTGTGCCTGGCAATCCACGACGACGACGTTTCCTTCGACACGCTCGCCGGCCTGCAGGTCACGGGCACAGCCGAGGTGCTTGAGCCCTTCGGCCCGCAGTACGCCCGCGCCTGCGAGCTACGCGGAATTCCAATGGAACGCCTGCGCACCATGCCCTTCGTCATGAACATCATCAAGGTGACACCTACGCGCTACGACTACGTCGACGGAACCCTCAAGGAACGAGGTTTCTCCGCCCGCCAGCACATCAACCTCTGAGAAGGCGGCGTCCGTGAGCGCGAACCGTGGAGGGGTACCCGTGAACGCGGTTGAAGTACTCGCCCGCTTCTTCCGGGCTGAGAACGAGCGGCACTGGGAGACGTACAGGGCGTTCTTGCACGAGGATGTCGTCTGGCACCTGCACGGCGAGCAAGACAGGACGATCCGCGGGGTTGACGAGTATCTGCAGACCATTCGGGACGCCTACGCGGGATCCGATGCTCACTTCCGCGTGGAGGAGGCGCACGAGGCCGCCGACGGACGCCGCGTCGTCGTCCTGCTGGTTGACGACTCCGGGAGGAGGAGCTGCGAGGTGTTCGACATCGAAGACGGCCTGATCCGAAGAGAACACGAGTTCCTCCTGGGGTGAGGCGGCCCAGGAGCCAGACAGGACCCGACCGGTGGTCGTACGCACCGGTCGTCGCTCATCCACGCGCCTGTTCTTCCATCCCTGAATGCGCACGCCGGTGTCGTGCGGAGGTACGCGATCAGGATTGCTGAGGGCCGAGAGGACCACGACGCTCCGTGCCCTCAGGCGCATCAGGTTCCCTGCCTCGCTGGCCTTGATGTCGGTCAGACGGGACATCGAAGGCGACTTTCCCACGTTTTGACGGGAATTTTTCTCGCCGTTATCGTGGGCGGGGGGCTGAGTGAGCGCCGACCGCTCCTCTGACCGTCGGCCGCGGGCGCTCAATCGTCCAGGGGCGACGCGAGGGCGCGCGGCCTCTCTTCGGCGATCTCGAGGGGGCCGGGCGGATCGATTCCCTGACGATCAGAAAGCGAGGAGAACGCATGAGTATGTACTTCGGAGACGTGTCGCTGTGCTACACCAACTCCCTGGCAATGGCCCTGGACTCCTTCGGGTTCGACGTGCGTCCCGAGCGCCTGGAAGCCCTCATGGTTATGGGCAACGGGGCGAGCGTCGTGGAAGACGACCCGCACCATCCGATCGTCTTCTTCGACAACGGGATGCCCGACGCGTCCATCAGTAACTGCCTGCGCATTCTAGGCTTTACGTGGGAGGAGTTCTTCGTCGAGGAACCCGTGGCCGGCCTCGCCGAGGTTCGGGATCGACTCACGTGCATGCTGGAGAAAGGCCCGGTGGTGGCGGGCCCCCTGGACATGGGGCTGCTCACCTACAACCCGAACTATCAGGGCCTGGGCGGGGTCGACCACTTCGTGTGCGTTCTCGGTCTCGACGGCGGTCGCCTACATCTGCACGATCCGGCGGGCTTCCCCTGCATGAGCATGGACTTCGAGGACTTCGCGAAGGCCTGGGAGGCTCGGGCGATCTCCTACAAGAGGGGCGCTTTCTCCATGTGGGGAGGCTTCACACAGGTGAGGGAGCCCAGCAGCGAGGAGATCTACCGTGAGGTCTCCTCGATCATGAGAAGACGCTACGAGGGCGGCGAGCAGGGCGTCATCCGCGCCTACGCCGAGGCAATCCGACGCAACGGGATGAGCCCGCAGCAAAAGGGGATCCACCAATACTTCAGTTTCCGCCTGGCGGCGGCCAGGAGCATCTACGCCGCCCGCTTCCTTGCCGAACACGACCCGGAGCGGGCGGAGCTAAAGGGGCGGATCGCCTCGCTGTTCGGGCAGGCGCACCTGCACAACCTGACGGAGGACAACCTCGCCTTGGCAGACACGCTGGGGAGGATCGCTGAGCTGGACGAACGCTTCAGGGAACTGTGTATCCTGAGAGGGTGACCGGGGAGCGCCTCGCGACGGGGAGGCGGCAGACACATCCGGCACCGTGACTCCCGTGCGAAAAAGGACGGTGGGGAGCGATGACGCGAGTTCGCGTGATTCACGAGGCCGACCTGCCCTGGTCGGTATCCCAGGTATGGCGGGTCGTCACCGATACACACCTCGCTCTTCCCTACGACATTACCGCCAGTGTTATACCACCAGTGGCGGAAACCGAGTGGCGGCGTGTGGGTGGCGATCGGCGGGACGCAGATGAGGGCATCTCGTCTTACTCTGGGTTCAGGAACGGGATTCGTGACACCACCTGGAGGGAACGCCCATGAAGCGAGGCCAGCAACACTCACTGTTCGAGCACTCCGGCGAGGACCCATCATGATGCGACGCACAGAAGAATCCCGCTTGGGCGAAGCTTCAACGGAGCGTAGAATACACCGTATTCACACGAGGGAGGTCACCATGCCCACCATGACGATGCGACTCAACGAGACAGACGCCGAAGTCGTGCGCAAGTACGCCGAATTTGAGGGAAAAACAATTTCCGACTTCGTTCGAGATGCCGTCTTCGAGAAGATCGAGGACCAGCAGGACCTTGCAACTCTGCGCGAGGCGATCGCTGCAGACAACGGCGTTCGCTACACCCACGAGCAGGTACTCGCGCAGCTGGGCCTGTAAATGTCCTACCACGTCGAGTACAGCGACACGGCCCTCAAGCAACTGAGGAAAATGGACCGATTCGACGCGCGACTCATTACGTCATGGATCGGCAAAAACCTCGAGGGCTGTTCGGACCCCCGCATCCACGGCAAAGGCCTTACAGCCAACCGATCAGGCGAGTGGCGCTACCGCATCGGCAACTACCGCGCCCTGTGCATCATCGAGGACGACCGCCTCATCATCGAAGTGTTTTCCGTCGGACACCGTCGGCACATCTACCAGTGATCTCGCGGCCACACCGGCATCATCCAGCATTACCGCCAGATTTATACCGCCACTGGCGGTAATCGCGTGGCGCCCAAGGAGAGCTGACCGATAAACGGCAGGAGGCCTCGTCCATTGACGAGGCCGTGGCTGGGAGAGCGTGAAACGCTCAGTTGGTCCCGTGGAACGCCCAGGCGCGGCCGCGCACGCCGCGCGCGATGTAGCTGGCGCCGGCAAGCGTCAGGGCGAGACCGAGGCCCGTGTAGAAGAAGGCGATGAACCAGTCGGGGAAGACGCCCGCGGCGCGCATTCCGATGCCGAAGGACATCATGATTGCCATCATCATGTAGCTCTTGCGATCAAAGAAGCGCACGACATGGTGACGATCCCCCTCCAGGTCGGCGATGCGCTGGGCGTTCTTCTGGGCAAGCTTGGAAAACATCGGATGGAACGCACAGAAGATGGCGATGGCGCCGCCCGCGAGCGCAAGGAAAACAATCGCCGCGACTCCGCGCATGTCGACGGCCGCGCGCACGCCGAGGATCGCGACGTTCAGGCCGGCGAGCAGCCAGACGATGCCGGCGACGGCGATGAGGGACTGCTTCTTGATGCGGAATCGACTCATTTCGTTGTGTCCTCTTCTACGGTGTCGTCATACAGGGAGGCATCGAGGAGGGCGAACAGCGTCTCGCATTCGTCGCCCTCCATGAGGGAGTCGAAGACGGCGCGCAGCACGTAGCGGCACAGCCTCTCAGCACTCAGTGGGCCGACGAGCCGGGACCGATCCACGGCCTCGTCCGCGTCGAGGACGCGCGCGAGCCCGCGCTCGATGTGGGCGAGCATGGGGGCGCGCACAGCCTCGAGGGCCTCCTGTTCGCTGCTGGGTAGGCGGCGCATCTCAGCGAACCAGTCGACGCTCATGCCGGCGCGCGCGACGCATAGGGCTTCGCGGAATCGCCGCACGTAAGAGGCGAAGCGCTCGCCGGGGCGCACGGCACACAGCTCGTCGGAGAGGTTCTCGCCAAAGAAGCGCGTGAGCACGGCGGCCGTCAGGTCCGCCTTGGTCGGGAAGTAGCCGTAGACCGAGCCGACCGCGATACCGCACGCGGTGGCGACCTTGCGCACGGAAAGCGCGGAGATGCCGTCGCGCGAGGCGATGGCGTAGGCCTGGCTGACCACTTTCTCCGGGTCGATCACTTGTTTGAGCACGATGTCCTGCTGTCTTATTACCTGCAACAATCTATAATGAACAGTGTTCAGTATAGGCCTGCGCAGGCCCGTGTCAACAAAATGAGAGACCTGCCATGAAGACGCTTCACGCCGCCCACCCGGAAGAACGCGCGCCCAGTATCAAGAACGAGGAGGCCTGCACGCGCCGCAAGCGGATCATCGAGGCGGCCTACCGCATCGGCGACCGAGGCGGACTGGCCGCCATTTCGGCGCGTGGCGTCGCCAGGGATGCCGAGGTCTCGGTGGGCTACCTCTACAAGCTCTTCCCCTCGAAGAGCGCCATCATGGTCGCCGCCGCGCAACGCTATTTCGAGCACTCGCTCTCCCGCGAGCTGTGCCGTGTCGAGGCCGGGGAGCCCTACGTGGAGTATTGCCGCAGACTCTGGGAACAGATGCAGGCGTCTTTCGAGGAGTTTCACCACGAATGGCTGCGCGATCGCGACGACCTCCCCAAGCAGGACCTGGCGGCCGCACACGGCGCGATGACCTCAGCCCTGACCCACGCGGGCGCTCAGCTTGAGGCAGTCATCGAACAGGACAATCACATCGACTGGACATCACTGCCCGAGGGAACCACGGCCTCGTCCATCGCCCAGTTCACGATGCGCGCCATGATGGACTCACTCAAGCGCGGCGAGGGGGACGCCGCCCTCCTCCTCACACTCCTGGAGAAGGGCCTCTACTCCCGCACCGAGGCACACTGACACGAGACCACCGAGCCGTGAACAAGGGCATCTTGTTGTTCACGAGCGGTTTTCTAGCATCAATCGTGACGATGAATCTCACCGGGAGGTTCGTACAGACACGATGGGATGGTGCAGCCATGATCGGCATCGCCTCGACGGCAATCACTCTCGCGCTGGTGCTCTACACGATCGGCGTGTTCGCAGAGCGACGCTCCGGCACGCTCAAGACGAGCCACCTCGTCTTCTTTTGCCTGGGCCTGGCGTGCGACACAGCGGGCACCGCGGTCATGTCAATCATTGCGCGAGGCGAATCCGCCAACCCCGCGCACGCTGCGACCGGCCTGCTGGCAATCATCCTGATGATCATTCACGCAGCATGGGCGACAGTGGTTTTCGCGCGCAAGAACCGTGCAGCGATGGAGAGCTTCCACCGCTTCAGCGTGGCCGTGTGGACGATCTGGCTGATCCCCTACTTCTGCGGCATGCTCATGGGCATCCCCGCGATCGACTTGTCCGCGAACGCTGCCTTCCGCACGGCCCTCATCGGGGCGGGCGCGATCGGCCTGATCCTCTACCTGCGCGGGGATGGGCGGCGGGCGTAACACGGCGCATTCTGCGTCATCGACGAGGCCGGGGCTAGGCCTTGCGTGCAGCCGCACCGATCAGGCCCCACTCCTGCGAGGGCCCGCGGCGCTCATCCCTCCATATTCACCTTGACCACCCCGTCCTCCAGGGTTCCGTACGCGGCGACGCAGTGCCCGAAGAACATGTCGTCGTCATCGAAGTAGGCGGAAAATGAACCGTCGGCGTCCATCGCGATGCTGCGTAGCTCGATCCGGCGAGCGAAGCTCTCTTCCGTAATCTCGGGGACCTCCTCGTCGGCGGATTCGCGCCACTCGCACGCGAGTTCGGTGAGCTCACGTGCGGCGCTCGCACGCATGTCACGGTCCCAGCGATCCTGCTCCGCCAGCATCACCTTCATCGCCCGCCTGGCGTCAGCCCAGGTGCCCTCATTCGCCGCATCGACCTCGAGCGACAGGCAGATCTGCTCTCCGCGCCACAGAATCTCTCCCTCGAACGTGTCGTAGTCCTTGTCGAGGGCGAGTTCTCCGAGCACCTCGTCAGTCACCACGACCGGCCTGCGATACTCAGCCAGGACCTCGTCTAGGGCTGGGCACGGGGCATCCTCTTCCAGGACTTCAACGATCAGGAACTCGTTCCGCGAGGAGGCGGTCACACCCTCGGGGACCTCGTGCGGAATCTTCTTGCGCGCCTTGAGGCGGTATACCCCCTCCCGACGGAAGCGATCGAGGATTCCTCCGGCATCATGTTCCTCGTCGCTGACGGGATAGACGATCCGGCCGTCACCCGTGTGCAGTGCGCCGGTCTGGCAGTCCACATACGCAATGAAGTAGTGCGAGACGTCCCAGAATCCGTTCCTCTTGCCGGCCCCGCCACCGCCGGCGAGCAGGACGAGGATCTCCCTGGCCTCGTCCTCAAACATGCGCTCCCACTCGGCCTGCGTCATATTGTTTTGCGAACGCATGTACTCGAGCAGATCCACGTGTCATCCTCCTTGATTCGGGGTTGCCGCTTCGTTACGACGAACCCTACTCCACCACAAGCATCGCGACGGCCGGATCGACAAGACGCCCCGGCCTCGTCCCACGAATCAGGGACGAGGCCGGGGACACCGACAGCAAATCAGCCCATCTAAGCTCATATAGAACCCAAACCGTACCCGGTTCGGGCCTATAATAGAGGTATCGAAAGGAGCGACCATGCCGACGATGCCCCGCACAGCTGAGGTGAAGACCCGCACGACCGCACAGATTAAGGCCGATGCCGCAGCCGTCTATGCACGCTGGGGAATTAGCCTCTCGGACGCAATCAACATCTTCCTCGCGAAGTCGATCGAAGTCGGAGGCCTCCCCTTCGACATGCGCCCCGAGACTCCTACGTTCGACGGACTCGAGCGCTACGCCTATCGCCCCACGATGGACTCAAACGGCGTCGCACGGCTCCCGGGAGACTGGGATGACGGCGAATGAGGGAGCACCCACACCATGGGAGATCTGGCACGCGCGCTTTAACTTCGACGACCGCGGCTATAAGTTTCGCCCCGTCCTCGTCCTCGCCTGTTCACAGGACGGACTACTGGCGGCGATGATCACCAGCGCCTCGAACAAGCTCTCGCTTCCACTCGACACTCCCCTCGAGGACTGGCGTGCAGCGGGGCTGACGAAAGCTTCCCTCGTGCGGGTGGGCCGAATTGCCCTCTTGCCACCAACCTACCTCGATACTGCGGGCAGGATCGGCAGGCTATCTCCGCACGATGCACACCGAGTCAGCCAGACACTCGCGGCGCTCCCCCGATAAACAAATCCCGGCCTCGTCCCACGAATCAGGGACGAGGCCGGGCTATCAGTCTGCACACTCAACTCTGGATAAGAGTCACTCCCACTCGATGGTGGCCGGGGGCTTGGAGGTCACGTCGAGGACGACGCGGTTGACCTCGGGCACCGAGTTCGTGATGCGCGTGGAGATGCGGGCCAGGACGTCGTAGGGCAGGCGCGTCCAGTCGGCCGTCATCGCATCCTCGGAGGACACGGGGCGCAGCACGATCGGGTGGCCGTAGGTACGGCCGTCACCCTGGACGCCCACGGAACGAACGTCGGCGAGCAGGACGACCGGGCACTGCCAGATCTCCTGATCCAGGCCGGCCGCCGTGAGCTCCTCGCGGGCGATCAGGTCGGCGGCGCGCAGGATGTCCAGGCGCTCGCGCGTCACCTCGCCAATGATGCGGATGCCGAGGCCGGGGCCCGGGAAGGGCTGACGATTCACCAGGTAGTCGGGCAGGCCCAGCTCGCGGCCGACCGCGCGCACTTCGTCCTTGAAGAGGGTGCGCAGGGGCTCGACCAGCTCGAAAGTCATGTCCTCGGGCAGGCCGCCCACGTTGTGGTGGCTCTTAATGTTGGCCGCGCCCTCGCCGCCGCCGGACTCGACGACGTCGGGGTACAGGGTGCCCTGGACGAGGAACTTCACCTCGCCGCCGGCAGCGCCAACCTCTTCGATGACCTGCTTCTGAGCGGCCTCGAACGAGCGGATGAACTCGCGGCCGATGATCTTACGCTTCGCCTCGGGCTCGGTGACGCCGGCCAGGGCGGACAGGAAGCGCTCGGACTCGTCGCACGTGATGACGCGAATGCCCATGCCGCGCGCGTAGTCGCCCTCCACCTGCTCGCGCTCGCCCGCGCGCAGCAGGCCATGATCAATGAAGAAGCAGGTCAGCTGGTCGCCAACAGCCTTGTGCACGAGGGCCGCGGCCACGGAGGAGTCCACGCCGCCGGACAGGGCGCAGATGACCTGCGCGTCGCCGACCTGCTCGCGGATCTTCTCGACCTGCTCGTCCACGATGGACCCGGCGGTCCACGCGGGTGTGATCCCCGCACCCTCGTACAGGAAGTTCTTCAGGGCGTCCTGGCCGAACTGGGAGTGGCCCACCTCGGGGTGCCACTGCAGGCCGTAGAGGCGACGCTCGCGCGACTCGAAGGCAGCGACGGGGGTCTCGGCGGTGGAGGCGGTGACGGTGAAGCCCTCGGGCGCGCCCTGGACGGCGTCGCCGTGGCTCATCCACACGATCTGATCGTCGGGGGTGCCGCCGAACAGGCAAGAACCCGCAGAAACTGTGGCCTCGGTGTGCCCGTACTCGCGGGTGCCCGTGCGTCCCACAGTGCCGCCGAGGGCGTGGGCCATGGTCTGGAAGCCGTAGCAGATGCCCAGGACGGGCACGCCGGCCTCAAAAATCGCAGGATCGACGGAGGGCGCACCCTCCTCGTACACGGAAGACGGGCCGCCGGACAGGATGATGGCGGCCGGCTCCTTGGCGAGCATGTCCGCCACGCTCATGGTGTGGGGGACGATCTCGGAGTAGACGTTAGCCTCACGCACGCGGCGGGCGATCAGCTGGGCATACTGCGCGCCGAAGTCGACGACGAGGACGGGGTGCATGTCAGAAGCGTTCACCCTGCCAATGGTACCCGCGCGCGCCCCGCCCCGTCGCACTCCATTACGCATGTCACCACTGCACGCGCCGGATACAGCGACGGCCCCGCCCCCCCTTATGGGGACGAGGCCGACTCGCGTAGCGCTGGAGTGCGCGGCTCAGCGGAAGATAGAGCGCAGCACCGGGAACGCGCCGGTGGCCACGGCGGCCTTGACCAGGTCGCCGATGATGAAGGGAACGAAGCCCTTCATCAGGCCCTGCTCGACGGTCATGTGGGCGAAGGGAATCATCCACGCCAGGCCCGCGATGTACACGGAGAAGAGGGACACGAGCGCGGTCGGCGCCATGGTGAGGATGCGACGGTCGGCGCCGCGCTGAGCGGCCAGGCCGGCGATCGCAGCGACGAGGAGGTAGCCGAGGATGTAGCCGAAGGAGGCGAAGGCCCAGCCGACATTCGTGCCGGTGAAGACCGGGGCGCCCGCGATGCCGAGGAGGGCGTACGCGGCGACGGAAACGAGGCCTCGGCGCGCGCCAAGGGCCGCACCGACCGAAAGGGCACCCAGCGTGCCGAGCGAGACGGGCACAGGCGTGAACGGCAGCGGGACCGAAATACGGGCCAGCACGATCATGGCGACCGTTCCGGCGGCGATCAGGGCGATTTCGCGGGCGATCGTGCCACCGAGGCGGTCTGCGAGGACGCGGTTTTCGCGCGCGGCAACGGGGGAAGCGGTCAGGGTGGTCATACGACACCTTTCAACAGGGCCAACAGCCTTTCATTCAACAATTGAACAATATGCTGCCCGCCACTCCCCTGTCAAGCACACGGAGGCAAATCTCAGGGGGCGAGCGCCACACCGGCGCTCGCCCCATGAAGCCCATGAGCGGGTGTGATCAGTGCGCGAAGTGGCGCGTTCCCGTCAGGTACATCGTGATGCCCGCAGCATTCGCCGCGTCAATCGACTCCTGGTCACGCACCGAGCCGCCGGGCTGAACAACAGCCTTCACGCCCGCGTCGATCAGCACCTGCAGACCATCCGCGAAGGGGAAGAACGCATCCGACGCAGCAACCGCGCCAATGGAACGCTGCTCGGGAGCCTCGGCCACAACCTCGGACGCGCGAGCGCCGCCCGCGCTATCCACGGTGGACGCCGCCGCGTCACCCGTCGAGCGCGAGCCCAGCGTGTTCGCACGCTCGACCGCCAGCTTGCAGGAGTCCACGCGGTTCACCTGGCCCATGCCCACGCCCACCGAGGCGCCATCCTTGACCAGCAGGATCGCATTCGAACGGACCGCGCGCACCGTGCGCCACGCGAACTCCAGATCCGCCAACGTCGCCTCGTCGGCGGGAACGCCGGCCGCGAGCGTCCAGTTCTCCGGGGAATCGCCCGGCGCGTCGATGTCGTCGCGCTCCTGGACCAGCAGGCCGCCGCTGATCTGCTTGAACTCGTACGAGCCGCGAGCCGGGGGCTCGACCTGCAGGACGCGTAGGTTCTTCTTCGCGCTCAGCACCTCGAGCGCACCCTCCTCGTAATCGGGGGCCAGCACGACCTCGGTGAAGATCGGGACGATCTGACGGGCCAGCTCGACGCTCACCGGGCGGTTCACGGCGATCACGCCACCGAATGCCGACACGGGGTCGCATGCGTGCGCGAGGCGGTGTGCCTCGGCCACGTCATCGGCCACCGCGATACCGCAGGGGTTCGCGTGCTTGATGATCGCGACGCAGGGACGCTCATGGTCGTAGGCGGCGCGCAGGGCGGCGTCGCCGTCCGTGTAGTTGTTGTAGCTCATGGCTTTGCCGTGCAGCTGGCGCGCGTTCGCGATGCCCGGGGCCAAGGCCTCGTCGTCAACGTCTTCGTCCTCGAAGGACTCGTCGATCTCGCGGTACACGGCCGCACCCTGGTGCGGGTTCTCGCCGTAGCGCAGCGACTCCACGCGCTCGAACGCGTCGGCGACGAACACGGGCATGCCCGAGGCCTGCCCCTCCTCCTCGGGGACCTCCACCACGTAGTCTTCCTCGGTCTGGTAGCCCAGGGACTCCAAGAACGCCGCGTCGGAGGCATCCAGGTGAGACTCGGCGGCCTCGTCGAGGGTCTCGCGCACATCCTCAAGATCCAGCTCGTCGGCCAGCCAGCCAGCAATCGCCAGGTCGTAGGTCGCCGTGTGGGCAAAGGCCTCGGCGGCCAGGACTCGGCGCTGCTCGAGAGTGAAGCCTTCCCCCGCCACCGCCTCGGCCACATCCGCGTAACGCTCCGGGGAGGTCACGACCGCGACCGACGGGTGATTCTTCGCCGCCGCGCGCACCATGGACGGGCCGCCGATGTCGATCTGCTCGACGCACTCATCGAAGGACGCGCCCGAGGCGACCGTATCCTGGAAGGGATACAGGTTGCACACGACCAGGTCAAACGCCTTGATCCCCAGCTGCGCAATCTGCTCGCGGTGCGCGGCCTTCCGCTGATCGGCCAGGATGCCAGAGTGAATGAAGGGGTGCAGGGTCTTCACACGCCCCTCGAGCACCTCGGGGAAACCGGTCACGTCGTCGACCGGGGTGACGGCCACGCCAGCCGCCGCAATGCGGGCAGCCGTGGAGCCGGTAGAGACGATCTCCACTCCGGCCTCGCCAAGCGCGCGAGCAAGATCCTCCAAGCCCGTCTTGTCATACACAGAAATCAAGGCCCGCTTGATGGGGCGCACGTCAATGGGTTCCAGGTTGTCCAGGGAGACGGACATAGTTCCTCCAGGTTGAGACCAAACCCAGGCGCCCAGGCGGGCGACGCCTCGCGGGAAATACAGCCGCTCCCCGGTGGTCATCCACCCTCGCCAGTCGCGGCACCTCCCAGTCTAGTTCAGGCCCTCGCGCCGCGTCGCCTTCGCCCCGGGGTCATCCGCGTCACCCTCAGCCTGCGCGGACGCATCGTCCACGGCCTCGTCGACGGCCGTTTCGCCTGCCTCCGCCACAGGATCGGAGGACTCAGCCCACGCCTCGTAAGCACCTTCGACCCCGGCGCTGTCCTCAGCGGAGTCGGAGGCCTCAGCCCAGGCCTCGTCCGTCGCCGAGGCGGCCGCCCCCACACGGGACGCACGCTCGGCAGCGCGGCGACGCAAGGCCTCGCCCTCGTTGCGGACCCGGCCCGCACCCTCGCCGAGGAGCGCACGCGTCGTCGGATGGGTCGCCAGCGCGATAATCAGCGCGGGCAACGCAATCTCAAGCACCAGGGCAAGCGTCGCCCACCCCACGCGCGGGCCCATCAAGGCCAAGCGGACGGAACCCAGGCTCATCGTCGCACTCCACATCCACAGAGCCGTCACGGCCGCCACGATCACCGAGGCCAGAACGCCCTGCGCGCTCTGGTGCAGCAGGTGCTCACGACGGAACGAACGCGCCGCGACGACGCCCAAACCAACCCCCAGCGCGATCGGCGCGAGAACCACCCACAGACCAGGAGCCGTCTCCGGAACAGCACCCAGGAGCGGGATGGGCGGGATCGGGCCAGTGCCCACCACGGCCGGAGAATGCAGCGAATCGGTCGCCGTCAGGAAACCCGCACCCGACCACCACGAAGCCACCCACGCCATGACCGTCGGCGCAAACGCCAGCTGGGCGCCGACAATAAACGCCGTATCCGCGCCCGAAGCCGCCCCCAGGATCTCCTGGATCCCAGCCATCCGACCCCAACCAGCCACAAGCGCAACAATCGCGGCAACGAGCGACGCGCCGGCAAGCACCGCCACGGACAGGCCCCCCAACTGCAGGCCACCCGAAATCCAATGCTGCATCGTCGGAGCCTCATGATCCCGCGCATACCCCGACGCAACAAACCACACCGAGCCAATCAACGGAATCAGCACTCCGCCGATCGTGCCCGTCCACCAGTGCGCATGAGTGCCCGAGGTACCCGCAAGCAGCCAGGACGTCAAAAGAAAACCGGGCACAGCAAACAGCGCCGCACTGCGCGGGAAACCAGCCGTATTGCACAGCAAGAGGCGCACAAGGACAATCAGCAGCACGCCCGCCAGCGTCGGGATCGCACGGTAATGCACTCCCCCAACCACCGACGTGCCGCCAATGACAGCCGCCCACAGGTCGCCACCCAGGCCGAGCGCGTCTCGCGGCGTCGTATCATTCATCCACGTATTCGAGCGCAACGTCAGGTAGGCGATCATCGTGCACACCGTGATAAGCGCCCAGCCCGCGAAGGCTGCCTCAACACCCGCGATCACTCCGCGCGCCCACCCCTGCGGGACGGCAACACGGATCGTCGCCCGATCTGCCACGTACGTGGTCGTAGTCCGCCGGGGGCTGGGTACTTCTCTGATGCGCTCGCTCACAGGCCCATAGTGTCAGAATCGGCCCGGGGCCGCGACGCTGCGCGCCGACCCCGGGCCGATTCGTGCTGTGACGTTAGCGCGAGAGAATCTCTCGAGCGATCTGCGCCGTCTGCGAAGGAGTGCGACCCACGCGCACGCCCACGGCCTCGAGCGCCTCCGCCTTCGCGGCAGCAGTGCCCGACGAACCGGACACGATTGCGCCCGCGTGGCCCATCGTCTTACCCTCAGGCGCGGTGAATCCCGCGATGTAGGCAACGACGGGCTTCGTCATGTTCTCCTGGATCCACGCGGCCGCGCGCTCCTCGGCGTCGCCGCCGATCTCGCCGATCATGATGACGAGATCCGTATCCGGATCCGCCTCGAAAGCAGCGAGCGCGTCGATGTGGGTGGTACCCACGACCGGGTCACCACCGATGCCCAAGCACGTCGTGAAACCGAAGTCACGCAGCTCGTACATGAGCTGGTAGGTCAACGTGCCCGACTTGGAGACGAGGCCTAGGCGGCCCGGACCCGTAATGTCCGCCGGGGTGATGCCCAGGTTCGCCTGTCCGGGCGAGATGATGCCAGGGCAGTTCGGGCCGATCAGGCGCACGCCCGCCTCGAGCGCACGCTCAACGACGATGGTCGAATCCTGGACGGGGATGCCCTCGGTGATGAGGACGATCGTCTCAATACCCGCCTCGATAGCCTCGAGGGCGGCGCCCTTCGCGAAGGCCGGGGGCACGAAGATAACGGAGGCGTTCGCGCCGGTGGCCTCGCGAGCATCAGCGACCGTACCGAAGACGGGGATCTCAACCTGGCCGTCCGTAACCTTGTCAGCGCCCGGGCCGTAGCCCTGCACATCAAAAGTGACGGTCGTGCCGGCCTTGCGCGGATTCGTGCCGCCCACGATAGTCGTGCCCGAGCTGAGCATGCGCTGAGTGTGCTTGCGACCCTCGGCGCCGGTCATGCCCTGGACGATGACCCGGGTGTCAGAGTTGACGAAGATAGTCATGGTGATTCTCCTGGAATTCTCGGGTCGTTACTTCGACGACTTCTGGGCTGCGAGCTCGGCCGCACGCCGGGCCGCGCCGTCCATCGTTTCTTCCATGTGGACGAGCGGATGCGCGGCCTCGGCGAGGATCGCGCGGCCCTCCTCAACCTTGTTGCCGTCGAGACGCACGACGAGCGGCTTCGAGGCCGCATCCCCCAGCGTCTCGAGCGCGCCGATGATGCCTCGGGCGACCTGGTCGCACGCAGTAATACCGCCGAAAACGTTAACGAACACGGAGCGAACCTGCTCGTCGCCGAGGATGATATCCAGGCCCTTGGCCATGACCTCGGCCGAAGCGCCGCCGCCGATGTCCAGGAAGTTTGCGGGCTTCATGCCGCCGAACTCCTCGCCGGCCATCGCGACCACGTCGAGCGTCGACATGACCAGGCCCGCGCCGTTACCGATGATGCCGACCTGGCCCTCCAGGCGCACGTAGTTGAGACCAGCCGCCTTCGCTGCGGCCTCGCGCGGATCCTGCGCGGCCACGTCCACCAGCTCGGCGTGGCCGGGGTGGCGGAAGCGCGCATTGTCGTCGAGAGTCACCTTGCCGTCGACCGCCCACACGGAGCCGTCCGGGCTGGAGACCAGCGGGTTGACCTCCACGAGAGTAGCGTCCTCCTCGCGGTAGACGGTCCACAGGGTTTCGAGGACGGGGGCGACGGCCTCGGCCGTTTCCTCGTCGAATCCCGCTTCCTTGGCGATGTGGCGAGCGACCTGTGCATCAATGCCCACGACCGGATCGAGGGGGACGCGGGCAAGCGCCTCGGGGCGTTCCTTCGCGAGGGTCTCGATATCCATGCCGCCCTCGCGCGAGCACATCGCCAGGTGGCGGCGGTTCGAGCGATCCAGCAGGATCGAGAAATAGTATTCGGCAGCGATGTCCGCGCCGACAGCGATCATGACCTTCTTGACGATATGGCCCTTGATGTCGAGACCGAGAATCGCCTCAGCCTTCTCGTAGGCCTCATCGGCGCTGTGGGCGAGCTTGACGCCGCCAGCCTTGCCGCGGCCACCGGTCTTCACCTGAGCCTTGACAACCAGCAGCGACGCACCCTCCGCGAGCAGCTCGCGCGCACCCTCGCGCGCCTCTTCGGGGGTCGACGCCAGGCGGTAGTCGAGCACGGGCACGCCGTGCTCCTTGAACATCTGCCGGGCCTGGTACTCGTAGAGATCCACCTTATTCCCTCCGTTGAACGTGGTGTGGTCAGCGCAATAATTCTACCGTGCAACCGGCACAAACGCGCCATTTCCTTACATTATGAAGGCTTGTCACGGCCTTGACTAGAAGGCACTTTCCCTTTGTCAATGCTTTGCGTTGCGGGGTGTGTTCCGGGGTGTGTTCCGGGCGTCGTTGGGGCGGGTTGGTGGCGTCGTTGGGGCGAGCAGGGCCTTGTATCACCAGCGGCGCACCGCTTCCCCTCCGCCTCTGCACGGATCTACTACACGAGCCGCGGGTCCTCGGTCGTTGATCGAGCACGGGTGTTGCTCCCGCACCGGGAAGGACCATCACCTGGCGAATCGACACACTTCGTTGCGCACGTTAACCCGCTAATGCGAGCATGGGCAGCCCCGCCCACACTCCAAATAGCGGGTTCGCGTGCGATATAGCGGGTTCGCGTGCGACCAATACACCACGACAGACACGACATCCACCAAAGCGCAGTCCCATTCAGCCAAAACCGTCGCTTTTGGGCTCTTGTCGCCCAATGGGTCTGCACTTTGGCGGCCACACCCCCTCAAGTCGCGGGCTCGCGCCACCAGTCGGGGGGAATTGCACGACACGATGGCCCGACACGCCGGCGACACGCCGCAAGAAGGCTTCGTGTCGTGCAAAACCCCCACCGCCACCGTCGTGGAGCGCACCTGTGGGCCCGGAAGGCCTGGCCCCAGTGCCCATGAGCGACAAAAGCCCAGCAACAGGACCCAAGGGCGGCCCACTTCCGGTACAAAACTCTCCCCGCTCACCCGTCCCCACCGCATGTCCGGTACAAAACTCTCCCCGCTCACCCGAAATGCCTTGATTTGGCGCAATCTACGCATGCAGGGAGAGTTTTGTACCGTTCTCACCACCAAGAAGCCGAGCAGGGAGAATTTTGTACCGAACGCGAGGCAGAGATCAAACTAGTCAACACAACAGCACACCAGGCCCCATCGGTGCGGAGGGCGCCGGAGGTCAGCAGGCTCGGCCGCGGTGCCGGTGGATAACGGAGCCTGGCTGCAGTATCCACAAACAACAGCAACACCCAGCCCAAGCAAATTTCGCATGCAATTCCCTAACGGCACAAATCGATGCACGCTCAAAAACCGCAGAATATCAACAATTAGATTTCAACACTTGAAGTATACTCAGGGGAATTGCATGCGAAATTGCCGAGATTCAGTCAGATCACAGCACCATACCGCGACCAGGCTCACAGGTATGGAGGACGCCGGAGGGACCGGAGGGCCAGGCTGCGGTGCCCGTGGGCGGTGGCAGGGCCTGGCCGGGCTTCGAGACGACGCGCCGAGCAAAGCTCGCGGCGCGGACGGCTCGCGGGCGGGCCGCCGCCCACGGGCACACCAAGCAGCCCGGCCCAGCAGGGCACACCAAGCAGCCCGGCCCAGCAGGAAAGCTAGGAGATCTTCTCCATCGGGGCCATGCGCACGAGCAGGCGCTTCTCGCCCAGGCCGAAGCGGATGCGGGCCACGGTGCGCGGTCCCTCGCCTTCGATGCCGGTGACGGTGCCGGCCCCCAGGGTGGCGTGCTTGATGCGGTCGCCGACCTTGAGGGAGAGCACCGGCTTATCCTCGGTGGGCTTAGCGGCAGGAGCCACGCCCATGCGCGTCACCTTGCGAACCCCTGCGGGCTGCGCGGAGGCGCCGCCACGGCCGGAGCCGAAGGCACCCGTGTCGGCATCACCCCATGGGTCGCGCCCCTCGGAGCGACGGGAGCGCCCGTAGGATCCCGAGCCGTACGACCCGGACCCGTAGGACCCGCCGTAGGAGGCTCGCATCCGCTCCCCCGACGTGGCCTCGCGGCGCACGTCGAGGAGCTCAGCGGGGATATCGTCGAGGAACCGCGAGGGCGGCATCTCCTGCGGAGTGCCCCAGGCGCTGCGCACGGCCGCGCGCGTCAGGTAGAGGCGTTCGCGCGCACGCGTGATGGCCACGTAGGCCAGGCGGCGTTCCTCCTCCAGCTCGCTTTCGTCGCCGAGGCTGCGCTGGTGCGGGAAGGTGCCGTCCTCCATGCCGGTGACGAACACGACCGGGAATTCGAGGCCCTTCGCGGTGTGGACGGTCATGAGGGTGACTTGCCCGCCGCGCTCGCCCTCCGCGGGAACCTGGTCGGAGTCGGCAACGAGGGCGACGCGCTCGAGGAAGTCCGCGAGGGTTCCGACCGGAGCGTCTGCTGCGAAGGCACCCGCGACCGAGTGCAGTTCCGCCAGGTTTTCCACGCGCGAGGCGTCCTGCGGGTCCTCGCTGCGGCGCAGCTCCGCCAGGTAGCCGGTGCGGTCCAAGACTTCCTCGAGGATGTCGGCCTGCGACGCGCCTCGAGCCTCCGCGGCGCGCAGGGTCTCGATGAGTCCCCAGAACGCTGCCGCCGACTTCGCGGCGCGCGGGGTGATGCCCAGGACCTCGGGAGCCGTCTCGGCCGAGTTCTCGGCAGGGGACGAGGCCGGGGCCGCAGCCTCGCTCTCATCCGCAGCCTCGCTCGCAGCGGGGTTCTCCCCCGCCGCTCCATCCGAGGAAACGGAAACCGAGGAATCAGCCGAGGCCTCGTCCGGGGACGTGGAGCGTGCGAGCGCGTCGACGTCGATCCCCTCGCCCTCACCCGCGGGGCGCCCGGCGCGCAGCCACAGGTGGCGCAGGGCCGCACCGAAGGAGATGCCGTAGTGGGCGGCGTGCGCGGCGATGGCTTCTTCGGCCTTCGCGCCGATGCCGCGCTTGGGGACGTTGAGGATGCGGCGGGCCGCGACCGTGTCGTCGGGGTTGGAGATGACCTGCAGGTACGCCAGGGCGTCCTTGATTTCGCGGCGCTCGTAGAAGCGGGTGCCGCCGACGACGCGGTACGGGATGCCCTGGCGCACGAGGAGTTCCTCCAGCGCGCGGGACTGAGCGTTCGTGCGGTAGAAGACCGCGATGTCGCCCCATTCGACGCCGGAGTCCGCGAGGCGGTCGATCTCGCCGACGACGAAGCGGGCCTCGTCGTGCTCGGAGTCCGCGGCGTCCAGGGTGATGAGCGCTCCGTCGCCCGAGGCCGTCCACAGGTTCTTCGCGCGGCGCCCCGTGTTACGGGCGATGACCGCGTTCGCGGCTGACAGGATGTTCTGCGTCGAGCGGTAGTTCTGCTCAAGCAGGATCGTGCGCGCTCCCGTGAAGTCGCGCTCGAACTCCTCGATGTTGCGGATCGTGGCGCCTCGAAAGGCGTAAATCGACTGGTCGGAGTCGCCTACAACCGTCAGCTCGGCGGGCTCCACGCCATACTTGCCGTCGCCCACGAGGGCGCGCACGAGGACGTACTGCGCGTGGTTCGTGTCCTGGTATTCGTCCACGAGGATGTGGCGGAAGCGGCGGTGGTAGTGCTCGGCGATCAGCGGGTTCTCGCGCAGCAGGTCGACCGTGCGCATGATGAGGTCATCGAAGTCCAGCGCGTTCGAGGCGCGCATGCGCTTGTCGTATTCGACGTAGGCGTCGGCGACGATGCGCGAGACCGGGTCCTTGCCCGCCGTCTCCGAGTAGCGCGCCGGGCCGATCAGCTCGTTCTTCGCGTCCGAAATGCGCGCCGCCACCATCTTTGGGGTGAAGCGCTTGATGTCCACGTCCATGGCCTTGAGGACCATTTGGATGAGGCGCTGGGAATCCTGGGCGTCGTAGATCGTAAACGACGAGGACAGCCCGGCCGCCTCGTGTTCGTAGCGCAGCAGGCGCACGCACGCCGAGTGGAAGGTCGACACCCACATGCGGCGCGCATCGTCGCCCACGAGGGCCCCCGCGCGCTCACGCATCTCGGCCGCAGCCTTGTTCGTGAAGGTGATCGCCAGGATCTCGCCCGCCCGCGCGCGTCCCGTGGCCAGCAGGTAGGCGATGCGGTGCGTGAGGACGCGCGTCTTGCCGGAGCCTGCGCCCGCCAGGATCAGCAGCGGCGAGCCCGCATGAGTGACGGCCTCGCGCTGGCGGTCGTTGAGGCCGCGCGTCAGCGACTCGGGGTCCACGCCCGGGCGCGAGGGACTCTCCCAGCCCGACGAAAAACCGCCCGAGGATTCGGGAGGCTCCCACGCCGACGGCGCGCCCGACGCTCCACCCGGAACGGCGATCTCCGGCCACGTGTCGGAGCCCAAGGCATCCTCCACGTCAAAGGCGGGCACCTCCGGCGGCATGTAGTCGTCCTGTCGGCCCCCATCGGGGCCGATCAGGAAACCAAGGTCAGGCAAAGAAGTCGCGTCACTCATCGCCTCCAAGGGTAAACCGCCCCACCCTCACCTGCGACCTCCGCCCCGGGTGGCGCCAACCACGAAAGGCGGTTCGCAACGAGGCCGGGGCCTCCCCGCGCTGTTGCGCGACAGAAAGCCCCGGCCTCGTCGAAGCGATTACTTCTTGCGGTACAGCGACTTCGTCGCGTACACCGGCTCGGTCGTCACCTGGATGCCGAGGGAACGGAAGATGCCTTCGTCCACGGGGCCCAGGATGACCGACTCGTGCACGTCGCAGTCGCGCAGCGAACTGAGCTTATCCAGGGCGCGGCGCGCGTTGTCGTCGCCATTGGCGGACACCGCGAGCGCGATGAGGACCTCGTCGGTGTGCAGGCGCGGGTTGCGCGAGCCCAGGTCGCGGGTCTTGAGGCGCTGGATCGGCTCGATCGACTGGGGAGCCAGCAGCTGGACCTCGTCGGGCAGCCCCGCGAGCTTCTTGAGGGCGTTGAGCAGCATCGCTGAGGAGCAGCCCAGCAGCGCCGACGTCTTGCCCGTCACGATCTGGCCGTCGGGCAGCTCGATCGCTGCGGCCGGCTCGCCCGTTGCTTCGGCCAGCTCGAGGGCCGGACGCACAACCGGGCGGTCCATGCGCCCCACGCCCACGCGGCTCATCAGCAGGGAGATGCGCGCCGACTGCACGGGCTCGCTCATCTCCTTCTTCTCGGTCACGAGCGCCTTGTAGTAGCGGCGAATGATCTCCTGGCGCGAGGCCTCCTTGCAGGCTTCGTCGTCGACGATGCAGTGGCCCGCCATGTTGACGCCCATGTCCGTGGGGCTCTTGTACGGGGAGGATCCGAGGATCTTCTCGAAGAGGCGGTTCAGGACCGGAAAGATTTCCACGTCACGGTTGTAGTTGACCGTCTTGATCCCGTACGCCTCCAGGTGAAAGGGATCGATCATGTTGACGTCGTCGAGGTCCGCCGTGGCGGCCTCGTAGGCGATGTTCACCGGGTGATCCAGGGCAATGTTCCAGATCGGGAAGGTCTCCCACTTCGCATACCCCGACTCGATCCCGCGCTTGTGGTCGTGGTAGAGCTGCGACAGGCAGGTCGCCATCTTGCCGGAACCCGGGCCGGGGGCCGTCACGACGATCAGGTCACGGGTGGTCTCCACGTATTCGTTCGCGCCGTAGCCCTCATCGGAGACGATGCGCTCGACGTCCGAGGGGTAGCCGGGGATCGGGAAGTGCCGGTAGACGCGGATGCCGAGCTTCTCGAAGCGTTCCTTGACCTCGGCGGCCGCCTTGTTGTCGTCCGTCCACTGGGTGATGACGACGGATCCGACGTACAAGCCGCGCTCACGCAGCTCGTCGATCTGACGCAGAACCTCGTCGTCGTAAGTGGTGCCCATGTCGGCGCGCACCTTGCGGCGCGCGAAGTCCTTGGCGTTGACGGCGACGATGATCTCGACATCGTCTGCCAGTTCGCGCAGCATGCGCACCTTGTTATCGGGGGTAAAACCGGGCAGAACGCGCGAGGCGTGCATGTCGTCGATCAGCTTGCCGCCAAACTCCAGGTAGAGCTTGCCGCTGAATTCGCTGCGTCGCTGGGCGATGTGTCGAGACTGCATCTCGACGTACTGATCACTGTCAAAACCGATGCGGTGCATGCATCCTCCGAGGTCGCGGAAATAGAAGAGGCCGTCCGTGCGGGGCGGGCAGGCGCTGGCGCGCCCTCGGGATTCCATTGTAGGCATCCACGCGCCGCGCCCCGTGGGTGGGGCGCACGAAAGGGGTCCGACCTCACACGATGTGTCGCTGCATCGCCCAGCGCGTCAGCTCGTTGCGGTTGGAGAGCTGGAGCTTGCGCAGGACCGCGCTCACGTGGGTTTCGACGGTCTTGATAGAGATGAACAGGTCGTGCGCGACTTCCTTGTACGTGTAGCCGCGGGCGATGAGGCGCATGACCTCCTGCTCGCGTGCGGACAGCAGGTCCAGCTCGCTGTCGGTCGTGGAGACCTCGCCGGTCCCGAAGGCGTCGAGCACGAAGCCGGCCAGGCGCGGGCTGAAGGCGGCGTCCCCGGCGGCGACGCGGCCGATGGCCTCGACGAGGTCGGGGGTGGAGATCGACTTGGTGACGTATCCGCGGGCGCCCGCGCGGATGACCTGGACGACGTCTTCGGCGGCGTCGGAAACGGACAGCGCGAGGAAGTGCAGGCCCTCGATGTCGCGGCACGTGCTGGCCACTTCGGCCCCGCCTCCGCCGTTTCCGCCGGGCAGGTGCACGTCGAGGAGGGCCACGTCCGGGGTGAGCGCGCGGCAGGCGGCGATGGCGCCCTCGACGTCGGAGGCGTCGCCGACAACCTCCAGGTCAGCCCCGGAATTTTCAAGCTCGGCGCGCACGCCTGCGCGCACCATGGGGTGGTCGTCGATCACGAGGATGCGGATGGTCACTGTGTCCTCCCGTTGGGCGCTGTTTCTTCCAGGATATCGGAGCGCGGCACGCTCAGAGCAATTTCGGTTCCGCGGGCGAGACGCCTGATCGTGGCACTACCCCCGGCTCGGCGCATACGCCCGACGATTGAGTCGCGCACGCCGTGGCGGTCGGCCGCGATGGTGGCGGGGTCGAAGCCTTCGCCGTTGTCCTTGACAAAGGCCTCGATGGCTCGGGGGCGTACTTCGAGGTAGACGGAGACGGGTGGGGCGCCGTGCCGCACGGCGTTTTGGCAGGCCTCGGCGAGGGCGGCGACGAGCGCGAGTTCGCCGGGGCCCGGGCGCATGTCGCCGACGACAACCACGCTGATGGGCACGCCGTAGCGGCTCTCGACGCCCACGACCGCCTCGGCGACGGCGGCATCGAGGGAGTCGGCTGCCTGCGCGTGACCCGTGTAGAGCCAGGCGCGCAGCTCGCGCTCCTCAGTGAGCGCGATGGCACGCACGCGGGCGGGGTCCTCGGCGGATGCGCGGATAAGAGTGAGGGCCTGGAGCACGGAGTCGTGCAGGTGAGCGGCGATGTCGGCGCGCTCGGATTCGCGCACGCGCTGCGCCTGGGCCTGGGACAGGTCCTTCGTCGTTCGCAGCCACATGGGGACGAGGGCGAAGAGCACACCCGCGACCAGAGCAGCACCGATGAGGCCACCGCGCAGCAGAATAATCGGCGGGTTGTCGCGCGAGGCCACCATGACGACGCCGAGGCTGAGCAGCACGATACCGCCGAAGACAGCCCCGATGAAGCGCAGCGACCGCCAGGAACTCACGTTGCGACTCTGGCTCCACACGAGTGAGATACCGGAAACGATCGTGATGATCGACCCCATGTCCCGCCAGTCCAGCGTGTTCGTCGCGTTCAGGATCGTGCCGATGATCGCGCCGACGATCAGGGCCACACCGACGACGATCAAGCGGTTACGCGAGACCTGGGCGGCGCGTTCCTCGCGCAGTCGGACGAGGCCGGGGCTGAGCGTGCCCTCCCCGCTTCGCTCCGGGGAGTCTTCGGGGACCGTCACCCACAGCCACAGGTAAACACCGAAGCCGAGACCCACAAAGGTCATGCAGATCATGATGATGCGCACGAGCGCGACCGGCAACCGCAGGTGTACGGCCAGACCCGAGCACACGCCGCCCAGCCAGGGGGCCGACATGTCCGGGCTCGAGGCGGTCGCGCGCACGAGCGGGGGCCTGCTGGGAGGCGCCGGAATCGGCGGAGTCCACCCCGGACGGGGGGAATTCACGGGTCTGCTCACGCTCCCATTGTGGCATGCCACGGGGTGTCCCCCCGGGATACCCCCAGCACAATCAGGGGTCATTCAGGGGGTCCCCTACTGTCGCGCTCCCCCCGTTCTTTGGTTGAGTAGTGGTATCGATCCACGCCGCGTGGATCCCATCGAGAGGAAGTGCATGATGAGTTGGTCGAACGGTACAACGGATCCGAGTGCTCAGTACCAGCAGCGCCCGCCCCGCAGTGGTTTCTTCGACTCCATCCGAGGCTCCGGGTGGTACCGCGCGAAGCCCCGCGTTCTCGGAGGCGTCTGCTCGGGAATCTCCGCCCACCAGGGGTGGGACCTGTCGCTCGTGCGCGTCCTCGTGGTGGTCACTGCGTTCTTCATGCCGCTCGTTGTCCCCGCCTACGGGCTGGCCTGGCTGCTCCTGCCCGAAGCTGAGGACGGCCGTATTCACGTCGAGGAGGCTATCGAGGGACGCTTCGACATCGCCGTCATCGGCGGCGCTCTGATGATTCTCGCCGCCCTGTCCTCGATGTTCTCCGATGTCGGTGTCTTCGGCATCATGGGGATCGGCTGGTTCAGGCTCCTCATCGGGTTTCTCTGCCTGACGGGCATTGCGGCCGTCATCGTGGTTCTGGTGCGCTCTAGCACACAGGGCGCGGGCCAGCAGCGGCCCTCGTACGGGGCCGCCCACTACGAGGCTCCACGAAACAACGCCCCGTCGGCTGCTCCCACCCCGAACGCGGCGGGCGCCTCCGTCCCTTTTGCGCCAGCTTCCCCGGCCGCTGACGGCACGGGGGAACCGGATCCGGGCATGAAGCCCGAGCAGGGTCCCGCAGGTTTCCCCGCGTACGGCGTTCCGTGCGATTTCCAGTCCTCCCCCGCCGGCGCCGCCAGCCCGCAGGCCGGACCGCGTCCGGCCGCCGCTACCGCCTCCGTGCCCCACCCCGGCTGGACGCCTCCCGCGAGCGCGCCCACGCCTCGTCGATGGAACGCTCCGCCCGCGCCGACGCATCGTCCCCGCACAGTTTCCGGCCGCGCGAACCTGGCGATCACGGGCCTGCTGGTGCTCATCACGGCTGCCGTTTTCGCTGGACTGTACTGGGCGGATAAGGGTCTCGCGATCCCCCTCATCACCGGCGAAACGGTCGATCAGACGATCGCCCGCATCATCACCATTGGTGGCGGCGTGTGCCTGCTTGTCGTCGGGCTCTCCCTGGCGATTGCTGCCCTGCGCGACCGCAGCGCGGGATGGCTCACCGCCCTGTCGGTCATCGGCATCATCATGGCGTTTCCCACTGCGGCCATCGGCACCCAGGCCGCCCGCCCGACCGATTTCCACATCAACGTTCACCCCGGGGGCATCAACACGGAGACGACGCGCGACTGGACGGTCGACAGAGTCAGCGGGGGAAACCCGGCCGGCACCACGGTACTCGACCTGACTGGAGCTCCCGTCGGCACCACGAAGACAATCGTCGTCGACTGGGAGGCCTGGAGCAGGCTGACCATTCAGGTGGCGGAGGGACAGCCCGTCCAGATCGTGTGCCAGTCCGACATCGAGACTCTCTCTACCAACATGGACGGCAACGGCTGGGCGTCCGCGCTGAACAACTGCGCGGGGGCGACCGCTACTTCCCCCTCCTGGGGGAAGCCCTCCCTGGGCGGCATCACCGTCCTCATCACCGATAGCGCGGGGCTCGACACGCTGACGGTCCTGCAGACACCCGATTCCTCGGGAACGTGGAGCTCCAAGCCGACCACGACGCCCTCTGCTACCCCGTCGGCAACGCCCTCGACAACTCCGAGCGCTACCCCATCGTCCACCCCCACCGGCTCCCAGTCGGGTAACTGAGGAAGGAACACGACCATGACCACCTCGAGCGACGACCTCACCACCGAGCTGCCCGAATTCGACGCAACGACACCGCTGCCGACGATCCCCGGGCCGACTGTCGGCGTCGGCGCGGACACGACGACACAGCTGCCGACCTCCTCCCCGGATCTGTCCTCGGACCCCCTGGCGGTCTTCCGCGAAGCACCGACTGCCCAGATGCCCACCGATCCCTTTCGCTCAGACGCTGGGACTGCGAGCCAGGCGAGCGCATCGGGCGCGCAGGGGCCACATGCGCAGGCGGGCTCTCCTGCCGGCTCCGTAGGGGCGGGCGGGCGCACCGCCTTCGACCCGGCCTCCACGGGTGAGTCCATCCCCCAGGGGCACGAGGCCGGGGCACCCCATCGTCGTCAGGAGCCCCTGGGTGCGAGCAGTGCGGCTCCGGACCCGACCCCGGGCGTTCACGCCACGTGGAGCGCGCCGGCAGGCCCCGTCGATGTGCGCACGCTGCCCGAAGCACCGAGCAGGGGCGTGCGGGTCGGTTCCTTCGTGTGGGCGCTCCTCGTGTGCATGGTGGGAGTTTTCCTCATCGCCGAGGCTTACGTGACGAACTTCAACCTGCCGATCCTCGGGATCAGCTCGATCGCAGCGCTGGGTGTCATCTTGATTCTCACCGCGCTCTTCTCTGGACGTTCCAAGAAGAATTCTCAGAAGGGAGCCCCGTCGGCGGCATCGAATCCGGCGGACGCGATCCGCAGGAACTGACGCAGCGTCGCAATACGCACAAACGGGGTGGGCCCGGGAACCGATCAGTTCCCGGGCCCACCCCGTTTGGTGGTAGAACGCTCGAATCAGAGCAGATCCAGCATCGCCGGAGCCACCAGCTTCAGGACGTTCTCACGGCCTTCCTTCGCGTTGGGCGCATCCACCGCGTAGGCCGCCATCTGCTGGCAGGTCGCCAGGTCGTGCATACGCAGGGCAGCGCGCACGGCATTGACCTTCGAGGGTGCCATCGACAGGGAGGCAACACCCAGGCCCGTGAGGACCAGGGCCAGCAGCGGGTCACCGCCGGCCTCGCCACACACGCCGATCGGTTTGCCCGTCGCACGACCGCCGTTGCAGGCGGTGCGGATCATCTCGAGGACCGCGGGCTGCCACGGATCCAGGAGTGCCGCCAGGTTGCCGTCCAGGCGGTCGGCAGCCATCGTGTACTGCGTCAGGTCGTTCGTGCCGATGGACGCGAAGTCCACGATCGACAGGAGCTGCTCGGCACGCAGGGCGGCCGCGGGCACCTCGATCATGATGCCGACCTTGGGCAGGCCGTAGCCGCGCGCCTTGTCGGCGAACCACTTGGCCTCGTCAGCGGTCGAGACCATGGGGGCCATGACCCACAGCTCCGCGCCCGTCGCCTTGTGAGCGGCGGCGAGAGCCTGCAGCTGCGTATCGATGAGGTCCTCGCGCACCTGGCACAGGCGCAGGCCGCGCACACCCAGGGCCGGGTTCTCCTCGGCGCCCAGATCCGCGAAGCTCAGCGGCTTATCGGCACCCGCGTCGAGGGTACGCACGACCACGCGACGCGATCCGAAAGACTGCAGGACCTTCGTGTAGGTGTCGGTCTGTTCCTCCAGCGTCGGGGCCTCCGAACGCTCCAGGAACAGGAACTCCGTGCGGAATAGGCCCGAACCCTCGAGGTCAAACTTCGAGGCCTTCATCGCATCGTCAACCGTGCCGATATTGGCCAGGAGCTTCACTCGGTAGCCGTCGTAGGTCGCGCCTTCGCCGGTCGAACCGGCCAGGGCAAGCGCGCGGCGGCGTGAACGCTCCTTGAGCAGGTCCACCTCGTCGTCGGTAGGGGCGACGATCACCTCGCCGACGCCACCGTCGAGGGCCAGCATCGTACCTTCGGCGATCTCCATGATGCCCGCGGCCTTCACGATCGCGGGAATACCCAGCTGGGCAGCCAGGATCGCCGTGTGCGAGGTGGGACCGCCGACCTCGGTGATGATGCCGAGAACAGTATCGGGGTCCAGGGTCGCGGTCTCGGCGGGAGCCAGGTCGCGTGCCACGAGGACGACGGGGCCATCGAAAGCCGGGACGCCGGGCTCGGGCAGGCCGCGCAGCTCACAGATCGCTCGATCGCGCACGTCGTAGAGATCGGTCGCGCGCTCAGCCATGTAGCCGCCCAGGCCGCGCAGCATCTGCGCATAGTCCTCGACAGCATCATGGACGGCCTGAGTGACACCCAGACCCTTCTTGAGCTTCTTGTCAACAGCCTTGGCCAGGCCGCGGTCACCCGCGAGCTGGGCGGTGGCCTTGAGGATCGCCTTCGTCTCCTCCGGCGCGTTCGCAGCGCGCTCTTTCAGGCGAGCGGAAACGGCAGCGAGCGCCTCGCGGACACGCGCGCCGTCGGCGGCAGCATCGACGCTGCCCGGCTCCGTCGTGTCAACACCGGGGGCGGGCTGGACGATCGCGGCGGGGGCTGCTGCGGTACCGGCGGAGACGCCGATGCCGTGCAAGACGTCGTGCGTCGCCATCAGTTCACTCCTGGTCAAGGTCGCGCGAGAGCAGCTCGACGAGGGAGTCGAGCACCGCACCAGCAGAATCGTCCTCGGTGGACAGCGTGACGACGTCGCCGTGCTTGGCGCCCAGGGTCATGATCTCGAGGAGCGACGCGGCGTCAGCTTCCTCTCCACCCAGGGAGATGGTCACGTCGACGCCGGAGTCATCAACGGCCTCGGCAAGAATGTTCGCGGGACGCGCGTGGAGGCCAACGGAGGAACCAATTGCAACGGTGCGGGAAATCATGGTTGTTCCTTTCAAGTGCGGGTATGTCCATCGTGAGACACAGGTGCCCGTACGGCCCATGGTAACGGGCTCAGATACCCGCGCAAAACCCGATATCACAGACCGTGACATGGGATACATCACCCTCATAAATGCCGACAACTAGGGAACGGACTCCTCGTTCGCTCCCGCGTGACGACACCCTTTCGTGCCCCTCAGCCCCGGCCTCGCCGACGTGATGGACGGCTCCCTCCCACCCAACCAACTACAATGGAGAAGTACCGAGGGAAGGAAAGGAAACCCCGCATGAGTTCGCGCGAACCCACGCTGGCCGACGTCGCCGAGCTGGCCGGAGTGAGCCTGACGACTGTGTCGCGCGTCCTCAACAACCGCGGATATCTCTCGGAAAAGACGAAGCAGAACGTCGCCGACGCGATCAAGACGCTGGGATATCGCCCTAATTCCCTGGCGCGCGCCCTGCACGGTAAGCGCACGCAGACGGTCGGCCTCATCGTTCCGGCCGTGTCCCTCCCTTTCTTCGGCGAGCTGGCCGTCGAGGTCGAAAACGCCCTCGCCGACGCCGGATACCGCATCCTTATCTGCAATTCCATGGGCAGGGCGGACCGCGAGCGCGAATACCTGTCGCTACTCGTGGGCAACCGTGTGGATGGCATCATCTCGGGCGCCCACAACGAGGGCCTGGGCGAATACGACACGATCCGCATGCCGCTGGTGACGATCGACCGCGAGCTGAGCCTGTCCATTCCGAACGTGCGCTGCGCGAACAAGGAGGCGGGCGCCCTGGCGACGCGCGCTCTCATCGAGGGCGGGTGCCGCTATCCGCTGCTGCTCACCTCGCGTTCGGGTCCGCGCAACCTGCGCGAGGCAGGCTACCGCGCCGAGATCGAGCGCGCGGGGCTGACTCCTCGCGTGGTCACCGTGCCCTTCGATACGCCGACGCCGCAGCGTTTCGCGATGGTGCGCGACGCCCTGGATGAGGCCCGCGCCGCCGCTCCCATCGACGGCGTTTTCGCGACCGACGATCTGGCGGCCGCCGAGGTCCTTGAGTGGGCGCGCACGCGCGAGCTGTCTGTCCCCACGGATCTGTCGGTCATCGGCTTCGATGGCACGGAGACGATGCGCCGCGCTCTGCCCCACCTTGCGACAATCCGCCAACCCATCGCGGCGATCGCGCAGGAGGCGGTGACGATCCTCCTCGATCAGATCGAGGGTAAGGCACCGCGTCCCTCATCCGACGAGGCCGGGGCACCCCACGCTCAGACGGTCGAGTTCCCGGGAACGCTGATTCGGGGGCGTTCGCTGGCGGTGTGAGAGCACCTGACAGCTGGGCTTTCAGCGCTCACCGCTGGCCCGGATGGTTTTCCTGTCCCGAAAGGGCCCGACAGATCCGCACGCGGATAGGTTATTAGGCTATCCGCATCGTCATAACCTATCCGCGTGTTCGGCCCTATCTGCATGTTCTATCCGCGTGTTCGGCCGCCATTTGCGAGCAGGCCCCCGTCCACAGGTTCAGCCATTTGCTGCGAGCAGATAGCTACCCACGAGCGCACATCGACACACTCGGTACAAAACTCCCCCAACACGCCCCCCCGCCAGCAGCCCACCCGGTACAAAACTCTCCCAGCGCCCCCGTTCTACAGCGGTTCCGCGAAAAAGTTCGCCCAGTACACCCCACACCACAACAGAACCGCGAAAAAGTTCGCCCAGCACACCTAAAAACGGCGTTTTTCGCCTCTTTCGCGCCTGCAGGGCGAATTTTTTCGCGCTCACACCCACATCAGGCCGAGCAGGGCGAACTTATTCGCGCAGAGGACTTGACCGGACGCGATGACGGGGCGACTTTGAAACCGCCAACACCTTTGTTCACCATCGACAGGCCTCGCAGTAGGCACAGACTGTACGGTCGACACCAGCAGCGCGAGAACACGAACTCCCCGCGACGAGTGCCACCACAACGAAACGCGCATCCGACACCACCGGCACGACAGACGGGTGGGCGGCACCAGCACGGTGCTGATACCGCCCACCCGCGTCGTTGGGGATGACTCCCGGAAGGCTCAGGCCTCCTTGGGGGCCACGTCGAGCAGCGCGTCGCCGCGCTGGATCTGCCCGCTCGCGACCGGGGTGACCGCGCCGAACTTCTTCTTATTCGTTACGACGACGGGGGTGATGGTCTCGTAGCCGGCCTCGCGGATCACGTCGAGGTCAACCTCGGCGAGCACGTCGCCACGGCGCACGACGTCGCCCTTGGCGACGCGGGGCGTGAAGCCCTTGCCGTCCAGCTTGACGGTGTCCATGCCAACGTGAATGAGGACCTGGACGCCGGAGGCGGACTTGAGGCCGTAGGCGTGGCCGGTCGGGAACGCAACGGTCACGGTGCCATCGAAGGGCGCGACGACGAGGCCGTCGGCGGGCTCGATGCCAATGCCGGGGCCGAGCATGCCCTTGGCGAAGGACTCATCCTTGACCTGCTCGAGCGGAATCGCTGTGCCCGCAAGGGGCGAGGCAACCGAAAGGTCGGCCAGCGCCTCCTCGCTAAAAGACGGGGCGGCCGCGCGAGCAGCGGCCGCGGGAGCAGCAGCGGGAGCCGGGGCGGCAGCAGGGGCGACAGCGGCGACCACGGGAGCGGCAGCCTTGGCGGCGGGCGCACGGCCCTCCATGTCGGCCTTGCCACGCGTCATGGCGTAGGCGAAGGTGAAACCAAAGGACAGAACGAAGACGAGGACCTCGAGGGCCAGGTAGGCGGGGATCGACTTGGGGATGATCGACACGAAGCCGACGAAGCCGGCGGCACCGAGGGCCTGACCGCGCACGTTCAGCAAGGCGACGCCCGCGGAGCCGATGGCGGACGCGACCATGGCGCAGTAGAAGGGCCAGCGCAGACGCAGGTTGACACCGAAGATCGCGGGCTCGGTGATTCCGAAGACGGCGGAGGCGCCACCGGCGCCGGCCAGACCCTTGAGCTTGGCGTCGCGAGTCTTGAAGAAGACGGCCAGGGCAGCCGCGCCCTGCGCGACGTTCGCCATGGAGGCAATCGGGAAGATGAAGTCGCCGACGCCACCGTTGGAAGGAAGTAGCGGGATTTCAATGGCGGGGAAGGACTGGTGCAGACCCGTGACGACGATGGCACTGTAGAAGAAACCAAAGATGAGTCCACCGAAGATACCGAGCGTCGTGTACGCCCAGTTGATGCCGTAGGTCAGGTAGTTGGAGAGCTCGCGGGTCACGGGGCCGACGACGACGAAGGCCAGGAAGCCGGTGACCAGCAGGGTGATGAGCGGGGTGAGCAGGAAGTCCGCGGTGCCCTTAAGGACCTTGTGCAGGCTCTTCTCAATGAGGCACATGATCCAAGTGACGACCAGGGTGGGGATGACCATCGCCTGGTAGCCGACCTTGGTGACTTCGAGGCCAAAGAGATTCCACACGGAAGACTGGTCCGTGTAAGCCCAGAACTTGGCGGCGGCCGCCGCGTCTGTCATGGAGTAGGCAGACAGCAGCGACGGGGATACCATAGCTGCGCCCATCGCGGCGCCCAGGTAGGTGTTACCGCCAAAGCGCTTCGCAGCGGAGAATCCAACGAGGACGGGCAGGAACGCGAAGGCCGCGGATGACACGAGGTTGATGAGCGCGTCATAGTCGGTCATCGCCGGGTACATCTGAATAACGGACCGCTCGCCAAAAAGCCCCTCGGCCGTGAGGACCGAGTGGAGGGCCATGAGGAGACCACCGGCGATCAGAGCCGGGAGGACCGGAACGAAGATGTCCGCGATCATCTTGATGAAGCGGGAGAAGACATTGCCGCCAGCCTCGGCTTCTTCCTTGGCCTCGTCCTTGGAGACCTCACGTACGCCATGGTTCGCAACCATGTTGGCGTAGACCTGGTCAACATCGCCGGGACCGACGATGATCTGGAACATGCCGCCGGCGGCGAATGTGCCCTTCAGATCTTCGTTGTCATCGAGGGCCTGCTGGTTGATCTTGGACTCGTCCACGATCACCAGGCGGAGACGGGTTGCGCAGTGTGCTGCTGCGCTGATGTTGGATGCGCCGCCGACTGCTTCGACGACCTCTCCTGCCACCTTGGCGTGATCCATTGCCGACCACATTCCTTTCTGAAAACCCCACGCGCAACGCCATTGTTACGCCGCGCTGGGCGGTGTGTAGCAATCGATTGACATACTACGGGCGACAGAGCTGCTAACGCAAGGTGCGACGGACATCGTCTCAGGTCAGAGCATGAGAGACCGCCCACATACGACGAGGCCGCGGCCACTGTGGCAGCCACGGCCTCGTACGCGGATCGCTCAGTCGGCGCGCGCGGCGCTCACGTTCGTCACGGAAGCGGCGCCCACGAGCGTCACGCCGGCACCCTCACCGTTCAGGAAGCTGCGGGTCGTGAAGACGCGCGAGCCGTCGCCCAGGTAGATCTCGGTGATCGAGCGGTCGTGGAGGATTTCCACGCGGCGCGCCTCCCCCGCCTCCAGCGTGACGACGCGGCGGCCGCCATGGGGGTAGCGCGTACCCGTCAGGTCGACGCTCAGGCGCCCGTCTTCCAGAGTGATCGACAGGCCCGACTCCTCGCCGAGGCGCACGGAAAGGGGCCCCTCGTAGGAGGCGTCAAAGGCGAGGCGCCACGAGCGTGAGCCCGCGAGCTCCGCAATACGTGCCCCGGCCTCGTCCCCGGGGGTTCCCTCGAGCGTCGCAGGCGCCAAGGGCAGTCCCGGCAGGTACGGGCGGGCGATGACGCGGCCGCCGCGCAGGGTCAGGGCACGCGGGGCGGTGAAGCAGTGCACCCAGCCGCCGGTCTCAATGGAAGGCTGGTCGTCCTCGCTAGCGTTGCCCGCCCACCCAAAGAGGAGGGTCGGCATATCCGGCGGAGTGGCAGCGGATCGCGCCATGATCTGGGGAGCGTAGAACTCGGTGCCGCGGTCAAGCTCCTCGAAGGAGCCGTCGGACCCGCGCAGCTCGGTGCCCACGAGCTCGCCGACGATGGCAACGCAGGGGAAGATGTTCTCGAACCCCTCGCGCTCCGGCGAAATGCCCTGGGGGCAGAAAATCAGGACATCGCGCACCTGCCCAGAATCCTCGTCCGTCAGGCGCACGAGGTTCGGGCACTCCCACATGTAGCCGAACGCGTCGAAGGCGCCGCCGGCGTCGGGGAATGTCATCTCCCCCTCGCACTCCCATGCGCGCAGATCGGTCGAGCGGTACAGCAGGGCCGCGCCGGTGAGGTTCTCGCGCTGGACGCCGAGCAGCATACGGTAGGAGCCGTCCGCGTCGCGCCACACCTGCGGGTCGCGGAAGTGGGCCGTGTATCCCTCCGGCTGGTGGCCAATGATCGGGGGCACGCGCTTATCGAAGTGGACCATATCCGTCGTCGTGACGACGCACTGGGTGGCCTCGCGCTCCCCCGTCTCGGGGTCCTTGTAGTTGCCGGTGTACCACAGCTCGACGTGGTCGCCGACCTCGATGGCGGTGCCCGAGTAGGCGCCGTTGGCGTCCTGGTGGGTGTCGGGCAGGATCGCGGGGACGTGGTAGTCCCAGCGGGTCAGGTCGCACGAGGTGGCGTGGCCCCAGTAGACGAGCCGGCGCGGGTGCTCGGGCGTGTACTGGAAGAACGCGTGATACGTCCCGCCGATCTCGATGAGGCCGTTCGGGTCGTTCAGTCGGCCCACCGGGGGCGCGACGTGAAAGAGCGGGTAGTCGGGATCTTGCGGGGCGCGCGACGAGGCCTCGGCAGCGAGGGCGGACGCGAGAAAATCTTCGACCATGACCTCACGGTAACACCCCGGGATAGACGAGCGCGCGGGCGGGACGCATCCGTCCCACCCGCGCGCGCTCACAGGTGCGTCACACCTGTCACAAAACGCGACAGATCAACGAAAAACCCAGATCAGGCGCCCGTCACGTCGTCGGGGTGAGCGTCCGCGTAGCGGGCGAGCTCCTCCTCGACGATGGATTCGTCGAGCTTGACGAACACCGGCGTGGGCTTGGCGATCGGGGTGCCAGGCGTGATCGGGTGACGCTCCCAGGTCGGAACCTTCGTGTAGTCGCCCGTGATGATCGGGTAGCCGTCGCGTCCCTCAAAGTCGGCGGGCAGCACCTGCGGGTCGAGCTCTGCGACCTCTTCGATGCGAGGCATCGGCGCGATCTCGCCGGCACCCCCCATGACGCGGTCAATGTCGTTGGCCGCGTGGGGCAGGAACGGGGAGAGCATGAGGTTGAGGTCCGTCACCGCCTGGGCGAGGGTCCACAGGACCGTCGCGAGGCGCTGCTGCTGCTCGGGGGCCTTGAGCTTGAAGGGCTCGGTGTCGGTCACGTACTTGTTGGCCTCGCCCACCAGGCGCATGGCCTCGGACAGCGCAGCCTTCTGACGGTGGTGACGGATGAGGTTGCCGACGGTGGCAAAACCGGCCTCGACGGCGTCCAGGAGCGCGCGGTCGATGTCCTCGAGCTCACCGGGGGTGGGGATCTCGCCGAACTTCTTGGCGATCATGGAGGCGGTGCGGTTGACCAGGTTACCCCAGCCTGCGACGAGCTCGCCGTTGGTGCGGCGCACGAACTCGGCCCACGTGAAGTCGGAGTCCGAGGTCTCGGGGCCGGCCGCGCTGATGAAGTAGCGCAGCGCGTCGGCCTGGTAGCGCGAGAGGAAATCGCGCACGTAGATGACGATGCCGTGCGAGGAGGAGAACTTCTTGCCCTCCATCGTGA
>ERZ772918.47-NODE-47-length-96154-cov-13.9049_pt1 | contig 96154 bp, 101 predicted proteins | sample MGYA00512118_ERZ772918 | MGnify/ENA primary metagenome ERZ772918 (study PRJEB29015, sample SAMEA2737939) | human oral metagenome | biome: human oral; feature: human-associated habitat; material: dental | place: China | collected 2135 ... | reverse complement strand
CCAACAAAATCAGCGTTTTGAGTTTTTTCCTGGTGATATACAACCAGGCACGTTGTATAAATGACATAGATCTCCTTTCTTGGTTCTATGCCAGTGTAGCAGGGGTGTGTGAAGAGAATATGAAATGGACAGTATTCAGATAAGTTTCTCTAATCCAGGGGGTGTGCCCTCTTTTTTTTACTGTCCTACTTCTCAATCTCGATAACGTGAACGCCAAGGCGCTCCTTGTAGGGCGGGTATATCTTTTGAAGGAGACAGAGCGCCTCTTCTTTGCTTTTCGCCTGCGGCACGACCTGTCGCCAAGGCTCGATTGCCAGCATATCGGCAAAATTGTCATAGATGCGGATCGACTTGATTCGCACAGCGCCAGACGCGTGTCCAGCCTCGAGCCGCAATATTTCCCCAGCCTTAAGATGCTTGATGCTGTTGTATCCGACACGGACCTCCAGAGTCTTTAGGCCTGACATGATCGCATCGTAGTAAAGTCGCTTGATGCGCATCTTACGCATAGGATCTCCTTTCTTGGAGGCTGAGCCTCACTATTGCGCCTAAGCGCATATATGAATACGCTTGTATCAATAATGCAATAGAGATGTAAGTTTATAATTATATTAGTTCAAATTCAATTCCAACAATTCCATTTTGTCTTTGGTCGTGAAGAGAATAGAATTTGTTGATTTGGCTTTCGAGCCCTTCAACACTCTCACCACCAAACTTACGAGGATCATTCTGCAAGAACAAATCACGAAACGTTGCATGGCGCTGCAATCCTGCTACTTTAACCGTAGCAGTTTGGCTAGGGTCTTCCCGGTTGGTAAAAATTATTTGATCGCCGATTTGAATTTTCTGGCGCTTTTCATCGTATAGCCGTGATTCGATAGTTTTCTTACCAGAAACTATGGCGTCATAAGGCTCAGTAGCTAATCTTAGTTGGTGTGTAGTCATATAGACTCATTATAGCAAACAGACAACGCATAGCCACTGCCAATACGAAGATATCTTCGCCCGACTCCAAAACGAGTCTAGCCCTAAGGCTTAGCGAAAAAGACTTGCCCACACTTTAAATACGACCGTCGCACCGATACTGGTCGCAAAACTATCCATCTTCTTTGCTATAATAACCAATGAAATTATGTTGCGCATCCTTATTTTCAAAAATGCTTCATCACCCATCATAGCTCACATCTATGAGCATATGGCGATGAATCAATTCAAACAACTTGCACATCAGGCTGGGCTACTTAGAAACATAGATTACTCAGTGCTCGGGACACACTATCTGAATACGGGGATTTTTCACTATCGATATAGACTTGTACACTAGTGAAGCTGAGCTACTAGCTGGAAACCTACAACGACTCAAATCGCCAGCCACAAACAGTGCCATTCGGCTAGCTATGCAACAAATTTCACCAGAGACCGAACAGGTTATTGCGTGCGATAACCCGCCCCTACTTAAGCAGGAAATTACACGCTTAGATTCTAAAGCGTGGCAATCGATAGGAGAACTCGAACAGCCGATCAATACACTCAATTTAGCTGAGCATAAATATCTAAGCGAAATAGACCACCCTAGCCTATCAGTCGATCACGTTTCATACATAATCAAAAAACCACTCACCGACGACCTAGCACTGTTGCCCTTTTTTCACTGCCTCGCCTCCACAATTCATGATACCGTCGCCGATATCGCCAACTATAAATTAGGCTACTACCATCATGGTAGCAAATTTACAAAAGAAAAATCTCAAATAGCTTTAGAGACCGAATTTACAGTACTTAGCCACCTAGCAAATAACGACAAAGTGCAGCATATTTACAATAGCGTCATATCAAACATGCTCAAGAAACCAACGCTATCTCGTATCGTACGACGACTTAAATCATTTTCATATGATGAAGGTAAGATGAACGTTCCAAACATTGATGATCATATCCTGGAATTAGGTGTCGTAATTGGCGAACCGAGCTGGCGACAATTTGCAAACGAAGAGACCATATCTAAACTACTCAAAGACATTGTGGTTGAACCCGTAAGTTTCTAATACTTGTATCATAAGGAATATTCCACAGCTCACCGTCAATATTCAAGCTCTTCAGAAAGCTACGCATTTGCTTTTGGAGAGTGTCTACATCTACATCGTCCTCAGCTAAAACTTCCAGTTCAATAAATAGTCCTAGCCCAGCAACTTCATCTATACAAATTGTATAGTCCTCAGTTTTCGACTCAAGGCGAACTTTATCAACCGTTACAACCTCTCGCCAGCCTAACGCCACGAGCATTTGGCGCGCTATATTGCCGTCGTCGACGGTAAACTCGTACTCACTAGAAGCTAGTTTTGTCTGGCCTTCGACTTTTAGCGTTATCAAGCTCTGCCGTAATTCACCGGTCTCCAGATCAAGGATGTCACGTATTCTCATGATCTTTGAGCCAGGAATAATCGGCGCGTCAACCTGTTCGGGCAATAGAAAAACCGTATCAATTTGGTGTTTGATTGAGATGGGCGCGACAAACTGACTTTCCAGGACCGCAATGAGCTTGTTGCGAGTCACGTCAGTAGATAGTTTGAATTTGGCTTCGATTTCAATCACATAAAACTCCGGGTCTACATATACTAAAAACTATAGTCATTTTACCGATATACGCTTATATTTACGTACCTCTGCCTCGCATGGACCATCTATACCCTCTGATTTAACATAGCCAAAGCTTAGTTCTTTATTTGCCATTAGTAGTCTCCCGATACGCACGCAAAATCGTTCTCAAACTCACACTATGCCGGAAGTTTATGTCGTCAATTTTGTCAAGATCAACCCACTCCGGCGTGCCGTTGGTGTAGGTTTTCTCGCTGTCGGTTATGTTATCGTTATTGATTTGCCCGTGCAGCTGGCTGTGGGTGAAGTACAGCTGGATCGACTGGTTGGCTTGCGCTTCAGCGTTGCGCTTGAAAAAAGTAGTTGCCTGGTGAATGATTTTATCCGGCATTATGGTCAGTCCAGTTTCTTCCTTAACTTCGCGGACAATTGATTCCTCGATTGTTTCGCCTTTCTCGACACCGCCGCCAATCAAGCTATAGCCGTCCCATTGCCGAGTTAAAAGAATCTTATTATCCTCAATTATAACTGCATACACACCGACGCTAATATTTAGTTCGTCAACAGGAACTGTGTATTGATTACCGAAGACGTCTTTGCAGATGATGGATTTAGTTATGATGTTGCTCCTTATTTATAATCTATTACCTTTGCATTAGAAAATCCAACCTTTTGTTTAATTATTAATAAGCCGTCAAGTTTAACTTCCCGTCCAGTCGTCGCGTAGATTAAGTCCATGGACTAATAATATATTTTACTGCGATTTTCGTAAAATTGCTTTACAAAGGATTCCTGTATTGATAATATATTATCGGCCTTTGCATTTGCAGAGGTCAGCGTTTCACTCGGGTCAATCGAGCTTGAGACGCTCCGCTTCGCAGAGAATTACGATTCTCTGCCCGACTCCAGAAGGAGTACAGAATGGGAAAGAACTGGTGGAGTGAGCCGATGGGCGGTTGCGACTCCGAGGGCAACCCCATCACCGTGTCGTTCGGTAGCGGTCCGAAGGAGGGACACACCCTCATCGGAGATGGCGACCGCAGCGGCGGTATGGGCGTCGGCGGCGGTCTCGCCGACGGTGCGACGCACTACTCGTTCCTCGAGAGCGACAACCACGACCACTACGGACCTGGCAACGGATCCAACAACAACGGCACCTCCCGCGGTCAGTACACCGGCCCCGGTCACTAGACCCATCGTCCTGGACATGACCTGAAAAATGTCTTATCCTGAGTATGATATAAAACTACTCACTTACCTTAGAGGATTTATCGTGCCAGAATGGACAGAAAAAGATTTTGAGTCGTACACCCAATCTGATTGGGAACTTGTTAAAACAGTCAAACAGCTTGCCGATGAAAATCTTGATAACATTAAGGTTTTGACACGCACTAATGAAATAGCATTGGCGATTTTTGGTATGTTGTGCGTACGGCTGCGCGATAATGGAGAAGAGGGCGCGGACGGCCTCGGTATGTCATTACAAGAATATACAGGGACTATACTAGGCAATGCAAAGAGGAAGAAAGAAGATGATGGCTGGGCCGCTGAATACGCTAGGCCGATCGATCAATTTATTGCTTATGGAGAAAAGAAGTTTGCTAAGTAAATTGAATCTGCTATTGCTATGGTGATCTGCAATTACGATGGTAGGGCTGGCAATATCCCCGGCGATGGTCACGGACACGTAAAGGCGCAGGGAGGTCCTCTCGGCGAATTTATCGTCTACTGGCGACTTTCTAAGAGCGAAGGCAGTGCGACTGTCATCGACAACTAGGCCAGCTCTGGGCGTCTTTCGGACCACATGTCTGGCCTCTGGTAGGGTTCCTAGACCTGGACACGTCATAAAACTGTCCATTTTCACACTCAAAATAGTACAATCATAGAGAAATGAAAAATAGCATCAACATCGTAATACCAGATTTCATTACCCAAGCCTTTCCTGTACTTAAAGAAGCAACATACGTCCGCGAGTTTGCTTCTTTCATTACATTATATCCAGACGCGACATATTATCTATTCCAGACGACATCTAATCAGTCGCTCATACTTGTAGCAATTGATTATCCCGATCCCATCGACGAAAGCCTACAAGTAAAGAGATTGTCTGGCGGGTTTGAGTTTGAATTTATACACCTCATCAAGCCATACGCCAACGACCAGCATATTGAAATTCGTCCAAACGACGATATCGATAACAACTTTTTTGTTTCAGACCCGAATAGTTATTATCGTTATTACTTGGCGGCAGTGAAGCAGAGGATGGACTGGTAATAATATGCAAAATATCAGTCTGCAGTTGCCCGTCGGTTATCAACGGAAACTTCGGGTTCTCTTCCTCTTCGTGAGTAATGATCGATTCGCCGTCTTACTCCACCACGGCTCTTTTCACTTTTCTCGTTGAATAGATATGATGAGTTCGCAGCTTGAATGATACGTCATGAGCGCTCAGACCAACTTTCTTGCAATTTTCAATGTTGATTTTTCCATTATCAATGATTATCAACACCCTACCGTCGATCAATTGCTTTGCTTTCACGTTATACCGTTTTATTCATTTCAATGTCAGCACCAGCGCGCACCATATACACAAAATACCGATGTAATCCAAAATCTGAATAGATTAGAGATAGAGCTCTTTTATGCAGTAGCGCCTTCGGATTTAACATTGGTATAGAGACGGCCTTGTTTTGTAATGATTAATCGCTTTACAGCGTGTTCTATTATTGATATATATATCAGCCTTTGCACCGCAAGGGTCGGCGTTTCACCCAAAGCCATTGGGCTTGAGACGTCCCACTTCGCGAGATAATTATCTCGCCTGACTCCAAGAAGGAGTTTATTATGACCTGGCACACCCAGGATGAGGACGACGACAGCAAGGTCAAGGTCAGCGGCGACTACAGCCGTGACGAGATCCGCACCGACTTCCTCTTTGTCGACAAGAACAGTGGAGAACACAAGCACATTTCCATTGACTTGGACGGCAACATGACGGAGCATCACGACTACAGGTGACCGATCCCATCCTGAGCTATGATGTAAAACTAGCTCATTTCCCTGTGTTATTTGTTATACAGTTATCTAGGTGAGCTTTATGAAAAATAAAATTACAAGTTTTGAATCTATAATGGAAGCTAGTAATAACTTAGTTGAGCTAAGCCGTAACATTATTAGCTATTTTACGACGAATGATCAATTTGACGCAGTGTTGGCGGATGATAGTTCTCAAGAATGCCATATATTTGATCTTGCGGTTCGATACCTCGACAGCGATAACATCGCTGAACGTGATAAGATTGCTTTTGAACTGGAAAGTCATATTGCAGAATACTGTACTAATAAGCAAACTAGCAACCGATAAATATACTTAATCCTACTTATCTTATTTGGAATCCTCTAAAACTATCTATATGAACACACTACTGTTCAACAAGACTATTCGTAACGACATCGACGCGTTCTGGTCGAATAGGCTAGGTTTAGTTTGTGGTGCAGCTGGTGTGCGGTTATTTGTGTGTGAGTATCTGCCGTTACTTGGCATTGATTATGATACGTCAATTGCTAAGGCCATCTTACAGCTTCAGCGTGTAAATGTTGCGGAAGCACAGCCATTGGTTACTGAAATAGCCGCTCTGGCAAAGTTAATTTATAACGAGGGTAATACGAATGCGCGCCTAAAACTTTGGCGGCGGCTGGCGAAAACAGTTGGGTATGACAAAGAAATTAATAAAATAGACATAAATCTAAAGTCTAGGTCAAATGTTGTCAAATATATTAAAGTGCTTTTGTCAGACAATTACATGAAGATGTGGCCGGCTCATGATATAGCGTATAAAATTGTTAACCTAATGGCGCATTATAATATTACCGAAGACGACCGCTTACTGTATGAGATATGGGGCTTAGCAACAGAGGTAGAAGCGATGAGTTTGGCCGAGATAGAAATATCTGGCAAGCTGGATGAGACGATTAAGCTAAGTAAGAAGCTTGGCTGAATTGGTGAAATGACTCTAGATTTCTCTGAGCCTATCTCCCCTTCCGCGCCGCTATAGCAAACCACATAAAGTAATTCTCCAACGATTCGTCCTCCATGCTGGCAAATAGTTCGCGGGCGCGCAGGACTTCGCGGAGTTTTGGTGATTTTTAGCGGGCAAGCTGCTCGGCGGTGGCGTCCAATAAGTCCAAGCCACGCTACCAGGCGCCAGCCATTGCAGCCGTATCGCCGCGGCGCCGGGCGGCAAACGCTCGCCCGACCCCTGAGCCGATGTTACCCATTTGCTCAAATATCGTTAAGCTCTGCCACTTTTCTCGGTCAAAAACATATTCACTCACGGACGGTTCCGGTGATGATATCGATGATTTGCTGGCGCACTGTTGGGTCGAGTCATCAACAATCTTCATGATTTAATTGTAGCACAGACAGCCGGTGCTTTAGCAGAGCGGTGGGCGTGTCGTATAGGGCAGCGGGAGCTGGGGTTTGTTTGATGATAAGTGGTACTTCTCCGCTTATTAAGTATATAAATCTTATTTGCTGCTTTTTTGCAGCCACGCCGCCAACTCTCGCCAAACTTCCGCAGTCAATTCCGCTTTCTCTTCATCAGCCATTTCGGCGAGCGTTTTATTTTTACTGTCTGGCAAGAAATATTTGTCGTAATTGCGCCCGTTGTTGCCGCGCGGTTCTTTTAATAACGTGCCGCGTAGTTTTAAAGTAAAGGTTTGCGGTTTGTTGCCATCAAAGTAAGTAATCGTGCGCTGCGTGTACGCCCGAGCGGCGCCGCCGAGCAGCTGAATTATCCTGTCAATACCGATGGTGTCGAGCGCGTATTTTGTGTAAACGCCGGGAAAGCCGTTCAGTTCGTCGATGAACAGACCTGAATCCATCACCACTAATGGACATTTAAGTAGATCGTAATATTTTAGCGCCTTGTCGACAGAGACGACTTCTTGGTCGTCGGATTGGATTTCTGGCACGTCAGGTAAAACTCCATCTGGCGCGATCAGATTAATGTCCGTTCCAGACAGCGCCTGTTTAGCTCCAGCAAGTTTGTGTTTATTAGTCGTTGCGTAAGTTAAGTCCATGAACTAATAATACATTTTACTGCGATTTCCGTAAAATCGCTTGACAAAGGATTCCAGTATTGATATATCTATCAGCCTTTGCATCCGCAGAGGTCGGCGTTTCGCCCGAGTCAATCGGGCTTGAGACGCCCCACTTCGCGGAGAATTACGATTCTCCGCCCGACTCCAGAAGGAGTTATTATGGCACGCGGCAGTAAATGTCCCGACACCGGGTTTAAGCGCAAGGACTGCTTTTGCTTTAAATGCCTGACGAGACACAACAACGCCATCCAGCGCAGCGGCGACCTGCGAAGAGACCGCAAGGGTACCGACAGGAAAGACCACGACACCAAGGGTCGCAACTACCAAAGTCGCAGCGGTAACGGCAAGCGGCGCTAGCTAGCCATTCGACCTGGATAAGTCAATAAACTGTCCACTTTTTTATGATACTATAAACAACATGCAACGAATTTTCCTCTGCAAACAGGCCACTTCACCGATTGAGGCGCATATTTACGAGCATCTGGTGATGAATACACTAAAGCAAACCATGCAGCGGGCTAATTTGTTGCGACAGATTGATTATTATGCACTTGGTTCACATTACTCAGACACGGGATTTATTACTATTGATATTGATCTATACACTAATGAAGCAATAGATTTAGCAAATAAATTGCGACAGCTCCAGGCCGACACAAGTGATGGGGCGCTGTGCCTGGCAACGAACCAAATTGTGGCAGAGAAAAACCGAACCCTGACGTGCGATGATATTGAAGCACTCCAGCAAAATATCGCCACCCTAAATAGAACCGACTGGCAGGCCATCGACGAAATTAACCAACCTCTCATTATCAAGCAGCTTGCCGAACATAAATTCCTGTATGAAATTAATAAGCCAGTGCCGTCGGTCAACCGGATATCTTGTAGTCTCAATATTTCGATCAACGACGACCCAGCACTACTAGCTTTATTTTATTATCTAGCTTTTGCCATTCACGGTACAGTCGCCGATATCGCTAACACACATTTGGGCTATTATAGTCTTGAGGAGAGTGCGGCAAAAATTGACGAAACATTGCATTGCGTTTGCGACTTTGCTGTACTTAGTGGTTTAGAGAATAAAGTCGAGCTGCAGAAGATATACCACGACACTATCAAAAGAATACGAGAAGAAGAAGCACTAGATCGTATCTGCCAACGTCTCAAATCTTTTTCTTACAGCAGCGGGAGAATGGATACACCGAACATCGATATGTACATTTCAGAACTTGGTGCAATTATTGGAGAGAAAACCTGGAAGAAATTGGCAAACGCAAGCATAATCGGTAACCTACTTGATAATATGAAGTTCAATATGTGAGATTCGCTAAGTTGTGACGAAGTATTTTACTCTTATCAAACACCACCCCTGCGCACAGCTTGCTCATCTCTATGAGCACCTTTTCATTACCACAGTCACTGATTATTTTTACCGTCACGAGCAATACAAGCTGCTGGATTATGCACTAAACGGCTCTACTTACGATTCTGGCGTGATCGTTATCTCCGCGGAATGCTATAGCAAAAAATCAGCTGAACTGTTTAAAAATCTAGCTATGATAAAGACTAGTTTTGGTGAACACCCTGTTTATTTACCAGTCTCGCAGGCGCTATCACAGATTGTAGCGGAGGGATCGGAAAAGCTTTTTGTTGGTGATACAGATATGATAATTGATGAACTAAAAAAGCTCGATGGTCAATCGTGGCAAGACTTAGATTCGATTGACCTGCTACCAAAAGATATGCACAAAAACAATAGCTTGCGCGATCTGATCTATTTTACCGATCAGCCAGCCGTTAGGCCTAATAAAATCGAGTTGCAATTACAGTTTAGAGACCAGTCAATCGAGCTACGTATGCTGTGGCGCGAATTGACACGTTTTTTGAGTCTATCTATCGGGCAAAATATCTGCCAAAATTTTGGCGCTTACTTTGCTGATGAACACGCCAGGGATAACGAAAATTTAACAACCGTATCTAACATATTCTTAGTCAGTCCTCATATATTGCCAAAAGTGAATATGGAAGAAATTGCCAACAATATTAGACATACTTTAAAGACGATTACCGAGCCAGAGACTCTAAATCGTTTTGCTAATTATCTGTCGCTAACTTCGTATAAATCTAATCCCAACACCGCACCAAACGAGTACCGCCTGCTCAGAGAATTCGGTGCTGTCATGGGCTCTACCGGCTGGAAGAGAGTTGCTACAGTAGAAAATTTGATCAAGGTTCTACAGGCAACTCAGATAAGCCTGCATCATAACGGATCAAAACGAGAATCTGGACGTATCTATAAATAATGTATTATATAGTCCATGGACTACGACAAATATCTGAAACTGCAGTCTTTCCTGGAGTGGTTTTATGAATTTCATCCGTAGTTTTTTGATGATATTCTACCCGAACAGAAAAAGCTACTTCAGGACACATTTTTATATGATGCTCCAGACGAAGGCTATCCGAAGTCGCTACGGGATTTTTATGATGAGATTATTAGCCGCAAGCCAGCACTTTAGTATGACATGCTTAGCGACGGTTTTTATGTAAAGCAGGAGCTGAGAGTTCGTTTGACGACTTTAATCACGCATAATTTAGGGCGACCTATTCTTAGACCCGTATTTTTTTCTAGCTATCTTAGTATACTTTCTGATGAAATCACTTTTTGCATCAGTATACCCATCTCTGTCATGCTCAAATTCCTTCCAAAGTTGTAGTTTCAATTTCTCGTACTGTTTGGCGATGATACTATTTTCAATTAGGTAATCCCTGAAATAGATCTCATCATTATCTCCCGCCACCCTAATGTGGAGATGAAATACCTTATCCGCGAAGCCCTGTTTGGTATATCCCTTATTCAATGAGATTCGTTTTGCTTTCTCACTCATGCACAACCAATTATTTTCAACAAGAATATTTTTTACAGGCTCTAATTCTTTTTCCGACGGGACTTCAAGCAATATGTCTACTATGTTCTTTGCCTGTATATTTGGGATGGCTGTGCTGCCAATGTGAGATATTCGTGTTATGTATTTTTCTGGCACCAATGAAGAGATGGTTTTTACTTCCTCATCATACCAGCGTACCCATTCTCGATTGTGTTCTACAAGAAATATGGGGAATAATTGCCACAATTCTTCCAAACTCATTTTCTCTAGCTCTCTGTCCACTACATCTCCCTACTCAAATCTTACCACAAACCGCATACCCTGCCCATGCGACGTGAAGTCGTAGTCTAGGCCCTTGGCGTTGAGTAGCATTTTCACAGTGTAGAGGCCGATGCCACTACTGTCAGCGTGCTGCTTCTTGTCGCCGTTGCTCCGATAAAACGGATCGAAGACGTGCTGGAGTTGCTGCTTGGTGAGTGGCTTGCAGGCGTTTTCGATGGCCAGCTCGCGCTGGTCGCAAGTAAGTTTTATGACGCTGCCGGCATCGCCGTGGCGCACCGCGTTTGACACCAGGTTCGAGATGACGTGGCGCATCATGTCGCGGTTAGCACGAATGGTCGTTGGCTCTGTATTAACCGTGAAAGTCATGCCGCGCGTTTTCGCCAGCAACATATAATCGTCGACTACCTCAGCGACCAGCTTATCAATTCTCAGCCGCTTTTCCTGACGCAAAGCCTGCTCGGCCACGCTGCCAGAACGCAACACATCATTCACCATCGCCGCCAAGCGGTCAACCTGCGCCACCGATTCTGCCAGGTACTGGTCGCGATTTTTATATTCGCCGATATTTAACTGCATGTTCTCAAGCATGATCCGTAGCGCCGCCAATGGCGTTTTCAGCTCGTGCGAGGCCGCACGGAGGAAGGCGATTTTTTCTTTCTCGAGCTGCGTGATTCGCTTATTCTCATGCTCCAGCGAACGAATCGTTTGCCACAGATTTTGATAGAGCTCATTAATATTTCGCCCCAGCACGCCGATTTCATCACGGCTATTTACCGGGTATCGCGCACCCTTTTCCAGTCGCTGCATAGTCGTAGTCACCGCCGCCATCTGGCGAATCGGCCGCGTCACAAAACGGCTATAGATGTACGAAAACACGAGCGCCACCAGCAGCGAGCCGAGCATAGTATATGGCAATACCTGCAAGGTAGCGAGTTTGGCCTGAGTGACGGGCGCCACGTCAGCCAGCAGCTTGACAGCAATCGCTCGCCCCTGTTTATCCGTCACACTACCCTGCCGCAAAATCACTGAGCGCGGATCGACCGTTTGACCATCAGCAATTTTTACCACGCTAGTATCGACCGATTTACCGCTATCCGTCACGATGTTGATCGACTGAAAACCTTGAAAATACTGGTCGCGCCCATCAATTGTCAGCGTGATATTGACGTTTTTCATACTGGCAAACTCTTGGCTGACCCGACTCATCTCCTCGGTAGATTTACCACGTAGCTTGGTCGTCAGCGCCGTGAGATCATCTGCCGCCTCTCGCTCTTTTTGCTGCAGATAAAATTGCGGCATCAAGGTATAAACTAGCGCATGCACCAGGATAATCAGCGCCGCGAATAGGCCAATTGACACCAAAAATGTTTTGGGAAATAATTTAAGCCGCTTCATAGCGATAGCCCACTCCCTTCACCGTGATGATGCAGTCCAGGTGCAATTTCTTGCGTAAGTTTTTGATGTAGACGTCGATTACTCGGTCGAACGGCACCTCGTCATCACGCCACAACTTGTCAATGATAGCTTGCCGGCTCCAGACTATGTTTGGATTGTCTACCAGCAGCTTGAGCAGTTGCACTTCCTTGGGCTTGAGGTGCGCGTCAGTATCATCATAAAATCCCTGATAAGCCATAAAATCCACCGAAGCCAGACCATGGTGCCACAAGGTTTTTTTGACAGACTGCTGGCGACGAAGCAAGGCCCTGATGCGCTTTTCTAAAATCACCAACGAAAACGGCTTACTCATATAATCATCCGCCAGCTCGTCAAAGCTGGCAACTTGCGTCGGCTCATCATGTAGTGCCGTCAGCATCAGCACCGGCACGTCGCTGGTCTGGCGAATCTGGTGTAGCGTCTCTATACCACTCATTCCCGGTAGCATAATATCCAGGATAATCACATCCGCCCGAGCAAATTTTTCCAGCGCCTCCTCGCCGCTAACTGCCGTCAGCACCGCAAAACCACGCTGGCGAAGGAACTGCTCAGTACCACTACGTAGAGCAGGCTCATCTTCGACAATCATAATAACGGGACGATCATCGGCATAGTTTGTCACGATTGGCTTTCTCCACAAAAATCTACGCAACCTTTATACACCAAACTTACGATGCTCCATTTTCATAGACCTTTTTCCAAACCTGACGATAGCAAAGCGCAAATATAAACATGACGATAGTGGCAGCAAGAACAATTGGTGAGGTAGCAAATGCTAGATCATTTGGCGCAAAGACTACCAGCATCAGGTTGGCTCCGGTGTGTAAAATTGTGGCTGGCACCATACGTTGCCAAAATGAACCATTGTAGGTGGTGACGATAGTGAGAGCCAAGAACATTGCAGTTAGCGAAAAAGTAAACGATGGAATAAACCCGAGCGACCAAAAACTAAAATGCAATAACCCAAAGATAAAACCACTTAATCCCGCCACCACCAGCCTATGGCCATATGCTTCTCCACAGTGCTGGACTAGACCGCGCCAACCAACCTCCTCGGTAAACGCGCCAAATATTTGTAACAGTAAAAACACGCCAATTGACGCCCCCGCGGTCGGAAGTTGCCAGTGTGGTTTGTAGCCGATAGCCACAAACAATAATCCGACAACACCGATAGTCAAACAGGCTGAAATAATACTCATAGCCCATCGCGCGGCACTAACCGTCTGCCACCGAGACGGTCGCCAGTGTCGAAGCGGTATAGTCGCCAAGTATGCTATAAAAGGAGCAAGTGTTACCAATGCATAGAGTTCAAAAGGTAAGCCAATCGCAATCTGCAAAGGCACAGTAACAGCAACCGCTATAGCCATAGCGACGAACCAAATAGCAAGTAGTAGAGTAGGCTGCTTAGATTTCTGCGACTTCGACCGTCGTATCATGACACTCTCCTATTAGCTTGATAAGTTATCTTGACTATTTATTATATCATTGCCCCATAGCTTTAATATATCATCAAAAACCTTATACTATTATTCATTAGTTCTGTTTCTGCGGATTCACTCAATCACGAAAAAAGCCCACCCCTAGAGAGTGAGCTGTTTTCGTGGTGACCTCACGGGGAATATAAAAATTGGTTCAAGCCTACTTTACCCCCCCCATCAATTACACTAAATAGCAGATGGAAAACAAGTATTTAAAACGTTCACATATTTCAGAGGCTAAAACCAGGCAGATAGTGAGGTTGTTTTGCGAAGATATTACCGCCACTCAGATAGCCTCGCTAACCGGATTAAATCGCAATACTGTCAATCGAATTCTCACACATATTCGTATCGTTATTGCCAAGCACTGTAAAGCAACCTCACCGCTATCAGGTGAAGTCGAGATAGATGAAAGTTACTTTGGTCCGCGTCGCGTGCGTGGTATTCGTGGGCGCGGCGCCAGCAAGAAAATCATCGTTTTCGGTCTTTTAAAGCACGATGGCAAAGTCTACACCCAAATAGTCCCCAATGTTAGCCGAAAGACCTTAAAACAGATTGTACAGATGAAAGTAGAGCCGGATAGCACCATCTATAGTGATGGCTGGCGTAGCTACGACAGCCTGGTTGACTGGGGATACAAACACCACTACCGGGTTAGCCATGGAAATAATGAGTTTGTTTCAAAAGACAATCCTAAAAACCATATCAATGGCATCGAGAATTTCTGGGGTATCACTAAAGTTCGTCTAGCAAAGCTAAGAGGACTCAGAAAAGACCATTTCAACCTCCACCTCAAAGAGTGTGAGTTTAGGTATAATATGAGGCATGAAGAAATTAAAACTCACTAAGACTATTTAAATCCACAAGAAAACCCTCGCTCGTTTGAGCAAGGGTTTATGATTGTAGAAGTAGATTTTAATTTTAGCTAATAAGTGAATAACAAACAGATTCTAATCTCAATATTCTTCTAAAGATACTCTACTGCAACTCGATGTATTGGGCCGTACATCTTTCCGTAATCGCTCCAAGAGAAATCACCCTCCTCGCCTATATACCATAAACAAGCGGGCAAACTCTCAAACGAATCAGCCAATTGTAAGGTCTCGTCTTTGCTGAGAGTAATGATCTGTTTAACATCATCTCCTGGTCGATATTTCTGATCTTTGAGCTTGGCGCCATACAGATAGGTTTCATTTTTATACTCTTTTCCATCCCTATCTACTGCATTGGTTATAAATTTTGCAATTGGCTCTAAATCCTCAACAGATAGTTCAACCCCTAACTCTTCAGATAGCTCGCGAATAGCGGCAGCTTCAGGCCGTTCACCTTTATCCAATCCTCCACCCAGCAGCCTTGTGATAGTTGGCGGAAAGAATCCTGGTTTTGCCCCGCTTAGGAGCTTGTCATCCTTATCTTTTACAGCGATTAACACACATCGGTCACGGTGTAGATTACCGAAAGCCTGATCTACTTCTATATTTAGTTCAATTACTTTCATTTTTTACGTTTCTTTATTTATTGTTTCCATTATTATTTAACCATAAAATTGCTCAACTGCGAATTATTGGTTCCAGATATGGAAGCCTTATTCTAAGAATATTTAATCCTTTTAGTTTTCTAAAACTATCTAACCACTTAGCTAGGTTATCTATATCTTCTAAACAAAGATCAACTGTGACATTACTATAGCCAGCTATTGCTAAGTCAACACTATCAGCCGCCACTTGCCCACCAGTACACCATGACATTTGATTGTCTAAAATAATGATACCAAGATTCACTTTCCTGCGTCTAGCTTCCTCTAGAATACCCCTGCCCTCGTGAAGAAATGACGTATCGCCAACAATGGCATAGCTTTTGCCTAATACTTCCGATACGCCAATAGCAGTCGATACGGCGACACCAAGAGCTAAAGCAACTTTAGCAGTATCTGTTGTCTCAACCGTAGATTGATTTATTTCGCTAACTACGATTGAATCTTTCAGGTACTTATTTAAAAGCTTAAATAGCTCAACGTGTTTATTCCATCTAGTAAATTTAACTGCTACACCTCTATTTGGCTGGGGTTCAAATCTAACTTTCAATTCCTCCTCTCCCAAAATTCTTAGAAGTACTTTCTTGAAGAAGTCGCCATCCTCTCGCACCGTTATTTCGTCGTGCTCTTTAATGAATTTTAAAATAGCGTCCCTAGGTAGCGGTAATGTAAATACTTTCATAACATCACAGTCAACGTCAATAGGACTCTGGCTGGTGGTACCAAAGGAAATTAATGCCTTTTTGCTTCCCGCCTCTTTAATTTCGTAAAGACCAGCTGTATACTCTCTAATCGCCCCATTCTTTAAACGTAGCCGTTTCTCTTGTTTCTTAAAATAATACGGATGAATTACGTACTTACCTGGTGTTATTATCTCCTCTAGGTCTTGTAAGTTCTGCTTCTTAAAGTGCTTTGTAGGACAGACCTCAACAGTCTCAGGTTTGAGGTGAAAATAATTACCCGAAAGCCTGATTACAACCGGTATATCTAATCTCTCTGAGACTGCAAACGCCCGAGTGGACATCAAGTAAGCCTGTTCTATGCTAGACGGCTCATACCAGAGACCGCCGCTAATTTCGAAAAAATGCCTAGAATCCTGGTACTCCTGAGAGCCAACAACATGAGTGTCGTCAGTAACAACCAGGACTAAACCAGCATTGACTTCAGCAATTAGTGAATGTAAAAACGTGTCAAGGGCAATATTTAGCCCTACTGTTTTCATGGTAACTACGGATCTAGCACCCGCTACAGCAGCACCAAAGGCCTCACTATAGGCCACTCGCTCATTGATAGAGATCTGAGTGCAACCTAACTGCTCAGCTATCTCATGCGAGTGGAATCCGGGAAAATTATAAACACATTCAACACCAGCATCCTTTAGGCCTTCAGCCAATGCAGATACAGGAGTTAACTCTTTATAAGGCATCGATCATCTCCAAGGCCATCTTCTTTTTTATATCTGGCCTCAACTCATCCTGCACATTGATAAAAAATAGAATCTCATCAACTAATGTAGCTAGCTCCTTATCGCCAGAGTTATCAACGATTAATAACCTATCTTGCCTACTATAGACACCTAAAGCTTTGTGGTAGGACAAATTATAAAAACTATATGCATCAAGCGCACGAAGCTCATCTACACTTATTTCTCTAGCTTGCCTGCTTATATATTCATCCTGATTATTGCAGGTCACCAATACCATAAGATCAGGAATAATCACTGTACCTTTTTCAATTTTATTCTTGTAATAATTTCTTGCGTAATCACCAGCATTTGACCAGCCATTCTCTAAAGATTTAATAAAATCTTGAAAAATAATCACTGATAAAAAGGTTCTATCTACAAAAATATTTGTATCATTAGCTAATTCTACGTCGCCTACTCGCTTCAGCTCCAGCCCACCAAAGAAATCTACATTGTCAATCGACATCTGCTGATTAGTAGGGGGAAACGGGGGATATTTATCGATCCCACCAGCATAAGTATCGCACTCTGCAATAGAAACAGCATCTCTTTTAACCGCAAGCGCCTCAAGTAACACGGTCTTTCCGGTAAAGGAATGTCCTTCCAAGCCAATAATCATGCTTGCATTAATGCGTAATAATACAAACTATAAATAATTTTACCAATATGCAATACTATTTTTCAGCGAAATCGAACACCCTCGACTACAATGACAACAAGAGGTATGACAAAATCCTATCCAAGTTGGAGTCCTTAGGGCATGAAAACACAAATTATGTACATATGGATCTAAATTCAAAAAAATATAAAATGATTCAAAACTATATAAATAAAAACGAAAAGACAGTACTTGATCTCCAATTAGAGTACCTATTAAGTTCTGACGCCCTAATCTGCGACCTCACTGTGCCCTCAACGACTGTTGGTTTTCAAATAGCTACCGCAATCAACAGCAAAATCCCCTGCTTGGCTATAATTCTTCAAGATGAATATAATAACACCGACGAACTTGACCCTATTGTTCTAACAAAAGAATATTATGGTCTACTAAAGTACGCAAAGATAAGTGATCTTGACGAGCTAGATGAGATTGTCAATCAGTTTATTCTGGAATGTGTAGAAAGACCCTATAAATTTAACTTCTTCTTACCCCTAAATACCCATAACACTATAGCAAGACATGCCAGGAAGAGTGGAAAATCTAAATCTGAGCTAATTCGTGAAATTATCGATAATTATATAGAAAAAAATAAGGACAAACTACAGTGAGACGATACATACATATCGAGGGGCTTGACCTATCGGGTAAAACATCAGTTACTAATGAGATAGTAAATATGAGGCTAGATGAGGGTGAGGAATGGGTAGTGCGCCACAGAACACTCTCAGACGAGAGAAATGAACTTCAATATATTGCCGACAAAATGTGCGGACAAAGAAAACACTCTGAGCTAGAAGTTGGTCTCACCTATGTAGCAGCGCTTAGATTCGACCTGGATAATTTTAAATACCCTGAAGTTAACACAATCCAAGAATCGACCGTACTCCTTAGGTCTTTAGCCTACCATGCTATACGCGGCAACAGTAAGGTCGTGGCTGAACTTGAGGACATGGCGGCATTACACCCAAAGTTTGAACAGTCCTACCTGCTAACCGCAAGACCAGAGATACGTTTAGCACGTTTGGCTACTAGGGCTTCTAACAGCCATAATGATCTATTAATCGTAAGGGATCCAAAAAGATTCGCTCGAATAGAGGATAAAATTGAAGAATATTCTCAGGAGTTATTCGGCTCAGAAATCATAGACACAAGCGACATGTCTATTCAGGAAGCCGCAGAATACATCAATGGAAATATCACTACAGAAAGAAGGGGTGATGAAGCAAAGGCAAGTTAGAATCGCTATAATTGGCGGTTCCGGTTTTTGGTCAGAAACAGGCCACCACAAACATCTCATATCTATTAGTAAAGACCTCGACGTAAAGCTGGTTGCAATTGTAGACCTAGTTGATCCGCGTATCGTGACTAAGCATGAAAATATGCAGATTAATCTTGAGCGAGACAGTACAGCCTGGATTAATCCAGTCGATTTTAAAGATACTGATAGCATTATTAAAACTCTGAAAGAAAAATATAAGATTAATCTAGTAATTATAGCATCGACTCCATGTACTCATTACTCTTATGGTATGAGTGCAATTAAGTATCGTATCAATACTATCTGTGATAAACCTATAATTAGTCATAACAATGCATCGACAGACATTAATGCATCAAACGCGATTCGAGATGATTTCAATAAGTTACTAAATGCCTACACTGAAGCCAAAAAAGATACCCCAAACCTAATATTCCATTCAATACTAAGAAGAAGGGCGCTGAAGTCGTTTGTAAGAGTTGCTGAAGACCTAGGGGAAATCTATCAGAGAACTGGTGCTGGAGTTAATAATATATCTATCACCGTTAATGGTGGCAAATACAAATTCCCTGCTGAATTAGACAAGCCTGGCGCCCATGGCTACCTTGAAGGCGTTGGATCTATTTCACACTCCGCCTATCATTATCTAGATGTAATAGGGTGGTATCTTTCGGTTGCTCCAGGTAAAACAAAATATATTCGACCAAAATTAAATTATGTTTTCAGAATAAGTGACTACATTAAGGCAGGGTCGTACGAAGCCCTAGGAAGCGTAATTAATGAAGACAATATGGCAATGACTACTCCTAATCTACCTAAAGAGGTGCTTGGATGTGAGCTAAACGCTGGCTTCACTTTTGATCTTCTAGATGAAAGTAAGAATTTATTAGGGTGTAGCTCATTCTTGTTTAATTTAATAACTTTCAGCCCTAGAACTATCAATTTTAGCCCCGATATTCATGAGCCAGCTGACTATCATAATGGAGGTAGAATGTCTCATATTATCATTGACGTCCATCAAGATGGGTTGACTAACTGGCAAGTGGTAAAGAATAATATCGTCTTTAACGGTGATAGTATCGAGTCAACCTGTCGTCGACACCCTGCTTTAAATATGAAAACTCTTGAGCGATTTACGGATGAAAAAGCATATCAGACTGGCGTAACACTTGAGCTACTTCTAAGACATACAATAGATATGGTAGGCAGTGAGAACGCTATCATAGGTCACCCTAATATTCGTAGCCTAGAAGAAGAGCAGCTAGCAATGAGTCTTTATGCAGAATGTTATAGATTAATTGCGGAGGAATATTCTAAGAATGGTCACTCCCAGGGCGAAGTACTAATACCACTTGGGTCTTAATCATGGATAAATACAAAAAAACTTTAAAGTTGGTCGCTCAAGATATAGATCGAAATGAAAGGTTCCTACATTTAACGCCAAACGAATCGGTTTTGTCTAACACGGCAAGAAAATTTCAATCCACCAGACTAAGTGATCGCTACTACTTTGGCCCAGGGGAAAGCGGAGTGATGGACAACGGAACTTTTACAGCACTTGGTCTTGCTGGTGTCGGAGATATCACTGATAAAGCAGAGGAGGTTCTAAAGAAGATGGTTGGCGCTGGGGTAGTAAACCTAAATTGCCTGTCTGGAATTCACGCCATGATGTGTGTTTTGCTATCCACGACTAATGCCGGAGACACGGTCATGACTCTACATCACAATCATGGAGGGCATTTTGCCACTAAAGGTATCATAGAAAGGGCGGGGCGAAAAAGCATAGATGCAGTATTTGATTCTACTAATCGCGAGCTTGACATCAAAGCAACTACTAAAGTATTTAAAAACTCCAATGCAAAACTGTTTTATATAGATATATCCTATATTACAGATACTATCGACATATCCAAACTCAGAAGCCATCTAGGAGAAGAGGCTTTAATCGCTTACGATGCCAGCCACACAATTGGGCTTATTATGGGGGAGGCACTTCCTTCCCCGTTAGCTAATGGCGTAGACATTATGTGCGCGAATACCCACAAGACTCTTCCGGGGCCACAAAAAGGATTAATTGCCTTTAAGGATGCCAGTTATGGACAGAAAATCAATAAGCTGATCAATAGCTGTCTATTTTCTAGTACGCATACCGGATCTTTAATTGCCTTAGCGATAACAATTCTAGAAATGGAATCCTACGGCAAAGCTTATGCAAAGCAGGTACAAAATAACTCACAAGCTTTGGGTGAAGCGCTGCAAACCCTAGGGTTTGAGGTAAGAAAAAATCCCGACGGATCCTTCTCTCGTACGCACCAGGTGCATCTTTTAACGGATAGATTAGGTGAAAGAAGATCCATCTACGATACTCTTTATCAAAACTCTATCGCTTCCTCATTTGACAGCCCTAGAATACAGAATAACGGTAATTTCATACGGCTAGGTACACAGGAGATAACCCGAAGAGGTATGAAGGAAGAGGAGATGGCAATTATCGCTAATCTAATTAAACAGGCGCTAGATGGTAAAGATGTTAAAGAAAAAGTTGAATCTCTAAAAAGCAAATTCTCTAGCGTTCAGTTCTCTTTTGATAATAATATCTAACCAACAGATAACCTTTACTAATAAAAGTCTCGCCTATTTTTGGTGAGATTTTTATCAAACACTGCATCAAACAATTCTTATTATATTGCTAGTCTGAGTGAGCGTTTTTGGTATCCGGATGGATGATAAATGATTTGATGGTGATCCCACCGGGAATCGAACCCGAATTGCCAGGATGAAAACCTGGTGTCCTAACCGTTAGACGATGGGACCGTTTAGCGTTATGCTCGTACTATTTTATCAAAAACTAGGATTATTTCAAGTTATGAATAAGGGGTGAGTATGGATTTACCCACGCTCACCCCCAGATGAGGTCTCTAGTGCCAGCAACCGCCGACCGAGACCCCCTCGACCGTGCCATTGTTTCGGTCGCGATCCGGTCGACCGTGATACGGTCGTCGGTCGTACTTCTTACGACGCCCGCGACGCCCGCGACGACTCGGCCTACGCCCCGAGCTACACTCGTCAATCAGAGACTGAGCCGACTGCCATCTAGAGAAGCCGGGTCCTGTGTGATGCCACAGCTGAACCACTCTATCAAGCAGCTCTTCGACAGCCTCTCTGATCAGCGAATAGCGAGCCTGTGATCGCACCGACTCGCGCCAGCTATATGACAGGCCTCTATAGTCATCACGCAGGTCGCTCACCCGCACGAATTTCCCTGGTCTTTTTATATGGGTAACAATATACCCAACGAGAGACTCAAGGTCTTCGTCAACAGGAATAGTATTCTCTGGTGCTTGACGACAGCGCCCACCAACTGACAGGCAAAGCGTCACCAGGCTAAATGCGTCCGCCACCCTGGACTTCGCCTCGTCCCTCAGGCGGGACAGGCATCCCTCATTTATCATCTCAGCGAGGGGGAGTCTACCTCCCATTATCCGCACCGCTTGCTCTCGCGTCGGCTCAACACCTGATACACTCATCAAAACCTCTTTCTAGTAGGTGCCCGGCAATTTACCGTTAATATATGTATTATCATCAAATCCAGATTTTTACAATACCCAATCCTAGCGTATGGAACTCGTCCTTTGCTGAGTTGACCCCCTAGTTTCGTATTGACATTTCTAGCTTTTTGTGATAAAATCTTAAGGTCACGATAGGCGAGGTGAATACCTCTCGTCAAGAGATGGGAACATTAACAATCAGGCTATGCCTTATTGTACTAACCTACTACCAGAGTAGCGATGGGGCCCACGAAGTTCGTGGTATCTGTCGCTGCTCTTGTAGCAGTGAGGTATATTACAATCAACTATTTCCTATTCTTTTGGTTGCGCCGGAATACTAATAGACGATAAACAGACTCGCCTACTAGTATTCTGGTGCAATCAGGTACCGGAATCAGTCGGTCCAAGAAGGGTCCGACTAATCCTAGAGAGAGGAAATAAAATGGCAAAGAAAATTCGTACGTTGAAGGAGAGGATAACCGATGCGTTGGATATCCCGGGGGTTCACCCTGGAGATAAAAGCTGGTATAAGGCATTTGATGCCTTCTTTGACGCGCTCAGGCTCGGCGCCACGATAAAGGATGCACTTAATCTAGCACTTGATACAGTCAAGTGCCATGATATAGGTCTACGAAACCTGGCCTTCGTTGCCTTCGACGTAGCTGGGGCCGAGGCTGAAACGGCTCAGGGGGAGATAAAACCCCAAGGGCCAGCTAAGCCCAAGATGATAAAGCCACTGATACGAAGAATTATTAAGTGGCTCACCGAGAGTAACTAAGGCAACCGCAAGAAAGGAGATATAATGCTTGCGGCTGCGTTCGCCATAGCGTCAATGATCAGCCTGGGACTGGCGACATTAATCGCCATGTACCAGGCCGCCAGGCAAGGAAGGGTGGGCGACATCGTCCTATACCTGGGAGTGAGCCTGTCGCTTCTAGGTCTCGCCACCTGGTGCCTGATAAAAGGCACCGGCGTCGCGCTGTCTATGGGTCTAGGCGAGTTTCTGGTCGGCCTCGTCGCCATTGCTCTCCTCAGCGGAGGACTAGCCGGCGCACGTCGGCTAAACCTGTTGGGGATAGGGTTCGTGGCGTGGTACGTCCACGGACTACTATCCATAGAGGACACCTGGTCATTAACGTGGGTATGGGTAGGCATTATATGCCTACTTGCCCGCTCCGACCCAAGAACGAGAAGGCGCTGGGTAGCACTTCTCGCAGCGGTGACGCTCCTAATAGGAGCGTACACCGGCTTCAACGGCGTCAACTGGGATGAGTTGACGCTAAAAGCGTCCCTGCTGAACCAGGTTCGCTAGCTTTTGCCAAGGTCGGGTCGCGCCGACCTTGGCATACGAGTCTAGTCGTTTCGCGGAACGGCTAGGTAGTTGATTGTGATACCAAAACCAGGAGGCGCTCCGTGCGTAACGGTCGAGGAGCCAGCTCCTCTCGTGCGCACGGCGCCTCCTGGTATAAAACTTCTAATGTAACTAGTATGAAAAGGTATAGCCTGATCGATAATCCACCTATCGAAACCAAACGAGACTGACCGCTCCGATAGCAACAAGTCTGAAGCATCAGTTTCAGCACTTTATTTAAAAAATACCCCGTTGTCATGGGGTGTTTTTTTTGGATGCACCGCCTGTAGATTCGGGCGGGCTAGCTAATCGTCTAATTGGCAGACGGAAGCCAAACGTACTTCCTTTGCCGACCGCCGATTCAAATACTAATTTCCCTTGATGTCCATCGATGATCCGCTTCGCTAAGTACAAGCCAATCCCTGTACCGTCTGGACGCTGTTTGCGCGCATTTGAGGCGCGGAAAAACTTTGTAAATAGCTTTTTTTGGACGTTAGCCGGCACACCCATTCCTTGATCGACAACCCTCAAAACAACATCACCATCCTCAATCTCCATCACTACATCCACTGGCGTACCCTCAGGTGAATAGTAAATTGCATTGTCAATAAAATTCATAACGACCTGACGGATCTTGTTTTCGTCGAGATAAAGTATCGGAGATCGAGTCGGTTTTTTTAGTGTCAGCTTGATATCATGAGACAGTGCGATCGGCTTCATGCTATCAACCTCTTGCTCGATAATCCGCGCTATATCGACTGGGTGACGTTCGATCACGAATCGCCCGGTCTGGAGGCGACTCATGTTTAGAAAATCGCCGATCAAATGAACCATCCTTTCACTGCTCGTATAAGCCTCCTTGAGTAGCTCACGTTGCGCAGGCGCTAAATCGCCCGCGTCACCCTCTAGTACCATGCTCAAATAGCCCTTGACGCTTGTCAATGGCGTGCGAAGCTGATGGCTCGCCATACTGACGAATTCGTCTTTTGTCGCGTCTAGCTCCAGCAATTTGTTGTTGCTCTCTCTTAGTTCTTTTGTCGCGTCATTCACCTCGCGCTCAAGCGTGCGTGCAAATGCCCGAATCTCCTCGAGACGAAAGATATTTTGGAGCGCCACCGACAACTCATCGGCGATCACACCCATTGCTCGTTCGTCATCATGTCGATACAGGCGACCATCCGCCTCGCTACCGATTATAAAATAACCGATTCTCTGAGCAGGTGTCCTCAGTTCCAAGACTTTACCAATTGTTGGGGGTGTGATTACTTCACGAGATACAAGTTTTTCTAGATAATCAAATGAACGATATCGATCCGCAAGCTTGCCCCTCACGATATCTGCGTGTGCCGAATCTCGAAACAATACCGCTATCATCCGCGGGTTAAATGCATCGTCCGTCTTATCGATTACACTCTCGACTAGTATCCGAAGATCGGTAATTTCCACACACATCGTCGTAATTTCGTCAATCAAAACTCGACTATCATACCGCTGGTACCGAAAATAACGATTAAGAAACCTGTCAACACCAGCCCGAATCGGGCCAAAGCTAACAGCAACTATCAAAGATGCGACCACATTCGCCGAAAACTGCACACTCGGACTGACATTGTTTCCGAGAAGCACCGTCGTCAATACATAAATCGTTGCAGCATAGACACCAGATATAGCAAGTATGACGATGACGTATAGGGCAGTTTTTGCCAAAAAAAGCTTCACGTCAAGCATGCGATGTCGACCGATACTATAACCCGTCATCATGAGAAACAAAACCGAAGCAACGGGACCAATCCAGATATATCGATAATCACCAAAATACGGCAAAATTAAATCTGCCACAAACCCCGGAATACTCGTAAACAAAATACCAAACGCATAGTATGAGGCGCGCTTCTGCTCACTACCTCTATATAAGAAATATTTCCGAAAAGCGACACCGATCGCAATCGCAAAATAGACGATGAAATACAAACTAAACGCCAAGTATCCTGGCTGGTTGATAACTGCTCGCCAACCACCAGCCTCACGGCTCAGCTCGCTTATTATGACATGATCCTGAGTCAGTATAACCGCCAAAAAAAGTACTGCGCTCCAGACTGTAGTGTGCCACAATGGTTTTGGTATGGATTTTTCTCGAGGATAATACAAGGCAAATATCGCAATAAGAGGCGCAAACAGCACAGATCCACCATAAAACAATTTGGAATAAGCGAGCGCATAGCGAGATTCCATCGTCGCCGAGAACAGTAGTATGCTCAAAGACCAAAGCGCAAAACACGCCGCTACTCCAGCAAATAACTGATTTGAACGTCGTTTACCGTCGCTCATCAAAATTACGATTGCCAGGATCGACGAGCCCACCAGTGTCGCGACAAGCATAAACTCTATCATTTGTGTTCTATTTTACGACGGTTTTTCTGTAAAGTACATGCTATAAACTCCATCTCGCGTCACACGTACTCGTGTATTTTCAGTTGGCACACCTGCGCGACGATGAAGCTCTAACCCCTCTCGAATTGTACGCATTCTCACCTGTGGCCACCAACCCATCATGCCGTGGATAAATCGCGCTTGAGGGCGATTACGGTTCATGTTACCGGTCGTCATGATACCGCCCGGCTTGAGCGCATTCCAGGACTCTCGAGTCAGCCAACGGTATATCATATCTGGCAAGTACTCACGCAAACCAGAATCTTCGGCGACATCGAGCTGGCGGCCCTTTAGAACGGTGTCAAGCTTGATAGGCTGACCAAAACTATTGAACAATCTTTCGCAGTGGATCTCGATATTATCAGCCAGACCCATATCCTCGGCCAATAATGATGCAGATGCAAGTGCTAGAGGGTCTTGGTCGAGTAGAATCAAACGACTATTTATGTCTAGCGTATCTTTTAGGTCTTTTACTATATCAAGCATCGGCAGGGCAGTACCGCAACCAAAACTCATCATGAGAAACTCACGTTTTCGCTCCTCTTCTGATTTGTCCAAGAGGTGATCCCGAATCGCATCGCGAACTTCTTCTCGTCTGGCTCTAATTCCAAGCGCATCTGTACAATACTGAGTCACGTCTTTGAATACCGGTGAGACCGGCGCGTCAATAAAACTTTTTAGCTGAGTTAAGCGAGCCGAGCTTCTCTCTTTTGCAGTTATCCAGTCGCTCCGTTTAAACCTCATCTCTCCCTGAATCAACGCCTCGCTTAGAGAGAGGCCAGACAAAGATCCAGCATTTTCGCCAAACCGATAGTCAAATATTCTATCGTCAAGTGGCCCACTCATTGTTTCGTAAAATCCAGTCTCGGGATCTCGATCGACCATCAAGTCATGTGCACTGACAATCGACAAAAGCGCCGACGCACTACCGCGCTGGTTATGCCAATCAACCGCCCTCTGTGGGCCAAACAATAATTCAACACGATGAGGATCAATCGCACGATCGATGGCCTGAGCTCGACGTATTTGTCTGCCGATCGGATTTATACCCAGTCTACCAAGCCCCCTCTCGATAGCACGATGACGCTCAACCGCTAGCTGATCGTCAAGACCGTCCAAAAACTCATATACACTTCTGATTTTCTCTGGATGATCATAAGCCTCATCCTCAGTCATTCCAATTGTTGCGTCATGGCCGCGCTCTCTAGCCTGATCAACTTCTTGGATTAGGCGACCGTCAGCCTCAAGATCGAGTCCAAGTAGTACCTCATTTTTGCGCTTCTCAAGTGTATAAAGTGATTCTCTCATATTGCTTATTTCTACCTGCTGCCATTATACTAAAAACATGACAAAAATCGTTATCATTGAAGATGACCAAGTTATCAACCAGATGTATCGCATGAAGTTTGAAGCGGCCGGCTTTGATGTTGCGACAGCGAGCGACGGGCAGGCTGGTATAAAAATGGCTGAAAAATTCAAACCAGAAATTATCCTCCTCGACCTTCAAATGCCAAATATGGGTGGAGCTGAAGCACTTGAGATTATCCGTAAATCAACTTGGGGCGCGAAAATACCCGTCATCATCCTCACCAACCTTGGCGAAGAAGAAGCACCAAAATCACTCCGTTCACTCGGTATCCATAGCTACATCGTCAAAGCAGATCTCACACCAAGCCAGGTTGTAGTTCGCGTCAAAGACGCCCTCGGGATTACAGACTAATCCAGTCTGACAGTCAGACCCGGCGTTAAAGCATGCCCGCTTTTTTGAGACACACCTCAATGAGGTGATCAAATAAGACAGTATAGGTTAGCGGACCAACGCCACCTTTTTTTGGAGTGATAGTTAGGTCTTTTCGTTCACGCACATCTTCGGCTACATCGCCCACAATCTTACCCTTTTCGCTCGCCGTACCTGCATCTACAACAATCGCCCCAGGTTTCACATCACAACTTTTAACAATTCGCGGACTACCTGTCGCTGAAACAATTACATCACTCGCACGCAATACCTCTGGTATATTATCCGATGAATCGTCCAGAATCGTTACCATATAGCCACGAGATTTCCACATCTGCGAAAGCGGGTTACCGACAAGTCTGCCATTACCGACTATCGCAATATGCTTTTTAGTCAGGTCAATCCCGTAGCCCGCCAAAAGCCAATCAATCGCCTGCGCCGTAGCGCTTGGAAACAGGCTACCAACGCCTAACCCGTCTACATCTTTTTCGGGTGTGATTTTATTACACAGTGTATCGGTTTGACTAATATCATCTAGAGGTAGCTGGACAATTATTCCTTGAATCTTTGAGTCAATATTAGCCTCAGCTATCCTATTTACCATGTCAGCCTCCGAAAGCGACTCAACAATAACCTCGACCTCAATATCCTCAGCAAACTTAGTCTTCATGCGCACATATGTATCGATCACTGGGCTCGCGCCAAGGCTTTTCAAAATAAGTAACCTAGGGACAATGTGATGCTCCTGGCGCAGATTTCTCACCTGCCTGAGTTGACGTGATTTTATATAGCTTTGCAGCTCTAGACCGTTCAATAGCTTTGTCATGAGATATTATCCTTTCGGTCATCGATAAATGCGCTCCACTGGCGGATCAACCTCAGCACTGTCTTTAGTGGTAGCTCAATCAGCATATCAAGAACAAGGCTCACGATGTTTACCTGAGCGTACTTATCGCTCATCCAGCGACCGACCACCACAAATGGAAGATATATAAAATCACGCAAAACCGTGAAGCCGTTGCTTGCTCCACGTACCACTTCGAGCTCGCGAATAAGCCGGCTAAGTCTAAACCCGAGGAAACTAGCCGCCGAAATAAACATAAAGAATATACCTATATGTACCAGCGCAAATCCCATCATCAGTAGAAGCCATGTTACACCGCTAAATACAGCGAGCCCAAAGATAATATACATAATCGAAAATACAGGACCATACCGACGTTGAGTAGATTGCTGTTTACACAAGACGCTGCTTGATCCGTAGAGTATACTATCAATCCGACCAACCAGTGCGGTGGTATTAGCATAGCCTGGCAAATTCAGCGTCAAACGAAGCGCCACCATATAGAGCGGCGGAAATAGTAAGTTGATTATAAGCGGCCACCAGAGGATTTCTTTGTGAACCCACAAATCATAAGGCACCTCGATCGCTACACCAATCAGAAACTTTGTTATGACCAGAAAAATTACACTTCTGACAATTGCTCGATTTACTCTATGCATTATGTACGAATATTCTTGCGCTACCTGCTGTTCAAACGCCTCGAGAAATGCCTCTCGGCGTGGTAGCAAATCGATGACATCAGCCCGACTCTCGATCATACGTCGCACTATACGCAGTGGCGCTCCTTGTCGGTTGGCGAGATGATATAGACGATCTGCCTCGGCTGATTCGAGCATTTTATCAATTAGCTTGTTGTATGTCACGTACTGATCATTCATGTTTACCGCAATACCATAGCGAGCTAGCAAATCAGTTCGGATTGTCGCCGTATCAGATTTTAATAGCGCCTTATGAATCGCCGCAAAAAGTGCGGCACTATGCGTATCGGTATTTTCTTTTTTCTTTGATGAAGACTGGCTCAATTTATCGAGGTACTGATAGGCAAAATCAACAAACACATCGTCAGTAGCATGTGGGCTGATTAAGCGAGCAACACCGACTGAAAGCATATCAAGTGTCCATTTAGTTGAAGTATCCAGAGAGATTGATCGGCGCTTTTGTAGCTTTTCGTACATCTGATAGTGATCGATAGCAAGTTTCGATATACCATCCAGATCACCCTCCAAGAGGCTATCGTTTGGTATATAACCCGCCAACGTTAATTCCACTACCAGCTCGCCGCCACTCCTTCTGACCAGTGCTTCGTCGCGCATGATAAACAGTCGCTTATAGAAGCGTCGTATCGCATTTTGCAATAACAAGTGCTCCTCGGTATTCTCTGCCGCGTTGCGCAACTGTTCGTACGCAGCAGTCAAGACACCACCTGCACCAACAACATTAACCTTTTCGGCGCGAGCAACACGTCGACGAGTCTCATCGTCGACATATTTTGCATGCGTAAGTCCCGCCACGAGGCGCTGACCAATTGAGTTAAGTGATGGCATTGTAGAGAGTATTATACCCGAAAATAAGCAAAAAACCTACCATAATAGTAGGCTATTTATCTGGAGGGCCAGGTGGGGCTTGAACCCACGACACCCTGCTTAAGAGGCAGGTGCTCTAACCAGCTGAGCTACTGGCCCATAACTTCAGGAATTATAGCAGTTTACCTCGATATTGTAAATAACTCCCTCTATAAAAACTATTCTAGGCCTAATTTTATTTACCACGTAGTAATAGGTTTTTACAGATTAGAACATTAATAAAAAGGACTCCGAGGAGTCCTTTGATTTTCATGTGGTACACCCGGCACGATTCGAACGTGCGACCACTTGGTTCGAAGCCAAGTACTCTAATCCACTGAGCTACGGGTGCTAACAATGATCATTATATCATATTTTACAGTGATATAATTGATATTATCATGGACATTCATATAGATATCCCTTTGAAAAACCATTTGACCATGCGCCTAGGTGGTGTCGCACGCTTCATGACCGATATCCACTCCCCAGAAGAGGCGGCCGAAGCCGTCAAACGCGCAACCGCCCAACATCTACCGATTTATATATTAGGTGGTGGCAGTAATACACTCGTCAAAGACGAAGGCTACGATGGTCTAGTTGTGCGTAATCGTATACCTGGTTTTGAGATTATCGACGAGACAGCAACCGATGCTACGATCAAAATTGGTGCAGGAGAAATTTGGGACGACGTCGTCAAAAGAGTGGTTGATATGAATCTTACTGGGATAGAATGTCTCTCAATGATTCCAGGCACCGCTGGGGCGGCACCAGTTCAAAATATTGGCGCATACGGCCAAGAGGTCGCTGATACATTGTTGTCGCTAGAGGCATACGACAAACAGTCTGACAGTATCGTTACCCTTACAAATGAGCAGTGTCGATTCTCGTATCGCCACAGTATTTTTCGTGGCGAAGAGATGGGACGATATATCATCACCTCAATCACTCTCCGACTCTATAAATCTGCTCCTCACCCACCGTTTTACAAGGCCGTCCAAGACTACCTAGACAAAAATGATATTTCAATTTATACGCCACAAGCATTACGTGAGGCGGTTATTGCCATCCGCACAGACAAGCTTCCCGACCCAAAAGAGCGACCTAATTCTGGGTCATTCTTCAAAAATGCTATCATTGAAACCTGGCAACTCAAGGACCTAAAAACACGTTTCCCTGACATCCCCGCCTACGACATGACCGATGGATCATACAAAATACCCACCGGCTGGCTAATCGAACGAGCTGGCTTTAAGGGTCAACTTCTCCACGGTATCCGCGTTCACGACAAAAATGCCTTAGTGCTTATAAATGAATCTGCCTCAGGATATGCCGATCTCGCCAGAGCAAGAGATGAAATTATCGGTGGCGTCCGTGATAAGTTTCGCATCATGATCGAGCAAGAACCGCTCGAAATGTAGCCTCCCTACCCTTGCCTTTCCGCTCCAAACCGCTTATTCTAAATACATGAACGCTCGGCGTGGGTTCACTATAGTGGAGATTGTAATTGTCATGGTGATTATGGCAATTCTTATCGGACTTGCGGTACTAAATATATCCTCCACGCAAGCAAACGCCCGTGACAACAAGCGCAAAACCGACGTAGAAAATATCGCCCGCGGACTCGAAACGCGCTACAAAGAAGGCAACCCTGTCGTTACGGCAGTTTCGGCATACCCAGATGTCAACTCATACATAGGGCCCGGAACATACCCTAGTGTAGCCGAGTTATTTCACACGTTTGGCCAGGGCCAAGCTGGCTGGACGCCCCAGCAAGTACCAGGTGGCTACGGGCCAAAAAACCTATCTGGCACCTCAGAGCAGTCGTTTTCACCTCCTGCATTCACCGAACCATACGTTGGTGTAGGCGTCATCTGTTCGTCTGCGCCATGCACTGGTCAGCCTGAGGCTCAATCTACGATCAACAGCGCTTTCTCCACCGGAAACAACCGTGAAAAGTATCTCTACGAACCCATTGACGCCTCAGGTCAACATTGCCTCGATAGTCCATGCGTACGATTCAACCTATATTATTGGTCAGAGATAGACAACGAATATAAGATGATAAAGAGTAAGCACCAATGAGATACTCCGAAGGGTTTACCGCTGTAGAACTTCTCGTTGCCCTCGTAATTGGCGCGCTACTACTGGGGTCGGGATATCAACTTTATACGGCAGTTATACGCGACTCGAACGATAACTTAAAACGCTCTCAGGCCAGCGGCGCAGCGTACCAGATCCTCCGTCAAAACCAGAATTTACTAACCTCTCCCTGCACAAGCTCAACGAGAAACCCAGCCATACCCGCCGAGTCAGGGCTTGGCACCAATGCGTCTGCTGAATTGAAAATTACCTGCCCATACAACACCTATAATTCAGACGGCTCCGTCAAAACAACCTCAAATATCAGTCTTATGTCAGTTACTATCACCTATCACACAATAACAGAGCAAAAGGTCACCCGTGCAATCGCTATTCGTCCATAAACACCAGATAAAACGCAACCGTCGACGCGCTGGATTTACACTTGTCGAGATGCTTGCTGTCGCCCCAATAGTCCTAATCGTCATCGGCGTACTTATCAGTGCAATGGTTTCTATGATCGGTGATGCGCTAGTGGCAAACGCACGCACCGTTGTTGCCTACAATACCCGTGATGCGCTCAACCGTATCGAAGAAGACGCTCGTATTAGCATCAATTTTATGTCAACCTTCTCACTAATCAGTGCACCTCAAGGAAAAGACGGAGGCACTGGTGCGTTTAACTCTGGGAACGACGACCTGATCATGACCCAACAGGCGACCACCGACAATCCATACAACAACACACGCGACCTCGTTTATTACGCCAACCAGCCACACTCCTGTAGCGGTAGAAAAACCGGTAACCGCGTTCTCCTAAGCCGCGTAATCTACTTTACAAAAGCTGGTAGCGACGGCAAAAAACAACTCTGGCGTCGCGTTATCGTCCGTGATGCCAACAAAAATAACCCACCAACCGTCGATACAGTCTGCGACCTTCCGTGGCAACGAAACACCTGCCCAATTGGAACAAATTCCGCCACATATCCACGCTGTCGCGCCAACGATGAGCTTCTTTTAGAGCATATCACCAACTTTAGAACCGCATACTACACCAAAGACGGTACAGAAACAACCAACCCCGTACTAGCCACATCAATAGGCATCACAATCTCGACAAGTGAAAAAACTGCCGGAAAAGACATCAACCAATCCGGCAGCGTAAGGGTATCGCGTATCAACGACATACCACCAACACCACCACCAGCAACACCTACAATTAGTATATTTAACCAAGGGGTAGCGATCGACAACAATCCTACAAAAGTAACATTCCAGTGGTCGTCAGCCAACGCCCAAGCCTACACAGTTTCCACTCGTGTAAATGGTGGCGCATGGTCTACACCAACTGTCACGACAAAAACCACCCTCGGCGTCACTACTGGCCCTAACCAAACCGTCTCGATACGCGTAACCGCCCATAATGATACAGCCAACTCTGCCACGGCTCAGTTCGATACTCAATCAGACTTCTTTGCAAATCTCAACCTAGAAAACGGCTGGATATCCTACAACAGCACACCCCACAATAATGCCTATGCGCCAGCCTCTTTCTCGATAACTAGTGCCGGCTTCGTCAAGCTTCGTGGTCTCATAGGTGGCGCATCAGGCAAGATCGCGACCCTACCAGAGGGCTTTCGCCCATCAAAACGCGTCATGGTCACCGTCATGGGGACATCAAATAACGCGGCCTGGGTGACTGTCGATCCAGACGGTGCAGTAGCTATGACGAATAACACCACCCAGACCTGGGTGTCACTAGATAATGTTAGTTTTCTAGCAGACGGTAGAGGGACCTGGAATCCTGTCCCAAGTGGCAATTTTACCTGCCCGTCTGGATGTTCCCTCCCATGGCGCGACTATACGACCAGCGGTGGCGGTGGCGGCTTCATGAACACTGGTTTTGCAAAGGATGCAATGGGGCGCATCCACCTCGAAGGACTAATCCTTCCCCCGTCACCAAACTCAATCCCACCTTATTCATCTATGTTTACCATCCCATCATCAAGCTTTTACTCAGCCAATGGTCGCGGTGCGGACGATATATACCCGACATCATCTAACTACTCTTTCTCCGACTACTCAATATATGGCACATACCTCATGTATCGCTATGGCACAGGATCATTCTACAGCATGCATTCTATATACTACGGCACGTCACCAACCCCGTCCTGGACAAACGCTTCGCTAGAGAATAGCTGGTCAAACTATAGCGCCCCTGGCACAAACTACTCGCCCGCTTCGTTTACGAGGGCTTCTGATGGAGTTGTCCTAGTTCGCGGTCTCATCCGGTTCGGCGCCAACTCAAACGGTACAACACTATTTAGACTGCCCTCAGGCTACCGTCCAAAACACCGGCTACTATTTCTAACCACAAGCAACACGGTAGCTCCTGCCCGCATAGATGTATTCCCGACTGGCGAAGTCCAAGTTTGGAATACACCAAACAATGGTTGGCTATCGCTCGCGGGCATTAATTTTGTTGCTGAACAGTAGTAAATGTATCGATAAAAAAGCTCTTGCATAGCCATAAACGGTTTGATATCATACGGGTATACAAGTTAACTTTAATTAGGGGGCATCTCTAATATGACAAAACAAACCAAATCAAGCGGATTCACGATCGTTGAGCTTCTCATCGTTATCGTGGTTATTGCGATCCTCGCAGCTATCACTATCGTCGCTTATAACGGTATCCAGAACCGTGCCAATGACACAGCTGCCAAAGAAACAGCTAGCCAGTTCCGCACAAAAATTGAGGCATACAACACCATCAAGTCAAAGTATCCAGCTACTACGACCTCTGCATCTGATCTTGTTACGGATCTTGCCACCGAGGCTGAATCAAAGCTTGATAAAGGTGTTGAAGATAAGGTTTCTGACACCGCAGCAGTCACCAAAGAAAAGCCTGTCCACTGGGCAGCATGTACTTCAGGTACTACTGGCGGTACTGTCACCTACTGGAAGACCGGTGGAACTGAAAAATTTGAGCTAGGAAAATGCTAAAGCCTAATCTAGCGATCCATAAACTAAATACGCCCAACAGGGCGTATTTAGTTTATCTCGCTTAAAACTAGTATATAGACAAGCCAGCCAAAAAGTCTCGCACCTCAGCACGCAGCGAGTTTAGCACTGTATCGTCATCTCGATTGTCTATGGCTTGCTTCATCCATTCAGCAATTTTCGCCATATGACCTTCAGACAAACCGCGTGTCGTCAGGGCTGGCGTACCGAGACGGATGCCACTTGGTGTAAACATCGGCAGTGGATCATCCGGCACTGCATTGGCATTAAGCGTCAGCCCAATTTTATCAAGAGCCCGCTCGACCACCTTGCCGTCGGCACCAAAGCTCTTGTAGACATCAGCCAAGATCAAATGATTGCTTGTCCCACCAGTGACCAGCAGGAAACCACGTTTTTGCATCTCCTCAGCAAGCACTTTGGCGTTTTTGACAATTTGCGTAGCGTATTCACGAAACTCAGGCCGCAATGCCTCGCCAAAAGCTACCGCTTTTGCCGCAATCACATGCATATGTGGCCCACCCTGCATACCTGGAAATACCGCGCGGTCGATTAGAGTTGGAATATTCTCGATAGTCTTTTCTGGTTTTTTGAGCGGGTTACCAACCACCCCCATAGACAAAATCAAACCACCTCGTGGACCACGCAAGGTCTTGTGAGTCGTCGTGGTCATAACATGGAATCCGTGGTCGAGTGGATTTTTGGCAACACCACCTGCAATGAGACCGGCGATGTGCGACATATCAGCCATCAACAATGCACCGACCTCTCGACCAATCTCAGCAAACTTATCATAATCAAGCTCACGAGGATAAGCGCTAAATCCAGCCAAGATAATCTTTGGCTTATGCTCTAGCGCCAGCTGACGAAGCTCATCATAGTCAATCTCACCCGTCGAACTATCTTTCATCTTGTAGCGGATGAAATTATAGAGCCTGGCACTACGAGTTACCGGCGAGCCATGTGTCAGATGTCCGCCATGAGATAAATCCATCGCCAGAATCGTATCACCCGGCTCGCACCATGCACTATATACCGCCTCATTAGCTGGCGCCCCGCTATGAGGCTGAACATTTGCATGGTCAGCATGAAAGAGCTTTTTTGCTCGATCAATCGCCAGCTGCTCTATCTTGTCGGTAAACTCTTGTCCGCCATAGTAACGCCTGCCTGGATATCCTTCGCTATACTTGTTTGTAAACACGCTCCCAAGTGCCGTCAATACATCTTGGCTGACATAATTCTCACTAGGTATTAGTTCTAAGCCCTCGAGCTGTCGTTGCTGTTCACCAGCTATAAGTTGCGCGACAATCGTATCGTTCATATCCAATTTCTCCTCTTGTAATTATCAAGGTTTTCAATACTTTTCAGGTGGATATGTCGTCGCTAGATCATAGTGGCATTATATCATAAAAAATTATTTGACAATATATCATGATAGGTATAATCTGTACTCATGAGCACGACAAAATACCTTCGAAACATCGGAAATCTTATCCAAGAAACACGTCAATCTCGAGGCATGACCCAGGCTGAGCTAGCTACCGCACTAGGCACTAGTCAGAGTGCCATCAATCGTATTGAAAAAGGTGGTCAAAATATCAGCCTAGAGATGATTGCGCGAATCAGTGAAGTATTGTCGAGCGAAATCGTTCGAATCAACAAATCTGGAAAAACTAATTTCCTAATCAATGGTGGCAAAAAACTACACGGTGAAATTGAAGTAAAAACCAGCAAAAACGCTGCCGTCGGGCTACTTTGTGCTTCTCTTTTAAATAAGGGTAAAACAACCCTGAGACGCGTAGCACGTATCGAAGAAGTAAATCGAATCGTCGAAGTTCTAGAAAGCATTGGCGTTAAATGTCGTTGGCTCGACAACAACGACCTCGAGATTCTCCCGCCAAAGAAATTGAAACTTGACGAAATGAATATTGAAGCGGCCAAAAAAACTCGCACTGTTATCATGTTCCTTGGCCCTCTACTTCACCAATACAGAGAGTTCAGCTTGCCGTTTGCTGGTGGCTGCAGCCTAGGCACACGAACAGTCGAGCCACATATGACCGGACTAGCGCCATTTGGCCTCGACGTTGTCGCTACTGCTGATTGCTATCAGGCAAAAACTACCGCCAAACCGGTAAAAAAAGCTATCGTCCTGACTGAGCGCGGTGATACTGTTACCGAAAACGTCATCATGGCGGCAGCGTTATATGACGGCGAAGTAACGATCCGAAACGCCAGCCCAAATTATATGGTCCAAGATGTTTGCTTCTTCCTCGAAAAACTGGGCGTTAAAATCGAAGGTATAGGCACAACGACGCTCAAAATTCACGGACTTAAGTCGATCAATAAGACGATTGAATATTATCCGAGCGAGGACCCGATCGAGGCAATGAGTTTCGTTGCAGCTGGCGTGGTAACAGAATCTGAAATCACGGTGAAACGTGTACCAATAGAATTTATGGAACTTGAGATGGCAACACTCGCTGGTATGGGGCTTCGGTATGACATGACCGATGAATACCCAGCCCGAAATGGCAAAACTCGATTGGTCGATATTTCTCTCAAGAAGTCCAAGCTCCATGCGCCAAAAGACAAGATCCATGCCCTACCATTTCCTGGAATCAATATGGACAATTTACCATTCCTTGGTCTGTGTGCAACCGTTGCCGAGGGTCGCACTCTAATTCATGACTGGAGCTATGAAAACCGAGCTATCTACTTTACTGAGCTATCTAAGCTCAACGCCACAATCGAGATGGTCGACCCACACCGCGTCTACATAACGGGACCGACCCGTTGGCGCCCAGCAGACATCACCGCTCCCTCTGCACTACGACCAAGCGTTGTCATACTCCTGGCGATGATAGCAGCACCCGGTAAATCTGTCCTGCGCGACGTATATAGCATCAACCGTGGCTATGAAGATATCGCCAATCGCCTAAATAGACTTGGCGCAGAAATAGAAACCACCTGGGAGTAGTCGACAAATCACACGACCTCTGCTATAATTACCAAGTACTTTTGCACTTATCTGGTAGCGTAGTTACATCGAACTAGAGACCTGCAAAAATTAAATATGGCGGATGTAGCTCAGTTGGTTAGAGCGCTGGATTGTGGCTCCGGAGGCCGTGGGTTCGACCCCCATCATTCGCCCCATAGTAAAAACCCTACAAAACGTAGGGTTTTTACTTATTCAAAATTCAACTCTTATCGATGAGAGCCATGGTTATGAGATTGTGTCCCATCAAATTTTGGCTTCTCAATCCCAAATCTTATCGGCTTAGAATGTGTCTCCTCGGGGACTGAATGACCAGAATTAAAACCCTGACGAGTACTCTTTGCGATATCAATCCGACTAGTAAAACGCTGGCGAGATAGCTGATCGTCTGTACTAATCATAGAAGTGCGCCTTCGTCGCAACTTTTTCTTATCCTCCTCATCAGAATCGCTGTCCAAACCATAAGGCAAACGACCTCGGTTCGGCGAAAGAGCATTATTTCGATACGTTCGAGTGATTGCCGCATCCTTATAAGCACCGATCACTTTTCGATTTTTGTCTATCTGTCGTCGCTGTTCAAATGACTGAACTCGCTCCGACCCCGTCACCGAGTCCCCTTTTGTCATGCCGCTCGAATGAAACTGCCCATTCACCGAGTTATATGTAAAGCGTGAACTCGAAAATCCCATACCAGCATTATACCAAAACAAAAAATAACGAGCACTCGGCAGGCGTTAGGCATACTTTATTTTGTGTTGCCAAAATGGTACAATTATATAAGTCTATCTGCGGGTGTAGTACAGCGGTTAGTATGCAAGTTTTCCAAACTTGAGATCGGAGTTCGACTCTCCGCACCCGCACCAGTTTAGCGTCAACCATAATCGTTCAGATGGACGATTATTTTATTTTTATTTTTACGCCACAACATACACCAAGCAGTCTACCCTATCCTAAGCTCACTGTTGCTCTGTATTGAAAAAGTGTTACCAAATAGCTACAATAATGCTAGGATTTTTAAAATAAATACAAAAATGGCAAAATTTGAGATCAGCCTCAGACAAGAACTTATCGATCATGGACTTGATAAGGATATTAGATTAGGACGAAGTATTTTACAAATTGGCGACTTAGCAGACACCTCACCTAACAAGTATATAGATGGATACCGTCAGGTATTTGACTATATAGAAGAATACGACCCGCCCTATTTAGATAGTCCAGAGCTGGAGGAGGCTCTCACGAGTGAGGGTCAAAAAACACGCGCAATCATCTCTGCGCTTGGGTCTTGCTCTACTCGTAGCGCAATCAACGCCATCCTAGAATCAGGTTCATCAAAACAAAGAGGCTACCTATCAGAAGCTCTCAAAAAATATAGTAGCTTTATCACTGATGGAATTCCGTACAAAAGCTATGATGATAATTACGAACCGATTGAGCTTCACAAATCAGCTAATCCAAACGATATAATAACTGGCCTTTGGCGTGATGTAGTATTTGCTAGTATGATTGACACCCCGGAGATGAAGGCGTTATCACGGGCGCGTAGATGGCTACAGCCAGGCGACGATGACAAAAAACCGAATGAAAATATTGAAAATTTGCCTAAAACACGCGGTTATTATTCTTACATTTTCCCTCCTAAAAAATTGCCTCAAAAAAATAGTGAGATAGCATCTGACAAACCTCGCCATAAACCAGGCACGGTCGGCAACGCTTTTCCAGAACTGGCAAAAACCTACGAACAAATTAGAGAAAGAGAAGAACGGAAGCACCCAGATGATACCGATGACACGATAGAACACACTGCCACCCTAGAGCTAGCAAGAATTATTGCCAAATCTACTGAATATAACGACCCCGATCGAAGCGAGGGTTCTCCATACCGTGCACATTTCGCCGAGCAAATGGCGTGGGCTAGGCTGGGCGATCAGGTACAAAGGCAATTTCGCGGCATGCGCCAGAAGATTATAGGTATTGACCTACACAATATTGGGCGCTTTATCGGAAAATCAGGAGACAACCCTTATGAACGAGAATGGCGCAAGGTTGAAAAAATAGCCAATAGAGTATCGCCTGATAACGTTGACCCTGCGAGAGAATATTTGCTAGAAAAGGCTCGTAATGATATACAGCGCCAGCATCGACGATATGGCAATGATGCGGCACATAAGATTATCACGGAAGGTGCCGCAAAGCTTGCAGGTATCGACAGTTTGACTGATGATGAGGTCTTAGCACGTTTCCAGGCGGAAAGGGAGGAGCTGGCTCAGAAGCGTAACGAGCACATGAGCTTAGCACAAAAAGCACTAGATCTTCATTTTAAGGATGGAGTAGATGGCGATGCAACCCCGATTGATTGGATCAATACCGCTCACTTTGGACTTATTAATCGCACCCATAAGGCGCTCAATAGAGGAGTTAGCAAAGATACGGCTTTTGCGTATGCGGTAGCAGATTATAGTCTTCCAGGTGAGGCGATAACGCGAGAGCTTGTAGAGGCTTGTCGTGGTATTACGAAGGAGCATCTTGATAAAACGAGAGCTCTCCATGCATATAGTAAGGAGACTGGGTTAGCAATTGATCTAATAGACCAAGTTAACTTAGGCAAGGTGGCAGTGACATATGGCTCTAGTGACGTTATCAATCTCTTGGAGCAGGGGTATTCTGCTCGTGAAATTATTGAGAATGAATGGTTATGCCATCTTGATACACGTAAAACTATTGATTTTCCTGCTCGTGGAAATGATACTCAGAAGCAGCGATGGTGTACAGAGAATGGTTATGCATATCTAAATGGTGGCTGGATTAAGACGTCGGTAGGTAAGATTATCCTCTCAAGGCTCGAGTCGGGTCTTGAGGAGTCAATTCATGATGCATCTCAATGGCTCGAGACATTCCAAATACCCGAGGAGGGCTACGACATACCTGCGCTTAAAGCATGTATCCAAAGTGGCGAACAAGTTCAGTTACACGATATAGAAAAAACAACATTCTATGATGTTGACTTAGAGTCTGACCTTTTGGCGGGTATACTGAAAGCGCCTCAGGATTTACGTGACAGACTTTTACTTCCGCGTAAGACACAAAAGATTCAACAGATATTTTTTGCGCCTGAACATCAGCTGCTATATCTTGCATTGGCTGATGTCTATCGAGATAGTGATATAAATATTTCTAATGTACGCGATCATGCTTTTGATAGGCTTGATAAATTTTATGACGAGTGGTTGACCAATGCACGCGGCAAGGAGACAACTTATCGCATTTCCAAAGATGATCTCAGAGAAAAATTGATTGCAGCCATAGAAAATGTTAACAACTCTGTTCTATCTGATGATGAGAATATTACCGGAGTTATCCAGCGGTTAAGTAAATACGGCAACAATCGTAAGCGGTATATAGATGATGCGACCTCCTGGCTATTACGGCACGCGACTTCTCCAAGTGCACGTTTGACCAAAGTATGGGGAGACAGGGCAGTGGCATTAATAGAAGGTGCTAATGATTCTGCAAGAGATATCGAGATCTGGCAAAATGATAATGCGCTACGGTTGCAGTTGCGTGAGATGACGCGCCAAGGCAGTATGCCGCACAACTTGACAGCTGCTGAAGTTACGGGAGAATTTAGTGGCTGGGCACGGGAACTATCACGGTGTTATGACAGCGACAGAATTATCCGTGCAATTAGTGAATATAAATCAGTACGTACAACAGAGGCATTATTACCAGCACAGGTGATGGAAATGCAAACCTCCTCTGGCGTATACAAAGCAGAGGTATTGGCTAAAGACGACCCGAGGGGGATGACGATTGGTGTCGATACAGGGTGCTGCATGACACTAGATGGCGCTTCTGCTAGCTGTATAGAATCGGGATATAAACATAAAAATGCTGGCTTCTTTGCGCTATACACACCACAGGGGCGATTAGCAGCTCAATCATATTTCTACGTTAACCCTGAGCACCCTAACGTACTTGTACTTGATAATATTGAGGCAAATCAGGGTCGAGACACTAACAAGATAGTAGAAATATACAAGCAAGCTCTATCTAAGTACCTACTAGAGAGATTTGCGACAGATCGTACATGGAATATCGATACCGTCAATTTAGGTACTGGATACGGCGAAGCCGTTAAATCTAGCGTGCTCCGCCTACCTGCAACAAACCCTATCCCTAATAACTTAGGCTACCACATATATTCAGATGCAAGTGACCAGAGATTACTACTGCATCTATCGCAACACGAAATTGCTGAGTCACGGAAACAGTGGACACCAACTCAAGAAAATATAGAAAACACCCCCAATCACCTACCTAATATAGTTACGCGATCGATAACTCCTAACGATTTTGCAATCATCAAAGAGCTAGAGGAGCAAATCTACCCAGAGCATATTCGTCAATACGACGACAAAGAGATGCTCCAGGATGAGCTAAAAATGAACAGTATGGAAACATATAGCTTTCTAGTCGCTGGACAGGCCGACTCGTCCAAAGACTATATCGGTTACTGTATGGCCTATCTTGATCAGTCCGAGACAGAGCCTGGTCGCCATGACCCGGTAGTTTATGCTGCCGACATGGCTATCTTGCCTGAGGCGCAAGGATTTCATATTGGAGCCAAAATGTTTGATGAGCTACTAAAACGAACTAGTGAGCGAGGGGTAGACAAAATCGAAATGCACGCCCGCGAGACAACTTCTTATGCCGCCCTAAAAAATAGCGAATGGGCCAAACACATACTTTATCGTCGAGGCTATAAGTTGGTCGATCACGGCGCAGTTGATGAGTTTGATGACGGCGGTGGAAATATAGAAAATCTCTATCTAGTAAGTATCGAAAAAATATAACAACAGGCAATATAGTTCTAGTAGAGGGTTAGGTTAAAAGAACTTTAACCGTTTGGCGACCATCGAAACGACCAAAAGTAGCAACACCGTAAAGCCAACAATCGCCAGATACGCCCACTCCTCATGCATGAAAGGCAATTTTATATTCATGCCATACATTCCATAAAATACGTTTGGCAGTGCAACAAGTAGTGTCAAAAAAGTTAACCACTTCATGCGTTGGTTTAGTATATTATTAGAAACTGTGCTAAATGTGTTTTGGATACTTGCAATTGCCTGTGCGTGACTTGCAATCTCGACTAATAGTTGCTGGGTAAACAGACGGACATCGTCAAGCGTGTCACGTAGATTGGTATCCGCCTCGAGTTCAATCAATCGCTCAACAACCGCAGTAATACCCGTCAGACTCATTTTGGCACGATTCAGGTTGCTCTCAATCGTCACGAAATCAAAGAAATCATCGTTGGTCGCTTCGTGGCTCCTCATGCGTTGCTCAATGTGGCCGATATGACTACCAACTTTATCGATATAATTCTCATATTGTTTCACGATCGCCATCGCACTCTGCACCAACAGCGACTCTGGTGATACGCGTTCGCCACTAGCCTTAGGCTCTTTTAGCTCCTCGACGAGCGTACCACGCGCCATCAGGCTAGCAAAAAGCTTCTTGCCTACCACCAACAAAACTGGCTGTGAGCGAATTTTGCCCCGAATATACTCAGGATGACGCAGAAAAACATACCTTACACCATCGCGAACTTCTATACGCGGTAGTTCATTTGCGTCAAAAACATCCGTTATGATATGCAGCGGTAGATTAAGCTTATCTGCTAGCATCTCGGCATTCGCACGGTCGAGGTTTGTGTCATAGGCAAGCGTCATGCTACCCATCGGCTCTTCTATATTATGAATGGTACCATCGCGTGCAATTCCATAAAACATAACCATGATACATAGTATTATACCAGACCGACTCTAGGATATTTTGATATAATACAATTGTGCGCCCCGATAGCTCAGCCGGATAGAGCAGAGGACTTCTAAGCCTAAGGTCGCTGGTTCGAACCCAGCTCGGGGTACCATTTATAGAAAACGAATGGGCTTTTCCATTTCTACTATGCCCCGTTAGCTCAACTGGATAGAGCATTGGTTTCCGGTACCAAAGGCTGCAGGTTCGACTCCTGTGCGGGGTACCAGTTAAAATGACGAGTATATCTCGTTGTTTTTGTATCAAAATTACAAAAAACAGCCCAACAAATTTAATGGGCAGTTTCGATTTTTCTAGCTAGAGAATTTGCTTCTTTTTCTTCTCTGCTTTGAGCTTCTTTTTACGTGCGCGCTTTATATCTGCGCCGTGCCATGATCGGTGTTTTGCCATTATCTTACTCCTTTTTGATTCTATATCAGTATATCATATCGTTACTGAGCGCTAATTTCGCGTGGCGACTCACCATCAAACACGGCCCTCACCTGTTCGGCGGTAATCGTAATCATATCACCAGGATTTACCGTACCGCTCAGCATTTGCTTTGCGACTGTATTCTCTACCGCCTTTTGAATGACACGCCGCATCGGACGAGCACCAAGTCGCGGGTCGTAGCCCTGGTCAACAAGTATCAGCTTTGCCTCATCCTCGACAATAACCGACACCTTCTGTGGCTCGAGGGTTTTATTAACACCCGCAAGGATTAGATCACACACCTGGATCAACTCATCTTTTGTAAACGGTCTAAATACGACTATTTCATCAAAACGGTTCAAAAACTCAGGACGAAACTGACCTGAGTTAATCAGTTCGTCGACAAACTGATGCTCAAATTGCTGAACCTCATATCCTCGCTCAATGTATTCGCGAATTCTATCAGCTCCAGCATTACTTGTTGCGATCACAATCGCATCACGAAAGCTAACTTCGCGATTTCTAATATCTCTCAGGATACCCTCATCAAGAAGCTGAAGAAGGGTAGCGAGCACTTCGGGAGCTGCTTTTTCTATCTCATCGAGCAAAACAACACTAAACGGCTGTTTCATCACCTGGGCAGTCAGGCTTGTCGGATCCTCGGCGCCATCTGCAATAAGCCTTGTGACATCCTCAGCACGAACATACTCGTTTAAGTCAATCCGAATCATCCTGCCCTCACCTCCGAAATAGACATCAGCCAGGGCCTTGGATAACTCCGTCTTACCAACACCAGTCGGACCCAGGAATAGAAATGTTCCTATCGGTCGATTCTCGTTTCTCACACCCGCCCTAGCTCTGCGTAAAGCGTCGCTCACCACGCTGACAGCGCGAGTTTGGTTCACCATTCGCTTATGAATCAGCTCTTCCATATTCAGCAGTCTCTCACGATCCTCGGTGTCGCTCGCAACACTGATTTTTACATCTAATGTTTTCTCGATAGCTTGTTGCACTGAATTTATGGTTACGAGTCCAGATTCACTGTAGCCGGCAGACGACTCGAGCAACTTTAGCGCCTTTCCTGGCTGAGCCAGATCGTGGACATATCGCTCGCTCAATCGATATGCCTCTTTGATCGCCTGAAGCATATAAGTAACGTGACGCTGGACTTCAGTTACAATAAGTTGCTCCTGAAGTACTGTTATAGTTTCGTCTCGGTCTGTTTCTGGAATATTGATTCGGTTGATTGAACTAAGTAGAGTAGGATTACGCTGACCAATTTCTAGAAATCGCTGCTCATCCATCGCGAGAATCATACGCAAATTACCAGCCTCAAGAATCGGCTGGAGGACATTAGAGAGGTCGACCGAACCCACGCCCTCCTCAAAAAATAACTGGGCATTATCTAGACAAACAATGATATTTTTTGCTCGATACGCCTCATTTAGCACTTGCGTAATTAGATTCTCCAACTCACCACGACCTGGTGCAGCCGAAATTAACGCTGACGAATCAAGCAAGAATACCTGACGAAACTTGAGATTATCCGGCACTTTGGCTGACGCATCAAGTAGTTTCTCAGCAAAAGCGTGAATAATCGTCGTCTTACCGACGCCAGGTCGCCCAACTAACAAGGCATTTTGTCGTCCGCCCGACCCAAACGTATCAACCAGCTGATCAATTGCCTGTACATGTGAGGCAACACCAACCGTCAACAGACCAGATCCAGCGCCTATCTGCTCGCTAATATTTTGACCAAACCGCTGGAGGGTCGGGATCCACCCAAATGACCAGTCGCGACCCACCCCGCCAGTTCTGCGCGGTTTTTTATAAGCCTTTATTAGCTGAATAAGGTGCTGTTGCCAAATAATCCCCTTATCTAAGTCACTATCATCGAGGTGAATTTGGGCAATCACTGACTCGTACTGAGGAAAAGACCGAACAATTGCAACAGCCAGAACCGCTCCAGTTATCTCTGACATATTATTAGCAACACGTATATCTTCAGCCGTTCGCCATAATGCTGGTGTCGCATTTGCATCCGTACTCGCCATCGTCGACAGTAGTGATGGACTGATGCCAAGTCTTGCGCCCATAAATTGTCCACTCGACACTCTACCAACTGCTGATGCGACATCAGCGGGCGTTGGCCTAGCAGGAAGATGTCCGAGAACAGATCCTTCAATTCGATCAGTTACTGCTACAGTCATTTTCGGAGGCAGATCTCGAACATAATGAGCAACATATTGGCTAATCATAAACGGAATAACTGCTACGCCCATAACCGCCCATCCCATTGACCATCCAGCAACAAACACAATAACAGCACCAAGCAAGATCAGTAACCACGTCGACCACTTCATCATCGAGACGGCAACATCGCTGACATGTACGCCAAACCGCGCGGCAATTGATCGTCGACTGTAGTACTCAAATTTTAAATCTTCCACGGCACCCACCCTGTCAGTGCAACAGTCAGCCCAACTATCGGAAGCCACGGTACAATTGGCCACAGAACAATACGTACTAGACCAATCACCGATGCCACCACCAGTGTCAGCGTACCAACAATAATTACAATTAGCCGAATAAATGCACCGATTAACCGAGATATTAGCCTATCAAGCCATGCTCGAAGCTGAACTTCAAGCGAACCTCTAACGCGACCCGCCGAAATCTGTCGAAATGGCGAAAACAGTGTTTTGATTAACAGCTCAAACGAAAAATAATCATATAGCCCCGCGAGATTATCGACGACATTCAAAAGGCACCGTTTCCAGCCAGCACTATACCACCAAGAAAGCATGCCCACAATAAACATAACTTATATTGTACCTCAGATATATGACAAAAAAAAGTTTCCCGATCCCGACGTTCAGACGTATAATATACCGTAATGCGACAAACATTTACTACAATCACCGGCAAGACTGTGCGCGCCATCGCCCAGGCACGTGGCGGAGGATCGGCCCTGCCTGGACTCTTTGTCGAAAAAATTGACAAGAATTTTATTTCACGGACTCTTGCGTCTTTGCCGTATGGCGTTGTTGTTATTAGTGGCACAAATGGCAAGACCACGACAACCAAAATGGTTGTTGAGCTCCTCGAAAGCCAAGGACTACGCGTTTTTACAAACCGTACGGGAAGTAATTTCACGCGAGGTGTTGCAGCAGCGCTACTGGGAGCTATCGACTATCGAGGCAGACTCAGCGCCGATATTGCCGTGCTCGAACTTGATGAAGCACATGCTGTTCATTTTGTCCGCGCCGTTAAACCTCGCTTTTGCCTGCTTCTAAATGTCATGCGCGACCAGCTTGATCGTTTTGGTGAGATTGACAATACCGCCAACATGCTCCTAACGATCGCAAAAAATACTACTGAATGTGTTGTGCTTAATCGCGACGATCCGCGCCTGAGTCACCCCAATTTCATAAAAAATATCAAGGTATCGCAACGCAGTTTTGGCATCAATCCAAAATACTTAAAAACCTTTCCGTCGGACGATTCATTGCATAGCAGCACCCACGTTGGGACTAATTTTTACAAAGATGACACGAGCCTTGAAGAGTTTGATAACCAAAACGCCACAATAGCCTTTGCCGACAAAAAATACTCTATAGATATAAATCTGCGCGGTATATACAACCTACAAAATGCTACTGGTGCTATCGCGCTAGTACGAGCAATTTTGGGAGAGCAACTTAACATAGACGCCATGCTCAAAAGCTTATCAAATATCAAGCCGGCCTTTGGGCGTGGTGAACAACTAATAGTAGGCGGTCAGCCATTAGAGTTAGTGCTAGTCAAAAATCCAGCCGGCTTCCGCCTGGCCCTCGCCTCGTTTAATCCAACAGGACACGCCACCATGATAGCCATAAACGACGCCTATGCCGATGGTCGCGATATGAGCTGGCTCTGGGATGTCGATTTTGAAAGTTTACAAAAATCAGGGGTTTTTGCTGTATCTGGCGTCCGCGCCTATGACATGGCAATTAGGCTAGAGTATGACGAAGTCTCCATCGATCTTGTTGATACAGATATAGCAACCGCCTTAAAGCGGCTTATCGACCAACATCCCAACATCCCAAAACGAATCTACTGCACCTACACTGCTATGCTTGCCCTCCGAAAATTACTTTCTCGCTACACTGAAGTGGAGGAGGTCCGATGAAAAAACCATCAAAATCTATCACTATTTTACAACTCTATCCACGTGACATGAATATTTACGGCGACTGGGGCAACGTACTGACACTCAAAAAACGCCTAGAGTGGCGAGGTTTTGATGTCAATTTAACCGAGCACAATGTGGGCGATGTTTTCCCAAATAACGTAGACATAGTGATTGGCGGTGGCGGACAGGACTCTGGGCAGCTTCGCATCCGCGACGACCTACAACGAATCTCCCCTAAGCTCAAAAAACTTGCCGATAACGGTACGCCAATGTTAGTTATCTGCGGATTATATCAGTTATTCGGACGCTCTTTTACTACCAAAGACGGCGATGTCGTGCCTGGTGCCGGGATTTTTGACCTAGAAACAGTTGGCGACGATAAACGGATCGTTGGCAACATCATCCTCAATAGCTCAGGGTTTGGCGAAATTATTGGCTACGAAAATCATTCTGGACTGACAACTCTTGATCCTAGTTTGGTATCGCTCGGAGAAGTTATCAAAGGTGTAGGTAATAACAATACCGACAGCAACGAAGGCGCTCGCTATCATAACGTAATCGGCACGTACTTACATGGTCCGCTCTTGCCAAAAAATCCGCGCATTGCCGACTGGATACTCGCGCAAGCAATAAATCGTAAATACGGCGAAGCCTCTCTCGAACCATTAAAAGACCAGTACGTGGACCAAGCTCGCAGTATCGCATCAAAACGCCCACGTTAGCCAGTTTAAATACTATTCCAAGACCTAAACCTGGTATGCTAATAAAAGTGACCAGTTCGATCCCTGCCGAAAATAAACCAAAAATAGACCGCATCATCAGCCTAGACCTAATGAGAGGCTGGTTTTTGGTGATAATCATACTTGATCATTTATGTTATTTTCCAAACGGTCTAGTATTTATCAGTGGCGACAGCCGACTATACGTCACTGCTGCGGAAGGATTTTTTATAATTTCTGGACTTGTGCTTGGTATTGTACGTGGCGCAAAACTCATAGACCGCCCGTTTAAGTATGCGTCCAGATTGATTTGGAAGCGCAGTTTTATGCTTTATGTAACTAGTGTTATCATCACCATGCTATCAATCATGATCGGCTGGCAGTTCATCGGTAACGACGGTGTCAAATCACCGCTACCTCTACCTGAGGGCAATGTATTCAACCTATTTTGGGACATAATAACCCTGCGCGAGTTCTATGGCTGGGCTGACTACCTGAGGTTATATGCAATATTCCTAGCCCTATCGCCAAGCGTGCTCTGGCTACTACGTCATGGAAAATGGTACATCGCCCTAGCTACTAGTGCTACCGTTTGGATGCTAACACCAACGCCCGTTACTGAACTAACTCAGCCATTTACCTGGCAGTTTATCTTCTTTATCGCATTTATATTCGGCTTTCATTTACCACAAATAAAATTGTGGTGGAACAATTTATCACCAAAGACCCAGCGCTACGCAAAATCAACAATTTTTGGCCTATTTCTAATCACCTTCACCGCCAATGTTTACGCCGAGTTCTTCGCGCCAGCCTTAAATGACGAGCTTTCTACTATCGTCAACAACCTTCGCCCCGAACTATCAGTATTCTTTGATAAACTAGCCCTAACCCCAGCCCGTCTCGCGATGTCGCTAATTTGGTTTAGTGGCTTTTTCATGATATTTCGCCGCTTTGAGAAAAAAATCAAGCAATACTTCGGCTGGTTACTTATACCATTTGGCACTAACTCACTTTATGTTTACTCAATCCATGCTTTCGTCATCATGGGTATGCACCTAATAATCAACCCTCAGTATGGCACACCCGCTAACTATTTCAATTCATTTGAAAGTTTGGTAGAGATTCCTCAAAACCTCGCGCTATCGATTTTGGTAATTGCAATTATTTATTTGGCGGTACGAACCAAATTTTTGATGAAAATTATTCCGCGCTAAACTTAGTGATTTTTAGCGGTGATAAATCGATCGTTTCAGCCTCGCGATAGCGACCTGACAGACTAGCTTTCATGTCGCTATAGTAGACGTTATATATATTCTTTGCGTGGGTAAATGCTTTTTTCGTGTCGGCAATTTTTCTGCTACTGCCATCTAGCGGAGCATAGCCGCCGCCAAGATGTTCATCACTGCTAACAAAGTATATTTGGCAATTTGGTAGATAGTAGTCTAGCTCAATTGCCACATAAGGATCAGCAGCCAACACCACATCATTTTCGCTACATCTAATCATAGAGGCGGCGGAGTTAACGTTTGGCTTTTGCATACGCTGAAAGTTATAATTGCCAACCTGACTGAGGTTAGTTGCCCCGACCGCCAGAACTACCAGCAGCACTAACGGTGAAGCTATTCGCCAAACCTCACGATTCTCACGTTCGGTCGACAGCGCGAGACTAGCTCCCACGAGCATAACTAAGCCAATCGCAACGTGCGCCAAATAACGCTCGACATACATCGGTTTATACAGAGAAATCACCATCAATAATATTATCGGCACGCTAATATAACTAACTAATAACCACAAAATATCGTTTTTTTTCTTAATATGAAAAGTAATGACAATCGAGCGGACAGATACAAAAATTATCGCTAGCACCAATATTGAGGTAATCACACCCAGTTGCCAAAGCGGCTGGTATATTGTATTAAACGAAACAATACCAACTAGCTGCTCGAGATTCATTGGCTGTCCAATTGGTGCGAGTGCGCCATTGCCAACCTGTTTCAAAAAAGACGATAGCCACGGGAGAAACAGCAACAAACTAAACGCATAAGCCCCTATCCAGCGGCACTCTTTCCATGAAGACTTACGCAACCGACCAGCATCCATCGCGACTAGCCAGGCTAGATGAGCCAGCCACAAAAGCGCCAAATAGTATAGCGTGTACATACCGAGTGCCACTAGCACTCCATAAATAAGCCAGTCAGTCCACCGCTTGCTAGAGTGTGCCCGTACCAACATTGCCGTCGCTGCTACGCCGATTAACGACGCCATAGCGTACATGCGAATTTCGAAACCGTAGCGCATTAATAATGGCGCCAGGAGCAACATCGTTAATACATAAATGGCTGCTCGCGCATTAAAATGCTTTTTAATAAAACAACCAGCTACCGCAATTGAGGCTCCATAAAAGATCACGCTTAGCGAGCGCAATGCCAGTTCGCTCCAGCCAAAAACATTCGCCCAAATTTTCAGAATGAGATAATACAGCGGCGGATGAGTATCAAGTGCCGACAGCCGAATAATCTCGCTGGCAGACCGCTTGGCTACCATTATCGAATATGCTTCATCAAACCAAACGCTCTGCCGCAAGCCAATCCATAAACTAAGAGCTGCCGCTACTACTGGCACAGCAATTATCAGCCACCTATAAACCTTGTCATAGTCATTACTATGCTTCCAAAATAATATTTTCATGCTTTGATTATATTACGACTAGGAAAAACTCGCAAAATAATATATAATAGCTTTGCACATCTATCGGGGTGTGGCGCAGTTGATAGCGCGCGCGGTTTGGGACCGTGAGGTCGAAGGTTTGAGTCCTTTCACCCCGACCAAAGTAAAAGACTGGCTCTAGCGCCGGTCTTTTACTTTAATTTGATAGAGTCTTTCCGCTAGCAGACTCTTTGAAATAACATAAGTGATAATATATAAGTATGAGTTATCAAAAAACCGTCTCTCGCAGCACTAAGGTTGCCAATATCTTTGGCGCCCTTGGGTATATGTCGATTATCGTCCAGTGGGCATGGTCAATACTTATCATTGCCTATCCGTTTCTGACGTCCGACGAATTAGCATCATGGATATCTCAAAAAACCGCCTCGACACCAGAGCCAACCGAGCTAGGCATGTTTACACCAGCTGTGACGGTTATAGCAATCGCCGTTACTTTGTTTGTCATGGCAACAACCGTCATACTGGTCGCTCGACTGCCAAAAAAGATTGGTCGACAAGGTGCAAGGGTAACTCACGCCACCGCCCATAAACTAGTTCCAACAATCACACGTCATCAGCCACTCAGTAAAAAACAGCGACGGATCATCTCCTACCGACTAACACTTACTATTAAATTAGCATTGGTTATCGCACCGCTACTCATGCTCGGTTTCGCAGCGCCTATTTCAACTCTCACTCTCGATATTATTTGGGCAGTTGGTCTATTTTGCGCCAGCTGTTCGATAATCTACTTTATAATCCAGCAGCTTATAGCCCGTATTCGTGGCATAAAACGCGACGCCATCTGGTAAAAGACTTTATGCGTGAGGAGGGGTGATATCAATCTTTCGAGTCTGCTTAGTGCGTGGCAGCGAACTATTTGGCTCGAAATAATACATTAGAAGCGTACCAAATGGCATCTCAACCTCGGCCATATCACACTCATCAATACCCTCAAGATGCTTCATCAAAGCACGGATTGAGTTTCCGTGAGCGACCAACAATATGTTCTCTCCGGCCTGAAGCCTCGGCAAAATCTCAGCTTCAAAATACGGCACAACACGCCCATGAACCGCCTTGAGAGTTTCGCCACCTGGCACTGGGTAATCCCACCCTCGACGAATGCCATTAAACGCTTCTTCGCCAATCTCATCTTTGACTTCCCATTTATTTTTACCTGTCAGATCACCATAATCTCGCTCGTTCAGCGCTGGATGATGCTTGATCGATTTATCATCAACGGTTACATCAGCCAACTTACCTTTGATAATCCCAGCAAGTGTTTGCTTAGTGCGTTTTAGATCTGAGGTGTAAGCGCCATCAAAATCAATATCACGAAGCAATTCTCCAAGCATAGTCGACTCATGCGCACCTTTTTCAGTCAGATTAACATCCGTAAGTCCCGTCCACTTCCCAAGCAAGTTCCATTCGCTCTCAGCGTGTCGGCTAATAACCAATAATCCTTTGTGTGGTTTCTTTTCTGTCATAGTTCTAGTATGCACCGATTTGCATACAAGTTCAAATCAGGGTTACAATATAAAGGTATGCAAAATTTTTCTATATCATCTATCAAAGCACGACAAATCTTAGACTCACGCGGCAACCCAACGGTTGAAGCTGACGTCATTCTCGCTGACGGAACCCTCGGACGAGCCGCTGTTCCTAGTGGCGCAAGTACGGGCTCAGGCGAGGCGCTTGAGCTACGCGATGGCGATAATTCATGGGGCGGCAAATCTGTTTACACCGCCGTAAAAAACGTCAACACCATCATCGCCCCTACACTCATTGGCAAAGATGCCAGCAGCCAACGTGAAGTCGATGAGGCGATGTTTGCGCTAGACGGAACTGACAATAAATCTAATTTAGGCGCAAATGCGATCCTCAGTGTTAGTCTCGCCGTAGCAAAAGCCGTTGCCGTGTCCAAGAAGCAACCGCTCTGGAAATATATCGCTGAAATGACAGAAAGCCACGCTACCCTGCCACTACCTATGATGAACGTCATGAATGGTGGCGCGCACGCAGGATTTGCCACTGACATACAGGAGTTTATGATCATCTGTAAGGGTGCTGACACAATCGAAAAAGCGCTTCAAATGGGTACAGAAGTATTTCACGCTCTTGCAAAAGTTCTAAAAAGCAAAGATTACCCAACAACGGTTGGCGATGAAGGTGGATTTGCACCGCGAGTTCATAACGGTAACCGCGAACCGCTTGAACTGCTAACCGAAGCAATTACTGCAGCCGGTTATAAGCCTGGCGTAGATATTGTATTTGCCCTTGACGCTGCATCAAGTGAGTTCTACGAGAACGGCAAATATCGACTCAAGTGCGAAAACCGCGAACTAACAAGCGCTGAAATGGTTGACTGGCTCGAGAACCTCGTCAACGAGTTCCCGATCGTTAGCATCGAGGATGGACTAGCCGAAGACGACTGGGACGGCTGGAAGTTGCTCCAGGAGCGTATCGGCGAGCGTGTCCAGCTCGTCGGCGATGACTTGCTTGTCACAAATACGAGGCTCCTTCAGCGAGGCATCGATGAGAAAGCAGCTAACGCAATTCTTATTAAGCCAAATCAAATTGGCTCACTCACCGAGACGATCCAAGCCGTTAAAATGGCGCAATCAGCAGGCTGGAACACGGTCATGAGTCATCGATCAGGAGAAACCGAAGATGTCACGATTAGCCACCTCGCTGTTGGGCTCGGTTGTGGACAGATCAAAACTGGCTCGCTCTCACGCACTGATCGTGTTGCCAAGTATAATGAGCTGCTACGCATCTCAGAGGATGCACTCCTCACTCTAGCGACTCCGTTCACAAGCTAGAGAAACTGTTTCTCTAGCTATTTAGGCAATCGGCACAGGCAAAACAATACGCTTTTGTCTGTGCTATAATGTTAGGAAATTAAGTGGGGTATACGTGTGCTAGTTATCAAACAAAAACGATCAAGACATACGGCGCTATCGCGAATTATTGTATCGGTCGCAATTCTTTTGGTCGGCGGAGGGCTGTATTTACTTTCGATCATCTCTGCTCCAGCCATCGCTCCCATTATCGCTACAAAACCAATTGAAGTAAAAACACTGCCTGCGCCCGTCGAAAAGAATAATCGACTAGTTATCCCAAAAATTGGCGTCAATATTGATTACGCACCAGGCGAAGAGTCGCTTGACCGCGGCGCCCAGTGGCGCTACCCAGAAAGAGGAAATCCCGCCGTCGGAGGCAACTTTATCATCGCAGCACATCGCTTCAGCATTCAACCAACTCCCACTAGCACTATCGAGAAATCGCCATTTTATCATATCGACAAATTAGCCCTAGGAGATAAAGTGATCATTGACTACCTGGGGGTGCGCTACGGGTACGAAATTGACCGTATATTTGAAGTAGAACCTACGCAAACCGAGGTTGAAGAATCCAGCGATACCGCAAAACTGACACTATATACCTGCGAGCTAAGTGGCGCTCAAGGGAAACGAGCTGTTCTCACCGCAAAACCACTCGGAAAAGTCGCTCTCTAGACCCAGGTTACGATCTAGTAGCTGTCGCCAAACCGCTGTTCGTTGTAGCCTCCCAAAAAATCTTTTGCCCAAAGCGCAACCGACTGCGAGTATCGCCGATCCTTCTCCAAGATTTGAGACTTAGAAACAAAATCATAAGCTTCTATTTCCTTGCCATCTAGTTTTAGTAGCGGTTTCTGATCTGGACTGATGCTCCCTGCAAAGATAAATTGGTAGGTAATTGCTATTTCACTCACACGGTTGACGACAAATCGAAATATCAGATTATCAGGATTCAGTACAACGCCAACCTCCTCGCTACACTCTCTCACCGCCGCCATGAGTGGCGTTTCCCCGACATCAACTATTCCGCCAGGAAATGACCAATAGTCTTTGTAGGTAGCCTTGACGACTAGAACATTACCCTCTACGTCCTCTAGGGCAACACCCGCACTCGAGGCTCTCAAGTCGAGCTTCTTAAGGAGCCTCTTAAAACGACGCTGACGAATCGCTTCTTTATTTAGCAAACTCAATCGCACGCGTTTCACGGATTACATTTACCTTAATCGTACCTGGATACTGCATCGTGCTTTCGATCTTTGTCGCAATATCGCGGGCCAGCTTAATCGCTGAAAGATCATCAACACTCTCAGGTCGTACAATTACACGCACTTCACGACCCGCACTGATAGCATAAGCCTTATCGATACCCTTGAAGCTTGTCGCGATATTCTCAAGATCACGCATTCTCTCTGCAAAGTTTTCTGCTGATATATTGCGCGCACCTGGACGAGCCGCCGAAATCGCATCACATACACGCACGATCAATGCCTCTGGGGTCGTTGCCTCGATGTCGTCATGGTGTGCTTCAATCGCGTGGACAATCTCATCACTCATACCAGCTTTTCTAGCTAGCTCAGCTCCAATATGGTGGTGTTTTCCTTCTACCTTATGAGTTACTGCCTTACCCATGTCATGGAGCAGAGTGGCAATCTTTGTCACGCGAACGTTAGCGCCAATTTCCTCGGCAATCATCCCTGCCATATGCGCCATTTCAGTGCTATGCATGAGAACGTTCTGACCATAGCTAGTACGATACTTTAACTCTCCCAGTAGCTTCAAAAGCTCTTTTGGAATACCCGTCACGCCAACTTCGCGCGCCGCATCCTCGCCAGCTCGAACAACTTCTTTTTCAATCTGCTTTTCAGCTTTTGCAAACACCTCCTCGATGCGCCCAGGATGGATTCGTCCGTCTTTCATCAACATTTCAAGCCCAAGCCGTGCGACCTGGCGACGAATAGGATCAAACGAGCTTAGCACCACCATACCCGGTGTATCGTCAACGAGAAAGTCAACACCTGTAGCGCGCTGCATCGCTTGGATATTTCTACCCTCTTTACCGATGATGCGACCTTTCATCTCATCATCAGTTAGCTTGACCGCCGTTACAGTCCGCTCCGCAGTCACCTCACTAGACATACGCTCCATCGCCCCTAGGATGATAAGCTGAGCTCGCTCCTCCGCGTCATCCACCGCCTCTTTCTGAAGTTTTGCCACTAGACCAGTCAAGTCGTTCTTGATATCACGCTCAGTCATCTTCATGAGCTTCTCGGCTGCATCTTTCTTCTTGAGACCAGCTATTTTTTCTAATTTCTCTTGTTGCTTTGCACGGATCTCACGAATCTCACCCTTGAGGGACTCGACTTCATCCTCTTCTTTACGCAGTTTTTCTGAGCGTTTATCGAGCTCGTCGAGTTTTCGATCCAGCGTACTCTCACGATCGGCTAGACGATTCTCGACTTTTTGCATCTCGCGGCGCCTCTCTTGCTCGAGTTTTAGCGCCTCATCTTTAGCCTTTAAGATAATATCACTTGCTTTTGTCTCGGCTCGAGCAACTATCCTCTCGGCATCGTGCTTACTTTTAGTCGTACGTTGCTTGTCGTAAATCAGCTTTCCACCCACGCCAAGAACAATACCAGCACCAGCGGCGATAATCTCTAACACCATATTTATTCCTTTCTCAAGACACCCCAGAACGTGTTCTTCGCCCTGTAATTTATGATCAAAAGTATCTTTGAAATATCGTTCAGTTTATATCAAAATGTCCAGCAATAACTAATGTATATAACGGACTATCATATATTGTATGCCCTTATAGCTACACCTGCAAGTAATTTAAGAAAGCTACTTACGTGGCGCAGTCACATGCGCCTCTCCGCCATATTCTGGCAACACAATCTTATCAGTCTGTCCAGCATTTAGCCGCTCAAGCGCTACTGCTTCCCAATTTTTACCAGTCTCACCCACGATCGGGATTTCGCACGCACTAGCTATCGTATTGAGAACCGTCAGACCAATGCGGAGTCCCGTGTAGCTTCCTGGACCTCGAAATACACCGATACCAGTTAAATCCTGAAATGATCTACTGTGCTCCGCCAAACGATCACGAAGATAGCCAAGCATGTCGCGCGCCAAATTTCGCTCCGCCTTCCATTCGTAGGCCCATCGCTCATCACCATCAATTAAAGTAAGTGACACGGTCATTTCCGAACTATTCCACAGTAGAATCACGACATCTCCTCTAGAATGCGACGACTACGAGGACCTCCTGCCGTCATCGTGACCGATCGAACGTCATCGAGTAGCGAATTGATCCGTAGCCGCAATGTATCGCTAGGCAAAACTCCAGCAACTACTCCACCCCACTCGATAACAGTCACGGTCTTTGGGTCATTAACCGACTCACGCAGCTCAGCGCTCATAATTCCTGGATCTTGCAACCTATAAAAGTCATAATGTGCAAGCACAAGCCCACTCTCGGAAGTATAAACTCGACTGATCGTAAACGTCGGACTCTGGATATCTTCATCAATCCCCATCCCCATAGCTAACCCCTTGGTTAGTGTCGTCTTACCAGCACCGATATCACCAATAAGCTCGATAACCTCACCCCCAGCACATAATGCGCCAATGTGAGTACCTAGCGTGATCATTGCTTGTGCGTCAGCTACTTCTTGCTCCATTTCTCTATAACTATACCATATTTATCCCTAGCGTTTAGATACTCTATCGGTTACAATAGACGTAAGCAGTATGCGTATTTTAGATGACACGTTGGCCAAGTTACTAGAACGCAACGGGGTGGCCACAGAAGAGCAACTTGCCCCTCTCAGAGAAGAGGCGGCTCGTTCGTCACGATCGCTAAAAGATGTCGTTCTCGGAGAAAAGCTACTTACAGAGGTTGAGCTAACGAAACAGTTTGCCGAATACGCCAATATACCCTATATAGAAATTGATCCGAGAGACATCCCGACCGAAGTACTCAATCGTATTCCTGAGCGCATTGCTCGCCAGTACAACGCCGTGATATTTCAGATTGACGAAGATGGCCTGGTTCATCTCGCGATGGATGACCCTGACGATGTGCAGGCAACTAGTTTTATCGAGAAAGAGGTCGGCGATAACACTAAAATATATATAGCCCCTCATGAGAACATCCTGCAGTGTCTTGAAAATTACCGTGGAGACGTCAACGAAGAGCTCAACCAAGTTATCGACATTCAGCGTGAAGACGACGGTGCCTCTCAGCAGGTATCAGAAGCAGACGTTGCCGAAGATTCGCCAATTGCTCAAACCGTTAATCTCCTCCTCGAATATGCAATTCGCTCTCACGCATCTGACATTCATATCGAGCCAAGAGAAACGTTTGTCCAAATTCGCTACCGTGTAGACGGCGTCCTCAAAGAAGTGAATCAGCTACCACGCAATGTCCTAGGAGCACTTGTGTCGCGTATCAAGATTCTATCCAACCTCAAGATTGACGAACGACGCGTACCACAGGACGGACGCTTCAAAATCAAAGTCGCTGGTAAACAATACGCTCTTCGTGTATCCACTTTGCCAATCGCAGACGGAGAAAAAGTTGTCATGCGTGTTCTCGACGAGTCAAACCAAGCAGTCACTCTGCAAGAGCTCGGCTACTGGGGCCACTCCCTGTCTATAATCAACAATGCAATCGCGGAGCCAAACGGCATGATCCTTGTCACAGGACCAACTGGTAGCGGTAAGTCAACCTCTCTATTTTCGATCCTAACAATGCTCAATACTCCTGATGTAAATATCTCAACAATTGAAGACCCAGTTGAGTATAAGATCCCTGGAGTCAATCAAACTCAGACAAATGCAAAAGCAGGCATGACCTTTGCGAATGGTCTGCGCGCCCTACTCCGTCAAGACCCAAATATCATTATGGTGGGAGAGATCCGTGATGGCGAGACCGCAAACCTCGGTGTTCAGGCCGCCCTAACCGGACACCTTGTTTTTAGCACTCTCCACACCAATAATGCTGCGACCTGTCTTCCACGTCTTTTGGACATGGGAATCGAACCATTTCTGATCGCTAGTACCGTCAAAGCCGTAGTTGGTCAGCGTCTCGTCCGGCGACTCTGCATGACATGTCGCCAGCAATATGCACCAGACCAAACTGAAATCAACGAAATAGTTAAGCTATTCAATCTTCCCGAGGGCAAAGGATTTGACCATATCCATATGCTAGAGCAGCAGGCGATGGAACAACGCGTCGGTGGCGACACCCCTCCCGGTACAAACGAGGCAACTATCGTCTCCCTGTGGCGTGCTAATCCTGAAGGTTGCGGCGAGTGCAATCATACCGGCTACAAAGGGCGAGTTGGTATATATGAGGTGTTGGGTATCAGCGTACCTATACAGAAAATGATCACTGCAAATGCGACCAGCAACCAAATCCAAGATCAAGCTGTCTCCGAGGGCATGACAACAATGCAAACTGACGGACTCGTTAAAACACTACGGGGCAACACAACACTTGAAGAAGTATTAAGGGTAACACGCGAGTAATTTTATGCCAAACTTTTTATACACCGCAACCAATGCACAAGGAAAAACTGTCACGGGTTCACTTGAGGCCAATGACCGTAGTGGCGCAATTGCATCACTCAAAAAACAAAATCTCAACCCCATCAATATCAAGGAGGGCTCAGATAAAAAATCCCTCGCTTCGTTCAACCTGCTGGGCGGAAGCCGGATAAAGAACGATGACCTCGTGATGTTTACTCGCCAACTAAGCGCTATGGTATCAGCCGGTGTCCCCCTGCTCCGCGCATTAAGCTCGCAGCACGATCACACCGATAGTCCAGCCCTCAAAAAAGTCCTGGCCGGCGCAATCAAAGATGTTGAAGGCGGCTCTCAACTAGCCGACGCTCTGAGTAAATATCCCAATGCCTTTAACGACGTATATATAAACATGGTACGCGCCGGAGAAGCCGCTGGTATTCTTGACGATATCCTCAAACGATTAGCGATGCAACAAGAAAAAAACGCCTCCATGCGCAAAAAAATCAAAAGCGCCATGACGTACCCAACTGTCCTACTGGTCATTACAGTTCTTGCCTTTTTTGGGCTGATGATTTTTGTTATTCCTCAGATTGGAAAGATACTCAAAGATCTTGGCGGTCCTGATGCCGAGCTTCCAATACTAACCCAGGCAATGCTTGGTATTAGTGACTTTATGCTAAAATACGGCTTATTTATCCTCCCAGTAGTTATCGCCGGCATCGTGTTCTTCGTGCGCTGGCTCAAAACTCCTGCTGGAAAGAAGATATTTCATACCGTAGTACTCAAAATCCCAATGATCCAGCCAATCGTTCAAAAAGTAGCTATCGCTCGATTTGCTCGCACTTTCTCGGCACTAATGGGAGCAGGAGTCGCCGTCCTTGAAGCTTTAAACGTCACTGCACGCGCCGTTGGTAACGTAGTCTACGAACAGACGCTCGTTGACGCCGCTGAGCAAGTCAAAAACGGAAAAACTCTTTCAGGAGTCATCGAAAAAAATGACTTATTTCCACCAATTGTCGCACAAATGCTGTCAGTTGGAGAAGAAACCGGTCAGACCGATACCGTCCTCGTCAAGGTCGCTGACTTTTACGAAGAAGAGGTCAATGTTGCAATCGATGGTATCAGCTCAATTATCGAACCAGTCATGATTCTAGTTATGGGTAGTATGGTAGGTCTTATTGCAGCAAGCGTGATGGGACCAATCGCAAACCTAGCGCAAAGCATCAAAGGTTAAATTTTCTATGGCAGTATCTAATACGCTCATGCTATACTGTTAGTAGAGAAAAATGATCGTGGGCATCTATGTCAAAATTATTCTATAAAGACAAACCGTTTATTGGCCTTGACATCAGTCAGACTGGTATAAAAGTGATGTCAATCGACCCGAAGCGATGGCTGGTTATTGGGTATGGTTCACTCGACCTCGACCCCGCTAAAGTCCAGGTGTCACTTGATAACCCCGAGGACACTTACCTTACAGAGAGTCTCACCTCACTCCTCCAAAAAAATATCGTCGGCACACTGAGATCAGATCACGTTATCGTTGGACTGCCAACAGGCAAGACATTCTCCCGAACATTTACAGTCCCGGTAACTGAGGAAAAACACATCGACAATGCCGTTGAGATTGAGGTTGATCAGTACATCCCTATCCCTCTCGGATCTCTTTACGTTGATCACGAAATTATCGAACGGACAAAGGAGGAGCTGACTGTTATCATGTCAGCCGTGCCACAGACTCTAGTTGACACCTGTCTCCAGGCGGTCAGAAGCGCAGGTCTCACGCCAATCATCGCTGAACCGAGCATCAATGCGGTCGCTCGCGTCATAGAAGCAACCGAAGAGGGGCACCTATCAACAGTTATCGTCGATATTGGCGCTGCCAATACCGATATTGCCGTACTCGATAAAGGAGCTATCCGAATTACAAGTAGTGTCGGCATCGGTGGCAACACATTCACAATTGACATTGCAAAGAAGCTCAACATTGCTCTTGAAAATGCTCATCAGTACAAAGTCCTAAACGGACTCAACTCTGGACCACGACAAGCAAAAATATCGGCAGCAATGCGACCAAGCCTTGAGCGTATTGTCACGGAAATTCGTAAGGTTATCCGATACTACAACGAGCGGCTAGTCGATAATCGCAAAATTGAGCAGATCCTAATTGTCGGTGGTGGTGCAAACGTCCCAGGTATCGGTGAGTTCTTTACAAATGAGCTAGTTATGCCAGCTCGAGTTGCTAGCCCGTGGCAGAAACTTGATTTCGGCAACCTGCCAGAACCAAACAAGCAATTTCGGCCTCGTTACATAACCGTGGCGGGTCTTGCATGCGTTACACCAGAGGAGGTATGGAAATGATCAACCTCATGCCTAGCAACGACCGTCGTCAGCTAACCGCGGCTCGCACAAACACCCTGCTCCTTAGGTACGTCATCCTCATGGGAGTATTTGCCGCTCTTTTGGTGATGGAACTTGTCGCCGTTTACTTCATCGTCAGCATAGGTAGAGCCAATAATGAGCAGACCATCCGCGAGAACGAGACAAAAACCGCCCAATATAATGATGTCAAGCAACAAGCTACCCTATTTCGCTCAAACCTAGCCACAGCTAAGTACATACTCGATAAACAAGTGCCGTATACAACACTGATGCTTGCACTTGCGAACAACCTTCCAGAAGGGGCTATTCTGGATAAGCTATCAATTGACCCAGCAACTTTTGATACACCGACCACGCTCGGCGTCAAAACCGTCTCATACGACCGCGCCGTCCAGATCAAAAACGCTCTACAAAACGCGAAAGTTAACGGTGTCCCCTTGTTTAGCTCAGTAAGCTTCCAGTCAGTCTCTGCCGGCGAGAAAGACACCTCCGCATATCCATACACCGCGGTCTATAACGTAACCTACTCAAAAAAGGTCCTTGCGCATGAAAAATAAACGCCTAACCCCCGTACACCTTCGAATTATTCTTGCGATACTTCTAATTTTGATATTTGCTGGTGCGATAGGTATATTTATGTTTGGGTATAGCCAGATCAAAACACACATTGCGTCCGCCCAAGAGGTAGCAGCAAAAGCTCAGGCTAGTCAATCAAGCCTAGAAAATCTTCGAGCAACCAAGAAAATCCTAGAAGAGAACAAATCAACCGTATCGCGTGCAGACCATCTCGTATCCGAGAGCAAAAGCTATGTGTATCAAGATCAAATAATCAATGATATCAACCGACACGCTTCTGAGGCCGGGTTATCGATCAGCAATATTACGTTTACCGACACAAAAACTACCCAGGTCGGCAAATCATCCTCATCTTCAACGCAAACTCAAGCCAAAACAGCCAATACAGGTACAGCGCCAACAGGCGTCAAATCAATGACTGCAACCGTCTCTCTCAAAAACCCTGTTAACTACGACGCCATGCTTAACTTTGTTCACCTCCTCGAAGATAGCCTATTTAGAGTGCAGGTATCTCAGATCGGCCTTTCTCGCAATACTGACGCAGACAAAGCCGGCACAGTATCAAGTGATATTCTAACCATAGAGGTGTACGTACGATAATGAAAGCAGATCTTAGCATAAGCCAATTCACAAAGTCGATCTCGCGCGCCCTTCACCGCTACCATGTTGTTATATTCGCTTTGGTGGTAATGGGTAGCCTATCATTTGCAACATATAAACTCTACCAAGCCTCCACTAGCGCCCCAGCAACGTCTGAGCAAAAAACCGAGCCCGTAGGATTTGATAAACAGACAATCGAAAAGGTAAATAAGCTTCGCGCCAGCGGAGAAGCCGGCAAACCACTCACCAAACCTACCGGAAGGACAAACCCATTCCAGTAGGAGCATTGGCTTTTTATGATTTTATTAGGATCGTCACTAATCAACACTCCAGTTATGGGCATCCAAACTGGCGGAGAACTCGCCCGAACAAAACGTGCAATTATCGACCCTGCCAAACTTACCGTTATCGCCTACGAGCTAGAAGGACCTCTCGTTGGAAAGCAAGCCAAGCTTATCAGGATTGCAGATGTCAGAGAACTAAGTGACATCGGTATGATTGTCGACTCAAGCGACGAGTTTGTCGAACCTGATGACGTCGTCAAACTCAAGGAGCTTTATGATCTAGACTTCAAGCTACTAGGCATGCCCGTTACCAACGAACGACGCCAAAAACTCGGCAAAGTTATTGATTTTACAATTGAAACAGCTGGTTTTGTTGTTCAACAGCTCACGATTCGTCGTCCGCTATTTCGCAGCCTAAACGATACTGAGCTACTAATTCATCGGTCACAGATTATCGAAATAAACAACGACGCAATAGTCGTACATAGCGAAGCAAAAGCGCCAGAACCCGAACTCCATGAAGTAGTCGGAAGTTACGTCAATCCATTCCGAAAGTCAAAACCAGCTACCGAAAATAGAGAATAAATGGCAATCAAAAAACCTATTCCGCACTCAGCGCTCGTTTGACGTCGTCATAAGTAAATCCTTGGCGCACTAGATAGGCTATAAACTTTTGCTCATCATCGGCGTACTTACGCCGTTTTTTAGCGATAATTTTTTGCAATTCCTCATCGTCAGAGCGAATATTCTCCGCGATTAACCGTTCAACTATATCGTTTTCAATCCCTTTCTGCACTAATTCTAGTTTTAAACGTCTGACGCTAGTACCTTTCTGCAAAAATCGGTGACCAAGCCAAAAACGGGCAAATTTTTCATCATCGAGGTACTTTTTATCGATTAGACGCGCCAGCACTCGCTCGGCAATTTCTGTTTTCACACCTGGACGCTCAATAATTTTACCCGTCTCCGGCAAGCGTTTCTTGGTCGACCGAGTTTTACGCCACAGATAATCGCGCATCTCTCGGATAGAACGCGGTCTAGCCAAACAATACTCCATAGCCCGGGCGTAGAGCTTACCAAACTGACTCTCGGCCTCCAGTGCCATTAGTTCTTTGTCTGTACACTCTTGGCCAATCTTTAACCCCAACTCACCTACCTGAAATACATCGAGACTAAACCGATATTTACCATCAACACTCACATTGACGCGATTTTTATCACGAGTCTGGAGAGAAATATCAGTTATTTTCATTACACGAGTCACGGCTCCTCCCATTTTCATCCAACGCTATACTATCAAGATAATCCGTTATCTGGGGCAGCTCCCTCAGTCCCGACTCCAATCCAAAATGCTGTCCGTCATGGACTGCTACGAATTCTGCACCTACCTTATCGGCAAACTCCCTAGCGTCATCATAAGAGCAGTATGGGTCGTTGTCGCTATGGATAAATAGTATCCGTCTTGCGCCACGACGAATCTTCTCAGCATCAAAACCAACCTCAGGCCACAAATTATCAAACCGACCTGGCTCATATTGATTCGTACCGATTGTCAAACGCTCATTCAAGAACGCGCTAACTAGAATTGCCGTCTCAACTACTGGTATATCATTCGACTGGAGCAGATTCAAAACTGTCGTCGCACCAGAAGAATGTCCGACCAAAAGGTTATCTGCAAAATCCCAACCTTGATGCGTCAAAAAATGATGATATTCTCGCCTATCTGGCGTGTGGCAGTTTGGCAACTGTGGCTCAAAAATTTTGTAACCTCGCGCCTCTAGCCAAGTACTTAGCCAACCAAACCAGTGCTCTCCTAGCTCACCATCAGTGCCATGAAGCAAAACAGCTCTTTTCATACAGTAAGCATCTTTTGGATTGCCCGTTTATAAGGCTCCGATAGATTATCAAGCGCCAAAGCCTCGTCAACAGTGAACTTTTTGAATTCAGCCCTACCCACCTCGCCTTCAGATTCAAACCCACCGACCACCTGACCAGCATCACCGACAAACGTCACGATACCGATATGCGTTGTCTTCCCAAAATCCTTTTCCCAAATATATACATCGATAAGACGCGGTGACAATAACTCAATACCGATCTCCTCGGCAACCTCACGCACGACTGTCTGTTCTGGCTGCTCCACCTCATCAAGTCGACCGCCTGGCAGTTCCCAATCTCCGCGCTCATTTTTTCGCAACCAGATCTTTTCGCCATCGCGCACAATCGCCTTACACGAAAGCGTGACGGCCAGATTTCCCCAGCCGTCACGTAGCGTTACCCGCTCAGACACTAAGCCTCTTTCTCCTTTTGATCGCCCGCCTCTTCGCCCTTAACCTTAGCACGAACCTTGGCATCAATTTCAGCAAGAACCTCTGGATTATCCTTTAGATATTTCTTGGTAGATTCTCGGCCCTGACCGATCTTTGCGTCGTTATAGTCAAACCAAGCGCCAGACTTACCAACAACACCATACTGAACTGCTAGATCAAGTACATCACCAGTCTTTGAGATTCCTTCGTTATACATAATATCAAACTCAGCGACACGGAACGGAGGTGCGATCTTGTTTTTGACGATCTTTACTTTGGTACGATTACCGATGATGTTTTCGCCTTCTTTTATCTGACCAATCCGACGAATATCAGCACGAACACTAGCATAAAACTTGAGGGCATTACCGCCTGTTGTAGTTTCTGGGTTACCGAACATCACCCCAATCTTCATACGAATCTGATTGATAAATATAACTGTGGCTTTTGATTTATTGATAATACCGGTCAACTTACGTAGCGCCTGGCTCATCAGTCGCGCCTGAAGCCCCATGTGGCTGTCGCCCATATCACCATCAATCTCAGCCTGAGGCACGAGGGCGGCGACTGAGTCAACCACGATCAAATCAACCGCGTTTGAGCGTACTAAAGTCTCACAAATTTCTAGTGCCTGTTCGCCGTTATCTGGCTGGCTAACCAGCAGATTGTCTGTATCAACACCAAGCCTCTTGGCGTACGCAGGGTCGAGAGCATGCTCTGCATCAATAAACGCCGCTGTGCCACCTTGCTTCTGAATTTCAGCAATCGCATGAAGCGTTAGAGTTGTTTTACCAGAGCTCTCTGGCCCGTAAATCTCTATAATTCGGCCTTTTGGATAACCTCCACCCAAAGCTATATCGAGACTCAGACTACCCGACGGAAGCAACTCTACGTCCACCTTTTTTGCTTCACCGAGTTTCATAATAGACCCATCACCAAACTGCTTTGTGATCTGGTCCATAGCCAGACCCAATGCCTTGAGCTTCCCTTCGTCGGCAGTCGGTTTATCGGCCAATACTTTAGTGTCAGACTTTTTTGCCATATCGCTCCCTCTCTCGTTTAATTACCCTTATTATACCTCAGTCCTTTATAGTTTGGTATAATGATAAACAAGATGAAGCATAAAGGATTTACCGTCGTCGAGCTACTGATTGTAATCGTTATTCTAGGTGTGGGTGGCTGGCTTTTTTTCAGTGAAAAAGCCCGTATAGACGCGATGCAACGAGATGGCCAACGCAAGACCGCTATAAACGCCATGTACTACAACCTCGAAGAGGTATTTTATACCAAAAATAACTACTATCCATCATCGATCGACAGCAAAGTATTACGCGCAATGGACCCAGCCTTGTTTACAGATCCAAACAACGTCAAACTCGGAGAATCATCCTCTAACTACCACTATGACCCAACTGGATGTGGAACAGATGGCAAATGTACTGGCTATACCTTAAGAAGTAGTATGGAGCGTGAAGCTGACTACACAAAAACAAACCGTAGTCACTAGCTAGTCATCTTGAACTGTTGTTGACGGCCCCTCAACTGGACGACCATTTTTGAACGCCTCAACAGCGTTATTCAGTATCGCGATTTCTTTCCTAGGATTTGCGACATAATCAAACCGATAGGTCGTCTCCTCGCCCTCAGTGCTTAGCCTAATAGAACCATAGTTTAACAGATGTTGCAGCGGTCCTCGTTGCGAAAAGCTAGCATCCTCAATATTCATTAGACTTACCGTCTGCTCACGTTTAGAAAAGATGCTCATCTGGATCTCCTGAATAACACTTTCGTTCGTCAGGAAGAATCGGTTACTTACATACACCCAAATTGCGAGGTAGCCAGCAATAACAAACCCGACAATAAGTGCTACACCCAGAATCACCATCCACTTAAACGAATCAGATGGCAAATTGAATATCATTGCGACATCTGGATACATAAAAATACCAATCAAAACAAGCGAAACGGCAAGGGTAGTAATCACGAGCGGTGGCATCATGCCGATACCGTGTCGTGGCACCGCACTAATAACATATTCATGCTCACTGAGGTTGAGCCAAGGAAACTGACGCTTTGAGTCTTCGTGTCGAGCCCGAGCCTCATCAGACACCTCTATCGGCACTGGCTCAGTCGCCCGAGCAACATGGACCACCTGAGAGGGTGCCCCTGCTCCAGCGGGATTGTTAACAGCTGGTGTAACCTGATCTGTTGGAGATGCATATAACGGCCGACCATTTGCATCATATGCTACTGGCTGTTGGGGTTCTATCGTTGGCTGATCATTGTTCATCGTATTGCCCGCGAGTCGCTCGCTCTCCTTTTTGCTCGCATATCGCATGCGTGCGTCAATTATTGACCTTACTCTGTGTTCCCATTTTTTCAGTAATGGCAGCACCATACCTTGTATTATACGACGAAACTATTTAGATTGCGACTTGCCGAGGTGTTTATAAGCTTTTGGCGTAACAACCCTACCCCTTGGCGTCCGTTCGATAAAGCCGATTTGCATCAGATAGGGTTCGTAGAAATCCTCGATAGTAGCCGCTTCATCACCAGTTAACGCCGCAATCGTCGTAAGACCAACCGGCCTATCACCATAAGACTCGATTATGCGATTTAACAGATGGCGGTCAGCTGGATCAAGCCCCAAATCGTCAACCTCGAGCATTTTAAGCGCGCTGATTGTCGTTGTCGAATCAATGATGCCGTCTCCATTGACATCCGCATAATCACGCACACGTTTTAGTAAACGATTAGCGATACGCGGCGTCAGTCGGGCTCGTGTACTGAGCAATTCGGCGGCCTTATCATCAATTTTGCTGTCCAGGATATTAGCTGAGCGCGTCACGATACGAGCAATTTCTTCGGGCGTATAAAATTCTAGGCGATAGATATGCCCAAAACGATCCCTCAAAGGCGCCGCTAAACTACCTGTTCGAGTCGTCGCACCGATCACTGTAAATTTCGGAAGATCAAGTCGTACGCTCCGTGCCGCTGGACCTTTACCAATTACGATGTCTAGCTTGAAATCCTCCATCGCCGAATAAAGTACTTCCTCGACAGCACGACTTAATCTATGAATTTCATCAATAAATAGCACATCTCCATCCTGAAGGTTGGTGAGGATGCTAGCCAAATCACCAGCTCGCTCAATCGCAGGCCCCGCCGTAATCCGAAGCCCAGCCCCCATCTCATTGGCGATCACACTCGCCATAGTCGTCTTGCCTAGACCCGGTGGCCCATATAATAAAACATGGTCAATCGGCTCACCGCGTTTTTTTGCTGCATCGATACTTAGCTTGAGATTCCTCTTGAGCCGTTCCTGACCAACATAGTCTTGGAAATTTTGCGGACGCAAACTAACTTCGATTCGCTGCTCTTCGCTATCGTCATCATGGGTACTAGTATCTACGATCCGTTCAATTGCCATAGCTATATTGTATCAGGAATGAATTATCTATCCCTCGAGACGCTCCTGAATAAGCTCTAGCGTCGAACGCCCCCTGATCATTCATCAATGCAATTCGCCAACCCGTGCCTACCGTCTCGTTGTCAAACAGAGTCACGTCATCGTTATCGGGTTGATTGATAATATTACAGATACTACACTCAGGAATTATCACATTACCTCGCTTTTAGGGCCTCACGTACACGCTCACTCGTTGACAATCTTGGATCAACATGCGCTAGGGCTTTCGTTGCATCGTTTAGGGTATATCCAAGAGCAATCAGCGCTTCAAGCGCCTCATCACTAACATTAAGCTCGGTCTGTACACCGTCACTCTCACGACGATATACAATTGGCATCCCAACCTTATCTGACAGATCAACCACTATACGCTCAGCCGTCTTCTTGCCGACTCCCGAAGCTTTTGCGAGGTACGCGCTGTCAGAGTTTGCAATTGCGTTACGTACATGCTCCGCCTCGCCCAGACTCAAAATCGCCAGCGCCGCTTTTGGTCCGACCCCCTGCACAGTTATCAACATTTCAAACAGTTTCTTTGCCGCCAAACTAGAAAAACCAAACAGCTCCTGGGACTGCTCACGAATATGGTGATAAGTGTAAAACTTAACCTCATCACCCAATTTAACTACGTCAAAATCACCCGCTGTCGTATTGATTTCGTAGCCAACACCCATCACGTCGACAATCACTGCTCCGCCAAATTTTTCCGCCACCGTTCCAGAGATATGTGCAATCATATCCCCATTATCTCATATATCACCTACCGCGGTTATGGGTTTGTCGTAGATTTTTCGCAGTTTGTAATATTTTTCGTGTATCGAACCCCGTCTATTTGCGACGCCGCAACCATCACTATTTGCCCAGTTGTCGTATCGCAAGCTTGCACCTGACTTCCTGTTGACGGTGGCTGACAGTTTTCGGTATCAGTTGAATGCTTGGTGCTATTGAAGTCTGGCTTATTGATTGTGATGATTTTACCCGTTGACAGCTCACACACCTGCTGGGTTGGTGGTTTACAGTTTGCCGTGTCCTTGCTCTGAGTTGTACTATCAAATTTCGCCTCGTCTATCGAAATCACCTCACCCTTTTCAATATCACAGACACTAATCATCGTCGGCTCAGCCTCACAACTATTGGTCGGGAAAGCGCCCGTCATAAAGAACTCGTTATATGTATTTGGACCTGATTTACTTGCGAGACCACCATTTGCCGTACAGACCGCCTTCTGCACGATACTACTCGGCATCGAGAATTGAACATTTTTTCGCCCCTGCAAAAGCTTCGTCATCGTATTGCGCCAAATTGGACCCGCCATATCGCTACCCCCACTCTTCATGGCGGTATTGTCATTGTTTCCAACCCAAACCCCAATAACATACTCTGGGTTGTAGCCGATCGTCCACGCATCTCGGCTGTCATTTGTCGTACCCGTTTTCACAGCAACTGTACGTCCTGAAACATTTAGGCTCGAACCAAACACTCGGCTTCGGGTTGCATTATCACTCAAGATATTAGAGATCAAGTACGCCCCCTCTTTGCTGATCGCTTGACGGCTATTGTGAGTGGCTGTGAAGATGTTTTTGTCAAACTTATCTTTAATTTGCTTCACCAAACCAACATCATACTGCCGACCTTCATTAGCAAATGCGGCATATGCATTAACCATTTTATGAAGCGGAACCTCGCTCGAGCCAAGCGCTAACGTCAGGTCGTAATCTTTAGAAGAATCTAGACCAATACCGAGATTATTTGCAGCCGTAACCGTCTTTTTGATTCCGTACTTTTGAATCAGATGTAGACTTGGGATGTTAAGTGACCAGCTAAGCGACTGACGTACCGTCACTTGCCCTCCACGACTAGCCTCGCGACGATCAGCGTCACGCGGTATATAGCCACCGCCAAAATCCTTCACCTTATCATCGAGCCTAGTTGCCGGGGTGATCACCCCATCGGCTAGCGCATATGAATAGTAAATCGGCTTAAAACTTGATCCAGGCTGACGCGCCGTCGTAGCCATATTTACCTTACCCCACTGCTCATTATTGTAGTCTGCACTACCAACTAGGGCCTTAACATCACCCGTCTTTGGGTCAAGTACGATACCGCTTGCATTGCTACCGCCCATCGCGTTGATATGCTTCATGCCCTTGGTTACACTATCCTCGAGCTTGCTCTGTATGTCGAGATCAAGTGTAGTTTTGACACGATAACCAGATCGCATCACTTTTTCGTAGCCATACTTTTTGCTCAGCTCGTTGATCACCATCTCAACAAAATGTGGCGCAGTCTTATTTTCTTTTGATGCTCCAGTACCATATTTAAGCGCTTCATTATACGCAGCAGTTTTTTCAGCTTCGGTAATATACCCATTATTGACCATTCGTGTCAGCACGGTATTTTGACGCTTCTTTGCATACTCCATATTGCCACTAATCGGCGAGTAGGCGCTTGGAGCTGGCAGGACACCGATCAGCATCGCACTTTCAGCCAGCGTCAAATCCTTTGGCGCTTTGTTGAAGTACGCCCTAGCCGCATCCTCTATCCCAAAAGCATTCTCGCCGAAATAAACCGAGTTTAGGTACATACCCAGAATATCGTCCTTTGAGTAATTCTGCTCCACCGCGATCGCCATAAATAACTCTTGGTATTTGCGCAAATAACTCTGTTCGTCAGTAAGTAGCGTATTTTTGACCAACTGCTGGGTCAATGTCGACCCACCGCCGGTCCTGGTCACCAACGCCCGTGCGATACTGATCAAATTAAATCCGCCGTGTTTATAAAAATCCTTGTCCTCACCAGCAATCAAGGCTTTTTTTGCATAGTCAGAGATCTGATCAAGCGGCACGCGTTTGCGATGCTCGGCCCGACCAATTGAATAATAAGGTTTGTCGTTGACGTCCGTTAGAGCGATACCCGTATTATTACGGTTCATCAACCGCTCTGGGTCGCGAATATCGTTAACAAGCATAAAATAGGTAATCAGCGGAGTCAGAATCAAAAACGCCAGAATCGGTGTAGCAATTATCGCGATCTTTTTCTTTCTTGATAGATTTCTAAACCAAGCAAATTTACCAGTTTTCATAGGGCGGCTACGCGGAGTTGATCTTGATATACGAGCTATATTTGCATAACGATCCATGCGAGCCGGCTGGGTATTCTTTTTTACCATACGTTTATCATTATAACGCTATTTTTGTTATTGTCCGCGTAAAGCAAACGCACACATAATCGCCGCCGCAAGCGCGTCAGCGCAGTCATCTGGCTTCGGCACTTCCGATAGTCCAAGCTGAATCCGCACCATCTCTTGCACCTGAGCTTTTTTCGCCGCTCCATAGCCCGCCACCGCTTGCTTTATCTCGTTTGGTGTATATTCCTCGATTCGAAGCTTGGCCTGGCGACCAGTCAACATCGCAACACCGCGTGCCTGCGCGACGCTGATTGCCGTTGTGATATTACGACTAAAAAACAGCTTCTCAATTGCCATAACCGTTGGTTTTGTTTCAGCAATAATATCTGTGATGCCCTCATATATTTCCTCTAGCCTCTCTGGCAATGGCGTATGAGCAGGCGTCCGAATCACCCCCGCTGTAACAAGTGTCGTTTTGCCATGAGCTACGTCGATCACCCCAAAACCGAGGATTCCCGTCCCCGGGTCAATCCCAATAATCCTCATTGGCGACTTACCCAGTCATCAAGCTTATCGAGATTGTCTGTTATCCTGCCCGCCCAAACCCGCACCCCATCTTGACCGATAATTTGCGAGAGCTCTTCCTGAGCATGATCGATTACAAGCCGGCCAAAACGACGCGTTTTATCCGCAAACACCCGCCACTCGTCATCGCTCACCCCTTTTTCTATACGCATATAATCAAGTCGACGAAAAAACCGCCCATAAGCTGAGCTTGCTAAATATCCAACATCTGCGTAATGTAAAGCCGCCCCAAGCATGCTTGACTTTGGACGTTTATCAACCGTCGTGTCAATGATAGCGCTCGCGACACGATCTGCTAAATAAGTATCATATCGTCGAATACATAGCCTAGCCAACAAAGCCGACCGCTCCTCGCGCGAACGCCCCACCTCAAGCGGTAGATGATAATCAGCATCATGCCACGCAGCCCCCAAAAGAAGCGCGTCCCTATCCAGCGCATTACCCGCACTTTCAGCCATATCCGCAATCTCGTCCGCATGACCGATGACATCTAAAGCATGCGCCCAATTATGATACGGCATCTCATTACTGTAGTGTTGCTCTGCTCGATCAACTAGCTGAAATACCGTCTGTCTAGGCAATTCACTCATACCTATAGTATAGTTTATCGACGCCCAAACGTCACAATACGCCGTAGCGCTCCGCCGATCTCGCGACGCCACTCCCAAACACCATAGCCGACTACCGCCAGACCAATTCCGCCGCCCACCAACCAACTCATCAAGGACTGCTGAGACGACTGCTTATAGGGAAGTACTGGGTGCGACGCCTTTGGCATACTAGACGACGCCACCTTGCGACAACGATGGGTTACGGGATTACGTTCATAGCCCTCGTCGCAGGGTAGTAGCTCAGCCACTGCGCTCGCAATACTACGACAGCGATTAGTTAGAGGGTTACGTTCTTGCCCCTCCTTACACGGCGCCAAGCCGGGCACTGATTTAGTCACGATCTTTCTACAGCGATTGGTTAGCGGATTACGTTCATAGCCCTCATCACAGGCCGCAAGCGCGCTAATCGCCTCACCGATGTTTCGACACCGCCCCGTCTCCGGGTTTCTATACTTTCCAGCTGGACAATCTTCGGTATCGTGCGGTTTAGAAATTGGCGTGTATGGACTCGGGCCAGCAACAGAAACTGTCGTCGTCCAATCCCATACACCTTGAGGCAACTTCATCCACGAATACCCCTGCTTGGTAGCGCCTGCACCCTCATACCGAACAACCCCAAACCCATTACCACCCCACCTTGACTCAAACCAGACATAACCACCACCATTAGCTAGATTGAGCGGTTCACCTGCCCCGTTTAAGTCAACTACTTCATAGCTACGCGGTTGAATAACCGTCTGCTCGCCAAACAAATACGTGCTAGCCTCTGTACGACGCCCACCCGACCCATCATTTCTCAAAGCGTAATCATAAAGACGAATCGGCTGATTACTATTGTTATAAATCTTTACAAAATCATGGCAGTACGTATTGGAAATTTTCTCTTGTGGTGAACAGTCAACCGCGTAAGGATAAACCTCTACGATCTCAAGAGCACCAGAATAAGTAGCCGGAGGAGTATATAAACCATCATCATACAGATTGACCGATCCGCCAGGCTCTCTGAGCCTTGTCTCATAAAATGTCGACCCTACATAACCCGACCCACGCCCAGTGTTACGTCTCCAGACCGACCCACCCGATAGCGTTTGCGCCTTTAGATCTTTGTACATGTACGCTTCGGTACTGATTGATTTGTTCGGCGGAACTAGTCGGACCGTTTTTACCTGAGTGAAATCAGGTTCTTTCGACCAATTAGTTCGATACGAATACCCATCGATCGCTACTTGCGCGCCGATCGATATCAACGCATGACGATACGGCTCAAGCATGCCTGTAAGACCACTTGCCCGTCCGATCAACTGACTTTCTACCGAATTTATACAATTAGCATCACAAACCGCAAGACGCCACTGCGTTAAATCAACCAATGTCGGCCCCCTGTTAAACACTTCTATCACCTCAAGCGAGCTTTGGTCGTTTACGTTTTTATAAGCAGAAATCTCGATATCTGGTGCTTGTTGCCAGTGATAATTTGGTGTTCTCGACGACGGCACGGCGAGTGCGACCGCCTCCATGTGCCGTGGCACAAATATCATAATTACCAAAATCCACAAAACACCCTTCCATGCCCGCCTCATGTCTATATCCCCCTATTTCAAGCTGTTGATTACCCCCAGATATACACGCCAAACAACTCCTGTGCAAACATAAGCACAGGAGTTTTGTAAAAAATACATCAATTATAACTTACTGATCGATATCGACTTTGATGTCAGCGTTTGTATACACACCCGTTACATCATCCAGATCTTCAAGTGCGTCATACACTTTCATCACCTTGTGTGCCGTCTCAGCATCCTCAACCGGAACCTCATTATTGGCTACATATTGCAGTTCAGCTTCAGCAACCGATAAGCCAGCCTCGACAATTGCCGTTCGCACCTTTGCCAGATCCTTCATCTCGGTGTAGACCAGCAGCTCACCATCTGACTCGCTCGCATCCTCAGCGCCAGCGTCAAGCACAGTCAACAGCGCATCTTCTCCGCTTGCCGACACCCGTATCACACCCTTACGAGTAAACTGAAACATGACACTTCCAGCGTCAGCCATTGTCCCGCCATTTTTCGTCACAGCGGTGCGCACTTCTGGATACGTACGATTCTTGTTGTCGGTTGCAGTTTCAATAATAAATGCCACCCCTCCAGGACCATACGCCTCATAGGCCACCTCCTCAAGTTGAGCGGCGCTTTTATCGGCCACTCGATCGATTGCCCGTTGGATATTTGCTATAGGCATATTAGCACTTTTAGCTTTTTCGATAGCGAGCGCTAGCGCTGAGTTCATGCTCGGGTCAGTGCCACCGCGTGCAGCAATCGCAATCTGGTTGCCGATTTTCGTAAATATTGCGCCACGTTTCGCATCGTTAACGCCTTTATCACGCTTAATTTTTGACCATTTATTGTGTCCCGCCATTGACTCACTCCGTCGTTAGATAATTCGTAATTTGCTAATCATTATATCATAATATCTCTGTTATTCTACGATTGATGATGTCCTAAGTACAAATTTTGTGCGCCATTTCATATATACAACCACCACGACGACGACCGCTATATATAGCACCACTACAACTGGCGTCCACGACGGCTTCAGTAGCGCACCCGGTACTTCAGAAAACCAGTTGACAATTGCGATCTGCGCGTTCAATAGTTGCTCTGCCGGCCAACCGATAACTCCCGCCAATGCCGGCATTAGCCAAGCCCCTAACCCAGCTACTGCAACCAAAACCATCGCCAGCGGAATAAACGGCAAAATTAGCAAATTAGCAAATGGCGCAACAATACTCATCTGATGAAATGCCAACACCATAATTGGCAAAGTCGCCAACTGGGCGCTAATTGTCTCTATAAATAACTGGCTAACAAACGGCGCCTTGTCCTTCCCAAAGAAGTAGCACGTCACAATCGGCGCAACAATCATCACACCAGCAAACGCCGCAAAACTCAGCGACCAGCCGAGGTCTCCCCAACCAAAACTTGGATCAATCATCAAAGTTATCCCAGCCACTGTGGCCAAAAGCGTGACAGGGTGAAACGTCCGTCCATAGTACCACGCCCAAAGTCCAAGTAATGCGACTATTCCAGCTCGCGTCATCGTCGCACTTGTACCAGTCATCAGTACAAAGCCCGCCACCAAGCCCACGCCACTAATCATCGCCAGGTATTTCGAAACCCTGGCAAAGAGTCGTCGCCCCGCTCTCACAAGAACCGTCAGATTATAACCACTCGCAACAACAATATGCGTCAATCCAGTCACCTGAAGTGCCATCGCCAGGTCATCTGGTAGAGCGCTCTTTTTACCTAGCAAATAACCAGTTCCCAAACTCGCCGCTGGATCATGTACCGCCGTCTGCACATGCCCGGCAAATCCATCACGTATATTTAACGCCATATCTGATTGACTGGCTCGATCATTCGCAGCGACCACTCCAGTAATTGTTGCCACAAAATTGCCAAACCCCTGATCAACGCGCCCGATAATTTTCACACGGTCACTTCGCCTCGCGCCATCGGCGTTGCTTACGGTCGCAAATATACGCCCTGGCAACTTCCGGTCTCCTATCGTCACGTCATCCAGCTTCAGATGAACCCGACCACGCGTCGTGGCGTCTACGTCGTCAGTTATCTTGGCGCCGATCTCTAGCCTGCTTTCACCGACTAGCCCTCGATACACCTCTCTAGACGACATATCGACAGCTCCTCGAGCGCTCCCAAGTAACAGCCCACCGCAGCAAGCTATCACCAACAACATTCGACGACGCCTCCAAAATGCTACCGCCAAACACCCCACGCCCAACAACCCACCGACTATAGGCTCGACACTATACCACTGAGCAAAAATCACTCCCGTCACAAAACCCAACATCACCGCAGTGAAATGCCAAGTCGGATGAATCCGCTCTTTTAGCCAGTGCATAGCTCGATACTACACCTTGACAGCCTCTGTTGCAAAGTGATATATTTATGGAGTTATTTTTGACCATCACCAGGTTTTACTTACCAAGCCAACCAAATTGATGTGATCGGTCAGTGTGTAACCGAGAGAATTCTGGCCGGCTAGATTCGCTCTCGCTCCAACCCTCACGCCGGTCGCACCAAACCATTTCATTATGGGCCCATAGCTCAGTCGGTTAGAGCACCTGCCTTTTAAGCAGGGTGTCGTGAGTTCAAGCCTCACTGGGCCCTCCAAGTCAAGAATCCACCATTGGTGGGTTTTTTGCTTGTCTGGCAAAGCCCTCAACCTTATTTATAGCTCAAATAACACCGTCAATTCATTGACTAATTTTAGATTTTATGATATCATATTGGGGAGTGACTACTGGGTCATTTAGTTAATTACCGTAATAAAAGCTGATATCCAGCCTACTTACCCTAATCAAGCGGGTCGATATGAGCTTTTATTCTGTCTAGTGTAAAAGTTCAGCAACTTAACAGTTGTACAAATTGACAAGTGCGTGTCATGGCTCAGATAGCCAACGACTTAAAGGGACCGTCCCTCGCACTACGTTACCCTTAGGAGTAGCAACAATGTCCAACATTCGCACCCTTGCTAACGTCAAGGCACTGTATGGCGATAAGGTCATTGAGACCGCAAAATCTTTTATCGTCAACGCCTACGGAAAATACAACCCAAACATCTCTTTCGTTTTGGATAAGGACTTTAGCGGAGATCCGCTAGAGTACCGGAAAGATGCCCCGACAAAAGAGCTGGTGGCCAACACGGGCATCAGCTTTGGTACGTCAGAGTCGGGCGTGTCCGTGCTCTTCGGAGACTTTTGGCTCTCGAGGTCTGGCAAGCCACACTTCCGCCCAAAGTCATACAAGCTGGCGACCCACGTCATAATCCGAGCAGATTGGGGTGGATTCAGCTACCCCGGCACTCGTGGTGCATGGTCGGCCCCTGATGGGGTCGCATACTTTCGTCGTGCTAGCTCCAATGGAGGTGGCACAGGGTACGACTACTACGTCGTACCCATTGGCTACCACCTCATCTATGATGAGATGGGCGGCGACGCTGTCGGCGTAAAGGACTCTGAGCGAGCCGCGGAGATCCGGCGATCGTACAAAGAGTACGACGAGATGATCGCCGCACGAAAAAGAGCCGAGGCAAAGGCCAAGGCCGATGCCGAGGCCGCCAGCCGTAAAGCAAGAAAGAGCTTCATACCGAGGCTCGAGGTACTAGAAAGGCGGCTGAGCGCCCTAGAGCGAACCGACAAAATCATCATCCACGATAGCGGATTCTCGTTCGGCAGTGACAGAGACCTCCTCTTTACAGAGGAGAATCTCAGGATGGCTGAAAGGTCGGTGCAGCTTCTCGAGCATCAGGCAGAGGAGCGAAAGGCACGCGAGGCCTACATGCCTCAATTCGACGAATTGAAGCCTCGCGCGGAGGCGCTTGGTATGACTCTCGAGCATAGCTACGAGAGAGTCTACCTGAGCGGTGACACATTCTCTGGGGGATATAGATACTCCAAGGAGGGCATTACCTCCATACTGTCGGCACTCGAACACCTAGAAGCTGAGGTAATCGTCCGAGAGGAGGAGACGAAGGCGAAAGAGGCTAAGGCCAAGGCCGAAGCTGAGGCGTCTAAGCTCGGGCTACCATCCAACGTTCGGATCTGGAGGAGGAACGGCATCACAGATCAGGGGGACGGCTGGGTCATCCGACCCGACGGGACTTTCCGCGATGCGGATGAAATGGCAGGAGACTCGCGTCGAATCGAAACGTACCGCGAAGGTACAATGATCTGGCACCAAATTCTGCCAGGCGAGTTGGTTCTAAAAGTATGGAGCCGAGATCGATACGACATAATCCACTGCGAGGTAATCTATCGACCAGATAGTATTACTCAAGCGCAGGCAGACGCGGCCAAGCGAATCGAAGAGCAACTGGAGGCGCCAGAAAACGCCTTTGGGCTCGACGATCGCCTAGCCCGTCTCCTGGAGCGACGACGCAAGTCTATCCAGGAGGCCATGACGGAGCTACCCGAAGACCTCCAGCCGAGCTTCGACTGGGGCCTAGACTGGCTGGCTTCCGATAATGGCATCGGGCTTGACAACGAGTCGGCCGAACGGTGGGTCGATGAGACTCAACCGTTCACTGATTGCTGTCATGGGAGGGAGGCGCAGGTAGTCTATAGACTTCCTGCCGCTGACGGCGTACTCGAAGCCCTCGTCTATCAAAAATGGGGCGGCTGGAACGTAAATCTTCGGTGGCGTGAGCAAACGACTTCCTCCGAAGAGACTGACAGCCCCGCCACCCCTCCCGCTGACGAGGAGACAACCCAGGAAGAGTCGCCGGTCGACATGGCCGAGGCCCTCCGGGCACTACAGGAGAAATGGAACAACTGTTAATATGGACGGCCCTCTCGAGCCAATACTTTGATTAAATCAAAGTAGAATCGAGAGACACCCCAACCAGTATAAGCTTTTTCAAAAGCCAGCTGGTTGGGGTATTTTCTTTGGAAAAATTACTATTTAGTGTGATTTTTTCTTTTCTGGGCTGGCCGGTTTTTTGTAAATCAGCACATCAATCAAAGCACACGCTACACAGGCCGTAATTATGATATTTTGATATTTCACAAACTCAACAACATACCGCTTACTCTGCTCATCTAGCACCACCGCATTACTAAATGCACCATAGGTGAGCGCTACCGCCAAAAGCGCAAACACCAAACTACCGATCAAGCCGTGATAACGGGTTGGCGCCTTGTTAGCGCGAATCATCACGAGAAAGGCCGGAATTAGAGTCAGTGTAACTGAAACGATACTAGTTAACGGCGGTTGAACGATCACTATCCCCGACTGTGCAACAATTGGCGTCAAACTATCCGTCCAGAGGCTAGCCAACAATGCACCAGCCGCGAGAGCCAAAGTCGACCCGCCCATACTCCGACGGCTTAACCACGCCACGAGATAAAGTAGCGCCAGATATATCACTAGTATGATGATATACGTCATGCATTAAGTATATCATTAGCAGATTAACCAATCGTCAACACACTAACAGGTTGCTTTTTTAAGCACCAACTTTATCTTTTTTACGGTGTCTTTTTGCGTTTTGTTCGATATATTCAATTATCGCCCTGGCGACATTGCGTCCAGTGACCTTTTCGATCCCAAATCCTGGACTGGCGTTCACCTCCAGCACCAATGCACCGCGATCTGAGCGCATAAAATCAACCCCAGCGACCGTCAGACCCATAGCCCTGGTAGCCTTAACACACATTTTACGCTCCGCATCGGTCAGTTTGACCGATTTACCGAGACCCCCTTTGTGAATATTGCTACGGAAATCATCGTCCAAACTCCGCCTCTTCATACTCGCCACCACCTGAGAGCCGACCACAAAAGCACGAATATCCGTACCAGCCGATTCTTTGATAAACTCCTGCAGCAGTACGTTAGTGCCGTCAGAATTAGTCAGGTAAAACGCTTGCAGTACAGATTTTGCCGCTTTTTTGGTTTCTGCTAGCACTACCCCGTTGCCGTGAGTCCCGCGTGCTAGCTTGATAATCACTGGCGTGCCACCAATCTCGTCTAAAAGCACTTCGATATCTGTCTCATTGCGCGAAAACACCGTCTTTGGGATCGCCACCCCAGCACGCGCCAGCAGTTGCACTGAGCGTAATTTATCGCGCGAACGATTTATAGCAATCGATCGATTAGCAAAGAAGGTGTTTGGGTACGCCATCTCAAGCTGACGCACCACCGATGTGCCATAACGTGTCATATAGCTTGCAATACGTGGTATGACAGCGTCAAATTCACCGATTTCTCCACCTCGATATATCACTTTTGGGTTTTTTTCATCAATCGCCACGTAGCAATTCTTATATTTGATTATCTTGACTTTATGACCGCGCCTTTCGGCCTCTTCCTTGAGGCGTAAGGTCGAATAGTTGATATTTCCATTAGACAAGATTGCAATCCGCATCACTTCGCCCCTTTCTGGTGATATTTTTTATAAAATTTGTGAGGATCTTTGGTTAGCTCTTTATTTAGCCTGATCGTCCGAATCTTCTTTGGGCTTTTCACTTCGCTTATACTAACATCAACCAAAAACTTCCCATTCAGCGTCCGCCGACCAATCAAAACTGGAAAATTATGCATCGCCCTATCTGATAAACCAAATAAAGCCCTGACCTTTTTACCAGCAACTGCAATCGTAAAATGTGTCCTATACTTAATGGTTTCATGCCCAGAGGCACTCTTTACCGCCGCCACTGAGTAGTCTGTTCGCCGAAACACCTTGCCATTATAATACGGCGAACCTTTGCCAAATAGCGAGAACTTCAAGACGCCGTCCTTGTCGACACGAATATTACTCGCCCACACTGACGAGCTATCAGCGCCTGTATCAATTTTGGCCGGCACATCAGTAGCACGCCTACCAAAATTGATATAAACACTTCGACCAATCGTATCAAGTTGACGAGACATAGCTATATTATAATCTAACTTATTAGTAACTTTCATTCACAAAAAGGTTGACACTGAACCCCACCATACTACTCACGCCAGTGCTCCATAGCTTTATTGACTAGAGCCTCGACCTTATCATCTAACCTTCCATCCGAAGCGATAGCTGGTCGGCCCAGGAATATCGTTGCCAATCGCCCCCCAGGGTCCACCAGCCTACGACCCATACTATAGTCTTGGATAATAGCTCTTTTTGATCTATCAGTACTTTGGTCAAACATAAAACCAGACCGAATAAAGCCTAGGTCAAGATCGTACAACCCCATCCTCAAGCCCTCCCTTGATGTCATGGGCTCATTTGCCAACAGGTGTGGAATAATTAACGCACAATCGTCATAGTCGTTGGTGTATTGAGGGTCTTCAATAGTATAGTCTACACCTGTTATCTCCAGTATATGCAACAAATAAAAAGGTATATGCCCCTTTTCGGGACGATAATTGACCGTCAAGAGTGGCGTCGCACCTGTAATACGCGCATTTACCTCCAGAGTATATATATCGTCATCAGTCACTAGAGAATCAACGCCAAATATTCCCCGATAGCCACTTTTTTGCAACCTTTCGCCAATAATACGAGCATTTGCCGTCATTTTTTCAGATAACCAGCCCTGCTGGTCTACCTGGAGTATCTCTACTCCACAGAACTGCTTCTGACCAAACGAAACCGTATCTACTAACTGTGGATGAGCCACAATTTGTCTCTGCACTGGTCCAACAAACACACCATACCGCGTCACTACACCCTGCACCGACCTTTCAGCTGTACTATTGATGAAGTCCGAAACAACCACCTGGTCATCCTGCTTATCTAACGAGACCATCAGCTCGATGACTTTTTCCAGTGATTCAGCATCACCAACTATATACGTCCCCCTACCACCACTAGAAGTAGCGTCCTGGAGAACAATTTTCTCACGACCAGCAAACACCTCTGACGGTGTTCTTGTCGCTAGCTTACCCCAGCTAGAAATTTCATGCGGCGGCAAGTTGATAGACTTATCGGCAAACATCTTTCGAAACATTGCCTTGTTCTCAAATTGGCTCGAGATCTCACGTATTAGCGCACCTGGCACAAAGCTTATTCCACTATCAGACAACTGCTCGGGTACAATAACGGGCTTATAGGTCATTATGTAGTAGCCCTCAAAATACCGCTTCAGCATCTCCTGAAACATAGGGTCACGCAGAAGAGCTCGCGTATTATGCTTGTCCTGGTAATATCCCCTTCCGGCATACTCCTCAAGCGAGCAGGAGCTCCAGTCTGGATCATCAATAAGTGAAGCAACCTGATAGTTCTTGAACCACATCTGAGGCCCCCACCGCATAGATGGGTGAATACCAATGCCAGCTATCTTGAGATTTTCATCATAACGTACTTTCATTTACGCCACCTCGTTTTCTGTCGGGTTTAGGCTTGCCGATTCAAGTATAATTCTCTGATGTTCTTTCGAGGTACTAATCTTACCCGCCAACAACAAGTTTAGCTGCAAATCATCACCACAAATAGACTCGAGATATTTCCACACTTGTACCGAGCCGTTGTAATAGCTCAAATCCTTAAACAAAGGCAGCTCATCCGTGCCTCGAAAAATACGTATCGTTGCGATGCCAGGGCCGTCAATCGCTTGTCGCTTGCATTTTTCAACCTGTTCGCTGGTCGGTACTTCGCCGTCTGCTAGCTCTTCAAGCAGTTTCATACGCCATTTTGCCTCGTAAGCGTCTACAAAACCTCTACCGTCAAAATACGCCAAACCGGCTGTAATATAATGGTCTACACCAGCTTCTTTGAACTCACCCTCTAGTGCCTGTTCGGCTACCTTACCGAGCCCCTCTTGAGTGTCTGCATAACCAGCTAGTCCACGACCAAGTGGCTTGAGTGTCGTAGAGCTACCAGTCATCGCGGTTAGGACATGGATACCGAGTTCATGCACCACCAAACGACGAGCTTCAGCCGCAGTAACTGGCTGACGATCAAATGGAATAACAATTCTTTTAGAGGCCGGTGCAACCTTGATTGCAGTTGCCTTTCCTAGCTCTACTGTCCACTCTTCGTCTTCAAATTCCTCATCAACAATCGCCTGAAAAATATCACGCAACTGCTTATGGCCAATCAAGTCATAGGTTTTAGGCACGTGTCTGAGCATATCGTCGCACAAGCTATGAACCACCCTGTTCATCCACTGGACCGTCTCATCAGATGGACGAAAGCGACTCTCTGCTAGGGATGCATCAAACGCTTCAGCTGGTAAAATATCTTTCATCTCAGAAAAGATCTCTTCTGCCTCAAAACTACGATTTTTCTGAGAAATTTTAGCAATTTTTTCGCTGAGCAACGACTGATAGGTCCCCCGGTCTGGCTCACCGTACAGCTTAATATTTGCCGCCATAAATCGTTTGGTAGCGTCTTCTTTTTCAGCCGAGCCGTCTTTTGCCTCGTTATAATCGCGCATCGCCGACACCAGCTCCATAGACAAGATCTTGGTTTCAATAGCGCCCTTATATACCGGCCCTTCTATTCCTGGCATCAGTCTAGTAGATTCTAGTAGCGAGCTAGCTAGCGCGTAGCATTTCTGTTCGCCCTCTCGGCTAAGCGCTTTAATCATTGGATATTCTTGGTGAAAAGAGTTAGCCTCGCCACGAACAAGAGCATCTATAGCACGTTCTTTGCTCTCTTTATTGGGCACTGTATATTTGATGATACCTGGGGTTATTTTTGTTAGTCGACTGTAGTCAGTATTAAATTTTTCCTGATCAAAAGATACTGGGGCTATCTCTTTGCTGTTCACACCCCTAATTATAGCATAAAACTATATATTTTGCAATACCACACACCGGATACGCTTATCCGAATATGCCTCGCTTTTTTGCGCTATCGAACTGCTCCAATAACTCTCGTTGTTTCTTAGTAAGCTTGGTTGGTGTATCGACTATAACGCTGACGATATGCGGACCGCGCGAGTCATTCCTAAGGTGTGGTACACCGTGCCCAGACAGCTTGAAGTCTGTACCACTCTGAGTGCCAGCTGGTATCTTCATCCGAACCGTCCCGTCAACCGTGTCGACGTCAATTTCACACCCCAAAGCCGCATCCACCATACTGACATGCTCTTCAGATAGAATCAGATCGCCTTCGCGCGTGAACTTCTTGTGTGCTTTGACACGAATACCAACGTATAGATCACCCTTTGCGCCTCCGCCAACCGCTTCACCGCGACCGCGCAGACGGATAGTTGCCCCATCATCAATCCCAGCTGGAACCTTCACGGTGATAGTTTGCTGACGCCGCTCGACGCCAGTACCGCGACATTGGGTACAAACCTTCTCTGGAACCTTGCCCTTGCCGTGGCACATATCGCAAGGCACTGCCTGCTGGATCGGACCAAACATCGTATTCATCACCCGAACCTTTTGACCAGCACCCTTACACGACTGACAAGTTTTTAGCTCATACCCTGGCTCGACTGTCTGTCCCTTACAATGAGTACACTCGTCATCCAGGTTGAGGTCAAGTTTTACATCTTTGCCAAATACCGCCTCTTCAAAGCTCAGAGTAACCCTAGTCTCAACATCTCGACCGCGTGCAGGCTCGTGAGCTTGCTGACCCGCACCCCCAAAGAACTGACTAAAGATATCACCAAAGCCACCCATACCACCAAAATCAAAATGAACATCTTGGCCGTTAAAGTTAAAGCCCTCGAATGGATTGCCACCACCGCCACCGCTAGCTCCGCCAACACCAGCGTGACCAAATTGGTCATAACGTTGACGTTTCTGCTTGTCTTTTAGCACCTCATACGCCTCATTGACTTCTTTGAACTTAGCCTCATCACCACCCTCCTTGTCAGGATGATACTTGACGGCCGCTTTACGGAAAGCCTTTTTTATCTCGTCATCACTCGCGTTCTTGTTGACGCCGAGGACTTCATAATAATCACGTTTGTCTGCCATTAGTCCCATTATATAAATTTAGCACTCTAAATGCAAGAGTGCTAAATCCAATAACTTTATCTATATAGCACCCTATGATACACGCCAAGATGGCGGCCCAGCACAAGTCACAACATACTCTGGCTCCACCAAAAACACATCAACGACGAACAGACTTATGCCCTCATGAGCTAGATTTAGTCAAATTTAACTGGATACACTCGGTATAAATAACTGGCTCATCACCCAGCTCAACCATAAGCGTACCTTGCCCGTACCTGTGTCCTGACGTCACACGATACGGATACACCTTTACGCTGTTGTCGTCACTTAAATTACCAGCTTGAAGCAAGCTATTCAACGAGGCCTGATCTTTCGGCACAATTATTGTATTGCCATCGCCGTTCTGAACCCATTGTCCCGGCACCATAACTACCACTTTTCGCGAAACTACACCCTGATTCTTTGTCATAACTGATCGAAATACAGATTCGCTCAATTCTTGACAGATCGGAGAAAAATGTTGAACATGCGCAGATTTACTGCCATCGAGATATTCAGAAACAACCGCGACAGCAGTGCAGCCACAAAGTCCAAACGTCGCAATTTTCGCCGTATCACCAGAATGAACTTCGACACTACCATAATCATCCATGTCAATCAATTTCGTCCCAGCTTCACTTTCAATTTCATAGAAGGACGGCATACGTAATCGATCATCCGCAAACGCAAACTGTGGCCCTAGAGGCACTTCATATACTGCCTCACTAGCCTCTGAAGTCAGGTTCGGCTTAGCTAAATCTATGCTACCGTATGGACTGCTGGCAACGTTAAACATACCAGATACAATTTTTTCATCTAAGGCGCTAAGGTCATCTCCCTGACTTGAGTAAGGCTCTAAAGAGAAAGGGAGTTTTGGAGTTTCCATATTATCTAATTTTATCATAATATACACATTATGTCAATAACGTAGCCTTTCGATAATCTCCCACTAGCGATCAGGGGGCCTTCGCTTATCTATGAGCAAATGGCTAGCTTTTCCCATCAACCAGGGTCACCTTCAACTGGCTCATTCTCGTCGGTATCACTATATAAATAGAGATGCTCTGCCTATAGAACATGTCTATTTTATAGCAAATGGCATGACAACCAAGCATCAGGGTGAATAGCAAATTTAATATTTACGGGCGGTGCAGTTCGTGATCAGTCTCATCAGCGATCTCATGGCCGATAATCTCCTCGATCAGATCCTCAGCCGTAATAATACCAATAATCTTGCCACCCTGCTCAATCGGCACCAGGTGAGATTTAATCACTGCAAACTTACGAAACATCGTATCAAGTGCCGTTCGCGATCCAGTAACCCGAGTCTTATGTAGGTGAAAATGAGTAATCGGAACAGGATTGTCATCAAAATCAATATCTACCATGTCCTTCATAAGAAGCACTCCGTCACACCGTGTTAAGCCTTTGTCAAAAATCGGTACGCGGCTGTATCCGTGCGCCGTTATGTCATCAACTGTTTTTGCGTCCAGAACTGCGTCATTTGTCAGCCAATACACCTCTTCGATCGGGCGCATAATCTCTTTGACGGTTTTTTCACTTAATTGCAATGCACCCTGGATAATCTCGACCTCGTCCTCATCAAGCTCGCTCTCGTCGGCAATCTTGTGTTCACTAATCAATAGACCAAGCTCAGCTCGTGTGTGTAGCTTGGCTGGCTCGCGCCCAATCATTTTTTCGAGAGCAATCGCCAAAGGTTTTGACAGTGGATAAGATAAAAATATCACCAGTCGTATCAAGGGCGTAAACAGCGAACAGAACTTTAGGGCTGATTTCACAAATATAGCTTGAGGAATCACCTCACCAAATACCACCATCAAAATAGTTGTCGCCACGCCAGCAACTATCCCGTTAAAAGCCGACTCAAGCGTCAACGTGCTCATTGATACGACTGCAACATTAGCAAATAAGATACTTGCTAGCGTTAGATATGCATTCTGCCTCAGTGGTAGGACACGCTTTGCGTCTTTGTTGCCTAATCGTGCTTTTCGCTTAAGATCGTTGATCGACAAAGACATGATGCCTATATTTAGACCAGAAAAAATAGCTGCCATTCCAACTAGTAGAGCGGTTGTAACAAAAGTAAACAGGTATTCCATTATCGTTCTAAGTATACGTGGTCGTAATGTTTTTTGCTATAGTGGAGCTATCGGTAATACATAAGGAGCATCCTATGAAGACAAATAATAATTTGGCTGGCTTTACTCTATGTGCAGTCGCACTTATGATAGGCGTCACTGTCGTTATCCTCTCTGTACTCAAAAAAATCGATCCGACAATGGGCGTGGCACTACTCGGTATAGGCATGTGCTGTATCGGATTTTCGCTACTTGACGCAGAAACACCTATAAAAGCTGTCAGAAAATCGCGTAAAAAATAAAATTGTTACAAAAAATAGACCAGCTCACTGGCTGGTCTATTTTAGTTAGTAGAGTAGGACTACTTCTTTTCGTCGACAACTTCGCCTTCAACTGGCTCATCTTTGTCAGACTTTTTGTCCGTAGAGTCACCTTGAGCTGACTCTGCTTCACTCGCCTGCTGATAAAGCTTGGCACCGATAGGCATAATCGCATCATTCAGAGCTTTTAGAGCAGACTCAAGCTCATCTTTATCGGTTGCCTCTTTGTGCTTCTCAGCCTCTGCTACCGCATCTTCAATAGCTTTTTTATCATCATCTGAGATCTTGTCCTTGAACTCATCTGGCATCTTCTTTGCCTGGTAGATCGCATTTTCCAGCTGGTTTTTAGCATCAACTGCCTCACGACGCTTCTTGTCTTCGTCAGCGTGAAGCTCGGCTTCTTTTTGTGCCTTTTCGATATCTTCTTTACTCATGTTGCCAGAGTTTGATATGGTGATCGACTGCTCTTTACCAGTGCCCTTGTCTTTTGCAGAGACATTCAGCAATCCGTTAGCGTCGATATTAAATGTCACTTCGATCTGCGGAACACCTCGTGGCGCTGGCGCAATACCATCGAGCGTAAAGACACCGAGCGACTTGTTGTCGCTTGCAAATTCACGCTCACCCTGGAGGACATGAATCTCAACCTGTGGCTGATTGTCAGCAAACGTCGAGAACACCTGACTCTTGCTGGTTGGAACAGTCGTGTTGCGGTCAATCATTGGTGTACGCACACCGCCGGCAGTCTCGATACCGAGAGTCAATGGCGTCACGTCAAGCAGGAGAACGTCTTTGACATCACCGGCCAGCACACCACCCTGAATAGACGCGCCAACTGCCACAACTTCATCTGGGTTAACACCCTGCATCGGATCTTTGCCAAACAGCTTCTTGACACGCTCAACCACTGCCGGCATACGAGTCATCCCGCCGACCATCACGATTTCGTTGATATCTGCCTTTGTAAGCTTGGCATCCTTGAGGGCTTTTTCAACTGGGCTATCGAGGCGATCAAGCAATGAAGCAACCAGCTCCTCTAGCTTCGCTCGTGATAGCTTAAGCTCAAAATGCTTTGGACCATCAGCATCCGCTGTGATAAACGGAATGTTGACTTCGTATTCCGTAACAGTTGAAAGCTCTTTTTTGGCCTTTTCAGCTTCGTCCTTGAGGCGCTGCATCGCTGCGTTGTCTTTGCGAAGATCGATACCATCGGATTTCTTGAACTCATCGAGGAAGTAGTTCACGATAGCGTTGTCAAAGTCCTCGCCGCCGAGGTGGGTATCGCCGTTAGTTGATTTAACCTCAAACACGCCATCACCGAGCTCAAGTACTGACACATCAAACGTACCTCCACCGAGGTCAAAGACAACAATTTTTTCTTCCTTGCCCTTGTCTAGACCATAGGCAAGCGCAGCAGCGGTTGGCTCATTGATAATGCGCTTCACCTCAAGTCCAGCAATCTTGCCAGCGTCTTTTGTGGCTTGGCGCTGAGAGTCGTCAAAGTAGGCAGGGACAGTAATAACTGCTTCGGTAACCTTCTCGCCCAGAAAAGCCTCTGCGTCCGCCTTGATCTTGCTGAGAATCATTGCTGAAACTTCCTCTGGTGTATATTCTTTGTCACCCATCTTTACCGCAACACCGCTCTGGTGTTTGACAATTTCGAACGGCATAATGTCGATGTCTTTTTGGACCTCTTTGTCGCTAAACTTACGACCGATGAGGCGTTTAATTCCGTAAATCGTATTTTTTGCGTTTGTTACACGCTGACGCTGTGCAACCTGGCCGACTAGACGTTCGCCTGATTTATTGACCGCCACGACACTTGGCGTCGTGCGGTTACCCTCTGCATTTGTAATCACCTCTGGCTTACCAGCCACTAGATACGCAAACGCACTGTTGGTGGTACCGAGGTCGATGCCGATGATTTTACCCATTTGGTTTCCCCTTTCGTTTAATTCTAGGTCAAATGATCTTGATTCTATTCTAGCACTCTTCGCCTGCGAGTGCTAACTATTTCATTGTATATAAAATTAGCACTCGTGTCAATAGAGTGCTAGAGGGGGTACTAACCTAAAATGGAACAGTTTTTTACCCTACCACTAACTTTTAAAGTCACCAAAGCGTGTGACAATTGTAGGACCATGATTAAATACTGTACCTATAATCGCGTCTGAATAGTATGCCGCTCCCTGCAAGGCAACATCACCCAAGACAACGTATCTTTTTAATATAACCTCAGAACCAATATTTGCTCGTGCGTCAACGACATTATCTCCACTGCTAAGCCTCATGTTACTGGAGAAAAATCTACGTAACGTTCCTGTATCCTCCCAATATCCTTGATTATAGTCAACAAAATAAGTTGCAACAACAGCTTTACCAATACTAGAACAGACTATATCTTTATAAATGTTTAACTCCTCTGACCCAGCCCTACGTACACTATGTAGAAAGTTCGCTACAAAACTTCCTTTAAATATATATGTTCCTGTCGTACTTACGTTATTCGGACTTGGCGATGTGTCTATTGATTGCACAAAACCCTGCTCGTCAATGGTGGCATACTGACCATACTCTTTATGCGGAACTGTCATGAGAGTGATGTCGGCATCTAGCTCCCTGTGGGTTTTAATGTAATTTTCAATAGAAAAATTACCGTCATAGATATGATCGCTTGGCAACACGAGCAGGTCTTTACTGTCTCCTATCGACATTCTGTCCTGATGCTCAACTAATAAACCGGCACTACCACTAGTCCTAGTATCTGTCAGTGTACCTATAGAGCCAACATCTTTACTACCTACATAGTCAACAACTTGTTCACCTAAATAATCCACACTAACCCAAACGTGCTCGCTAACTCGTGCACTAAGCTCAAGAGAAGCGTCTATCACCCTTCTGTCTGGACGACCCATGAGCAGTAGTGGTTTTGGGGTGTTTAGTGTGTAGGGTCGCATTCTCGTCCCAAGACCACCAGCTGGTATGAAAGAAATCAAACCTTCCATAGTCTACCTTTTGTTAGCTAATACTTCCCTATAACAAGCTTCTATATCCGCAAGGTGGCGGTCAATTGAAAATCGTTTAGCACTCAACTTTGCGTTACGAGTCAACTCATCAATGTCAACCTCTCCTTGATCTATGCGTAAAATGCAATCTGCCAAAGATTTACTGTCGCGCGGACTAAAAGTTAGCCCATTAAAACCATCCCTCACAACCTCGTTGAGTCCTACTGTATCAGATGCAGCCAATACGACCCCTAAAACCTAGGCTTCTATGGCGGACAGCCCCAATCCTTCATACCAAGACAGAATAATAACCATTTTAGACTCCCTATAAAACGACGCTAAATGCTCTCTCTTTATACGCGACGCAGGAACAATAATCCTATCCTGAAGATTCAACGCTCTTATCTCATCCCAAACTCTATCAGCATATTTCTGGTCGAATGGGCACGCCATTCCAGTTAACAGAAGGTTATATCCGTCACGTTGTGTCGATTTGCGATTCACAATATCCAAAGCTCTTACGGCTTCAATTATGCCTTTTTGTGCTGTTATGCGAGACGGAAGTATAATGTAAGGACGCTCCAAGGCTTTAGACGATATCTCTCCTACTATAGCCTTGTCAGTTTTTACGGAGTTGTTACTTAAAAATGGCTGTATGTCTGGAGGTAGGTAGGAAAACCTTATTTTGTCAGGATTAGCGCCAAGACTTTGAGCAGCGGCAACATAATATTTGCTCCCGAGTATCATCTTATCGTATGCGTCTTGCTCAATAACAAACCTTCCTAACTACACATCTAATAAATGATTAGAAAAATATCCCGCAACCCACTTTTTCAGTACGGGCGTGTTAAAAAAAGTAAATACTATCGGGAACTCACATAGTAGCGGCTTTATAATCGACAACAAAAACATAGGCATAAAGTTACACGCGTGTATTATGTCTGGTTTTATAGTTACTATGTTTTTATATAGATCATCTAGTGCTGCAGCAAAACCCGCTTTTCCTGTGGCAAACGCCTCAAAATCATTAATATACCTAACATCAAAGGCTAAGCTTTTATGTTCGGGGTTTCCGCGGAGAGAAGCGTCTGTCAGAACAGTAACCGAATGTCCTCTTAACTGAAGCTCCCTGGCTAGAATAAATGCAGACGTTCCACTACCCACCAATTGCGGAAAAACCTTGCAGTAACTATACAGAGATTCATAGTTTCTAATAGTATCATAGCAACCGGCTTTGCGCCTACGTAATTATGCGAAAATATTCTGCGTCGATAGTTACCTGGTTGCATTAGAATCAAATACATAAATACTCTAAACATTAACTCAAAAAAACACCATAACAACAAATCGAAACCGGAATAACTTATCGACTCAGTCTTACGCTCATATTATAATTTAACCATGAAGAATGAAAAGTCTTGGGAGTGTATCAGTCAAAAGCAGGTTTTTCGGCATCCGCGTTTGCAGCTTACCGAAGACACCGTTGTCTTGCCGAGCGGCAAAGAAATAGCCTACTTGCGTGAAGAACCAGCAAAAACACACAGCGTCGCTATCATCGCCGTTAACGCCAATGGACAAATATTACTACAAAAAGAATACAGCTATCCACCAAACAAAACGCTCTGGCAGCTTCCTGGCGGCGCGGTCGAGCTAGACGAAGATACCATAGACGCCGCTAGACGCGAGCTCGCAGAAGAGTCGGGTTTTACTGCAGACGACTGCTCTATAATTGGTAGTTACTACTTAAATAATCGCCGCACCGACCGCAAGCAATTTGTCGTAGTGTGTAGTAATTTACGGAGAAAAACACTCCCGCCGGACGACGAAGAATTTATCGAAAGCATATGGGTAGACTTTACAAAAGTTAAACACATGGTCGCGACCGGCGAAATTGACAATGTAACGCTGCTCGCGGCGCTACAATTGTACGATTCATTCAAAAATCCTTCTTCAAAGTGACGGTGCTGAATATTTACGTGGAATTTGAAAGCGTACCACAGTGCTTGATTTAATTACAGAAACCGAAAAATCTCCTCATTTCAGTCGCGCTTCACTCGAACCATGGCGTGGCGAATTACTGTGCCATTCAGTGTATAGCCGGCTTGCATTTCCTCGGCGATAACTTCGTGTTCGCCCTCGGATTCTTCGTCGAATTGCACCGCTTGGTGAAGTTCGGGGTTAAACATTGTGCCCGGTGCGGCGCTAATTTTTTGCACGCCGAGACCAGCCAGCTGCTTGGTCAGCTGCTTATCGATACCAACCACGCCTTTCGCCCAGGCATTGTCCACCAAATCCGCCGGCACATTCGCCACAGCGCGCTCAATCGTATCGACGACGGCGAGCAGTTTCAAAATTGCCTTGGTCTCGCCCGTCTGCTGGGCAGCCTGTTTTTCGGCATCGACACGCTTGCGGTAATTTTCGAAATCCGCCCGCGTCCGCTGCAAATCCAGCGTTAGCTCGCCCAACTGCTGCTCCAAATCTTCAGCTTTTTCAGCCTTACTCTTCGTCATTTTTTCCTCCTTCTAAACGGCCAAAACGGCTTCTCGCCATACGTACAGGGAAAAAGCACTACCATAGCCATGAAAATAATAATCAAAATAATCACTACTAGCCACGTTGGCAAGCCGCTCAGCAGTCCGCCGATCCATTCAGCCATTACAATACCTCCTCTAACATCGCACCCGTTCGCCTAACCAGCTCCATCGTTCGACGGTAATTCTGCCGAGTCGGACCAATCACGCCGATATAACTGCGGTCACTAAACGATGAACGAAATTTACTGATGATCAATGTTGCGCCGCTGGTTTTACCAATCGGATTTTCGCTGCCGATAAAAACATTGAGTGGCTCGTTTGGGCGCGCCTCGTTCAGCCACGGCTCGATGTTGTCGATTAACGCGGCAATGGCGCGCACGTGGTCGCCTTCGCGAAACTCCGGGTGGCTGAATAAACTCGCCATACCGTTCATATACAATTCGCTACCAATCGTCGCAAAACCCATATTACCGGTAAGCTCTACTAGACTATCTACTGCACTACGAATCGCACGATCCGACCGATCAATGTGCGAGTTGACATAAGCCTCTATCGCACGCACACTCCGATCAACCCCACTCGGCATCTCAGACATCTGTGCCTCAGTAATACTATTAACATACACACGATAACCCTTGTCGGTTGGGATGCGGCCAGCACTTGTGTGTGGCGCCGTGATATAGCCCATGTCCTCGAGTCGTGCCATTTCACTGCGAATTGTTGCACTTGAAACCCCAAACAGTTTTGCAAGCGTCACGCTTCCTACTGGCGCAGCAATTTCTGCATATTGTTCGATTATGGCGGCGAGTATCACCTTTTGGCGGTCTGTCATAGGTACAGTATACCCTATAACTAGCACTCAAGCAAGCCGAGTGCTAATCAGCTATTTTCAATTGTTCTAGTAGATCGCGCGCCGCCAATCTGGCTTCATCGTCTTTACGATTATAGACATCTGGTTTCGAGGCGATTTCACGGACAATACGCGCGGTTTCGTCGATATCATCATTTATAACAAAGTGATAGTACGGCACTTCAAGCGCATGAGTAATTTCTTTGATAGCGCTAGCATATCGTTTCGGCCATTCGCGATCAAATTCCTCTTGCGAAGCGTAACGTACACTGAGGCGACGACGCCATTCTTGATAATTTGGCGGCAATAAAAATATCGCTACAACACCCGGCGACAACTTTTTGTATTCATCTACCCCCTGAACGTCGATATCGGTGACCGCAACCCTATCAGCATCATGGATATCCTGAATCTGCTTGACGCCAGTACCATAAACTGTACCGTGCACAAATTTCG
>ERZ772918.42-NODE-42-length-103402-cov-6.78279_pt1 | contig 103402 bp, 85 predicted proteins | sample MGYA00512118_ERZ772918 | MGnify/ENA primary metagenome ERZ772918 (study PRJEB29015, sample SAMEA2737939) | human oral metagenome | biome: human oral; feature: human-associated habitat; material: dental | place: China | collected 2135 ... | reverse complement strand
GGTCGCGACGTAACCGCCGCGGCCGCCCGCCCCGGCCATTTCTATCCGGCCCGCTCGTTTCCAGCGGGCCAGCCGCCCTCAGCTGAGGCGGCTTTTCTATGCTGAGGCGGTTTCCTCTGCCGAGTCAGCCGCTCACGATTGGCTCAGCCTTCCTCGACCAGGCGCTTCATGACCGCGCGTGCGCCGTCGGCCCGAATCGCCTTCAGGGCCTCCGTGAAAGCCTCGACGAAGCGCGGATCCGAGCCGAGCTCGCCAAAGACAGCCTCGTCGGAGATCACCGCGGTGTCCTCGCCGTCGCGCTCGCGGGCGGCCAAAGCGACCAGACGATCGCCCTGCTGATCGTCGACCACGATCTCCGAGCCGTCCTCGGCCTTGCCTTCCATCCCCAGAGTCCACGCGGCGCACATGGCCGCGCCGAGCTTGATTGAGCGGTTCTCCTTGAGGTTGTCGCGAATCGTCGGAAGAACGAACTTCGGCATCCGATCCGAGGCGTCCTGCGCCAACCTCGCGAGAGTGTCCGCGATCGAGGCGTTCGTGAAACGCTCGAACAGCGTGTCGACGTACTGCGGAAGGTCGATGCCCGGCACGGGGAGAAGCGTCTTGAGGGCCTCCTTTTCCAGGTAGGCCCGCGTAAACGCGGCGACGTCGGGGTCGGCCGCGGCGTCGTGGGCGAACTCAAAGCCGAGCAAACGCCCCCAGTGTGCGAGCGACTGGTGGGAGGCGTTGAGGAGGCGAAGCTTCATGAGCTCGTACGGGACGACGTCGTCGACGAGCTGAACCCCCGCGTCCTCGAACGGGGGCCGCCCCAGGGTGAACTTGTCCTCCACGACCCACTGCGCGAACGGCTCGGACGTCACGGGCCAGGCGTCCTCGATGCCGTAGCGCTCGCGGACCATCTCGACGTCCTCCGGCGTCGTCACCGGGGTGATCCTATCGACCATGCCGTTGGGGAAGGCGACGTTCGCCCGAATCCAGGCCTCGAGTTCGGGGTCGGTGAGCTTCGCCTGGGCGAGGACCGCGGCCTTTGCGATCGAACCGTTGCCGGGGAGGTTGTCGCAGGACATGACGGTGAAGGGAGGGATTCCGGCGTCGCGGCGTCGGCGCAGCGCCTCGACGATGAAGCCGAACGTCGTGGTCGGCTTGTCGGGGTGCTCGGCGTCGTGCTTCGCGGCGGGATTCTCGGTGTTGAATTCGCCGGTCGCGTCGTCGATGTTGTAACCGCCCTCGGTGACGGTCAGAGAGACGATCCGGGTGGCGGCGTCGGTCATCTTGTCGAGGACCTTGCTCGGGTCGTCCGGTGCGTAGAGATATTCGTGGATGGAACCGATGACTTTGGGCTCGAGCGTTCCGTCGGGATGCTTGAGGACCAGAGTGTAGAGGCCGTCCTGGTTCTGCATGACGTCGCGCATCCGCGCATCGGATGGCATGACGCCCACTCCGCAGATGCCCCAGTCGAGCGCTTCGCCTTCGCTCATGAGGCGGTCAAGATACATGGCCTGGTGGGCGCGGTGGAAGTTTCCCAATCCGAAATGGATGATTCCGGACGTTACGGCCGAACGGTCATACGTGGGCGCCAAGAAGGCGCTGGCGAGCGACGCCGCCGCCGACGACTGCGTAGAGGTGCCAAATGTGCTGGTCATGTTTGTGCTACTTTCCCATAGCGGCGTCGGCGGCTTCGTGGTAGACGCCGAACCGGCTATGTTGCCCAGTGCTTACCCTGCGTGCTGCGGCGGAACGAAACGCCCCGCCGACAGGGCCAAAGGCCGCGAAGAACGGCTTTCAGCCTTGCGAAGACATTCTTTCACGGTATTGCCGGTGACGAAAGGGGGAGGAATCCCGGTTTCGGGCTTTGCCCGTTTATGCGCAGTTTTCGCACAGCCTTGGGGGCGCTCATACTCTTTGCTGAGAGCCCCTCTTGCTTTTCGTCGAAAAACAGATATCATATTGATATCGCCAAGGTTCGCGGGGCGGAAGTGGCGCTCTAGACGTCGGGCATCAAACGTCTCCGGCGTCAGGCGTCAAACGGTTCCGACGCCGCCCCAGAACGTTCCCGGCGTCGGACTTTAGATAGGAGAGCGAAATGCCTGCCAACGACAACTCTGAAACGGATTCGGGCGAATCCACGAGACTGCGCGAATCTATGAAACAGCGGCGGTCCGCAAAACTGCGGGAATCCGCGAAATCGTCGGACTCGACAAAACTGCGCGAGTCCGCAAAGCTACAGGCGGAGGCGGCCGAGTTCCGCGCCCGCGTCCACATCAACGAGAAGACTGCTTGGTCTGCGGGTTCGGGCCCCGCTTTCCTTGTCGCCGTCGGGCTGCTCGCCGCGCTGTCGGGTTTCGTTTACCTGGTCGTCGTCGGCGCGATCGCTTCGGCCGACGGCTTCGTGGTGTCTGCCGCAGTCAAGATAGCGATAGGCGTGGTCGGGGTGGTCGTCGTCTGCTTGCTAGGCACGTGTTTTTACATCGTTTCTCCGGGGGAAACAAGCGTTCGCCAATTCTTCGGCAAGTACATCGGAACCGTCCGGCGGACCGGGCTGGTGCTGATCCCTCCGTTTACGTACGGCAAGAGGGTTTCCGTGAAGGTCCACAATTTCGAGACGTACGAGCTCAAGGTCAACGACCTCGACGGAAATCCGGTGAACATAGCGGCGATCGTCGTGTGGCAGGTGGCGGACACTGCTCGGGCGGTCTTCGCCGTCGAGCAGTACGAGGCGTTCATCAAGGCCCAGGCTGAGTCCGCGCTGCGCCATGTGGCCACGACGCATCCGTACGACGAACCCGGCCCCGGGGAGACGTCGCTGCGCGGGGGGACCGACCTCGTTTCGTCCGAGCTGGCCGAGGAGGTCGCCGCGCGCGTTGCCCTTGCGGGGCTGGAAATCATCGAGGTTCGCATTTCCTCGCTCGCCTATGCGCCCGAGATCGCCCAGGCGATGCTCCAGCGCCAGCAGGCCGGCGCCGTCATCGCGGCGCGCGAGCAGATCGTGGAAGGCGCCGTCTCCATGGTGGATCAGGCGCTCAAACGCCTTGAAGATTCCGACATAGTCGCCTTGGACGACGAACGCAGGGCCCAAATGGTTTCGAACCTCCTTGTCGTTCTGTGCTCAGACCAGCGGACACAGCCCGTTGTCAATGCGGGCTCCCTCTACTCGTAGGGCGTCAATGTCCGACACGTGGGCCGGAAGCGCTGTGCCGCCTGGAAAGGGCGGCACTGAGCAAGCGTGCGGCACTGAGCCGCCCAAAGAGGGCGGGCGTGCGGCTGCCGTCAAAGGGTCCGACGCCGGCGGGCGGGCTGACGCTGGCGGAAGGGCCGGTCCCGGCAAGTGGGCTGAAGGCGGCAAACCGTCCAAGGGCTGTGTGCGGGATGGACACGGTAAAGAAGCCAAGGCAACGGGCAGACCGATGCCGGGAAGTGGGTCGAAAGCGGCAAGCAAGTCGATGGAGGCAAGAGGACCGTGAGCGGCAAACGGACTGATCATGGCGAGAGGGCCGATCTCGGAAATGGGACTGCTGCCGGCGACGGGGCTGACGTCGCCAAGATGACAGGCTCCGGCAAGCGGGCTGGCGCCGGCGAAAGAACCGGTGTCCGCAAAGGGGCTGAAACCAAACGCAAACAGCTCCTTCTCCGGCTGGATCCGGCAGTCCACGGGGCGATAGCCAAGTGGGCTGCCGATGATCTTCGGTCGGTCAACGCCCAGATCGAGATCATTCTGCGGCGCGCTCTCGTCGAAGCTGGAAGGGATCCTCGCCCGAAGCCGATGCGGGGCAGGGGGAGGCCGCGCAAGGAGCCCGACGACGAAGCTCGTGGGCCCAACAAGAAGGCATGACCCTCTGTACTTTCGAGGCTTGAGGCTCTGCCCGGTCTTCCCGCGCACTTGGGGAAGACTCAGCTGTACGACGTCGCAGCGAGCTACCAGATGCGGTCTTCCCGCGCACTTGGGGAAGGCCCATAACGCACCCCGTCGACTTGTCTCAGCCAGCGGGATCGCCTTTGCGCGTGCGGGGAAGGGCGAAGCGTCCTCGTCGCCGCCGAAGGAGGCTCCAGATCACGTTTACGCGTGCGGGGAAGGAGCTCTGGGTGCCGAGCATCTGCGACTTGCCGTTAGATCACCCTTGCGTGCGCGGGGAAGACTTTTGAGGAGGCCAAGACAGCGTTCGCCGGTGCGGATCACCCCCGCATGCGCGGGGAAGAGTCTGTCTCTCTCGCGTCAGGAAGTGAGCATGAACAACCTTGAAAATAGAGATTAAGGCACACATGATAAATTGCATGCAAAAGCAATCATGTCTCGTAATTTAGACACAATAATCCAAATTGAAATATTTATAGTCCTTATTATAAAGCAAACTGCACAGAGATACTCGACTTAAGGAAAAAGGCGTAAAACACATCGACCCTCTTCCGTCCGTCCAACCGAGCAGACTCTGCATGCATCTGTACTCGACCAAAGTCGCCTCAGAAGCAAGAGCTTTCATCATTTCCCCTTCAGTCCCTGCATTCTGTGATAAAGTAGGAATGGCTCCCTTCGAGCCGGCCGGACCCATCACCACACAATCCCCTTGTAGGTCCGAGCCGCAGAAGGGAAGCGGGAAATGACGGGGAAGAACTCTTCGTCGGGCAAGGAAAAGGCCCGGATACTGCGCGCAATGATAAAACTAGCGCAGCTCCAGACCTTAGCCCTTGTCACCGTTAGCGCGGCAGTGTTAAATACTTGCACTGCTCGGCTAACGGCCCACAGCGGCACATCCGAAGCAACCGGATGTGCCGCTTCCATTATCGGACAAACAACCCCGACACACAAGGACGCACATCATTCAGTTGTTGAGTGGTCGATCCGGTGCCAGCCTCCCGGCTCACTCCGCGTACGCGGGGGAGACCTCAGCGCGGGCCTTCCCGTCCCGGCCGGACTGTCCCCGCATGCGCGGGGAAGACACGACTTCGCGCCGCCGCAGACATCGTCAGCGTGGACTGTCCCCGCATGCGCGGGGAAGACGAGCCCGTCGGCGAGGGCCTGCCGCGCGGCGTCGGATCACCCCCGCATGCGCGGGGAAGACGGAGGAAAGCCGATATTGCCGGTAATAATGGCAGGATCACCCCCGCATGCGCGGGGAAGACGAAATGGTGGGTGTCCGCGAAAGGGAAGCCCTACGGATCACCCCCGCATGCGCGGGGAAGACTTAGACGTGACCGCACACCAACTTCGACACTACGGATCACCCCCGCATGCGCGGGGAAGACTCGATGAAGACAAGATCACCCAGGAAGTCCGCCGGATCACCCCCGCATGCGCGGGGAAGACGCCAACACCAACAAATCCGACGCAGCCTTCACCGGATCACCCCCGCATGCGCGGGGAAGACGCCAACACCAACAAATCCGACGCAGCCTTCACCGGATCACCCCCGCATGCGCGGGGAAGACGCCAACACCAACAAATCCGACGCAGCCTTCACCGGATCACCCCCGCATGCGCGGGGAAGACCAGAAATGCTGATTTGATGCCTCGCGCCGGCGGGGATCACCCCCGCATGCGCGGGGAAGACGGAGGAAAGCCGATATTGCCGGTAATAATGGCAGGATCACCCCCGCATGCGCGGGGAAGACTCGCCGACCCCGCCTCCTGGGATGGCGTCGACGAGGATCACCCCCGCATGCGCGGGGAAGACTTCGGCCCCGCCTTCTTTTGCACTCTACCGTCAGGATCACCCCCGCATGCGCGGGGAAGACCACGCCCGCCGGCGGATTCGTGTCCCCGGGGTGGGATCACCCCCGCATGCGCGGGGAAGACTTGCCGGTCTGCGCGGTCATGACCGCAAGGTGGGGATCACCCCCGCATGCGCGGGGAAGACTATTAAGTTTGTTGTTTTTTTGTTTCGTTTCGGGATCACCCCCGCATGCGCGGGGAAGACCGCACCGCGGGAGTGCGGCGGGGAGAGACGATGGGATCACCCCCGCATGCGCGGGGAAGATACTCCTTGGCTCCCGCCGTCGAGATACCAATTCGGATCACCCCCGCATGCGCGGGGAAGACGCCAGTCGAATATTTTGGCTTGGAGGTGGTCAGGGATCACCCCCGCATGCGCGGGGAAGACCACGCCCGCCGGCGGATTCGTGTCCCCGGGGTGGGATCACCCCCGCATGCGCGGGGAAGACTGCACTTGAACTCTCGTAGGATCGTAGTACAGGGGATCACCCCCGCATGCGCGGGGAAGACGCGACCGCAACCATGTCAGGTATGCGAGTTTCGGGATCACCCCCGCATGCGCGGGGAAGACCACATCATTTTCAACGCCGTCAATCAGCAGACAGGATCACCCCCGCATGCGCGGGGAAGACTCCCCCACCCGATGAATCACCAAGCCAACCAGGGGATCACCCCCGCATGCGCGGGGAAGACCACACCCAAGCCAGCTGAGGCCGCCTAGGGCGCGGATCACCCCCGCATGCGCGGGGAAGACTTGTTCGAAGGTTGCGATCATGGCTATCACGCGGGATCACCCCCGCATGCGCGGGGAAGACGCCGTCAAAATCGACGACAGGCGCTGAGCATTCGGATCACCCCCGCATGCGCGGGGAAGACAGGGTCGGCCTTGTCGAGGGCGGCCCCGTCCAGGGATCACCCCCGCATGCGCGGGGAAGACTTGTCGGCGTCGATGACCATGAACTGCGGGGACGGATCACCCCCGCATGCGCGGGGAAGACCACGTCAAAAAGGAGAACAAGCAATGACCCCTGGGATCACCCCCGCATGCGCGGGGAAGACGCGTCGGCGACGTCAAGCTCATAGCCCGACTTGGGATCACCCCCGCATGCGCGGGGAAGACGCCGCCGCGAACTTCCCTGTGGACGGGTTGGGCGGATCACCCCCGCATGCGCGGGGAAGACAGGGTCAAAACCGAGGCCCTTGCCGCCGCGAACGGATCACCCCCGCATGCGCGGGGAAGACCTGTCGATGACGATCTCCAAGGCGAGTGAGACGGGATCACCCCCGCATGCGCGGGGAAGACGTAATGTTCGACGACCTTGGTGAAATCAGACCCGGATCACCCCCGCATGCGCGGGGAAGACCAACGCGTTGTTGGTCAACCCAAGCGAAGCGTTGGGATCACCCCCGCATGCGCGGGGAAGACGTCGGCGCCGGTGGCGCGGTGTGGGGTGGTGGCGGATCACCCCCGCATGCGCGGGGAAGACCTCCGAAGCCGCACGATCCGCAGCCTCCGCATCGGATCACCCCCGCATGCGCGGGGAAGACTGACGAGGGAGACCTCGAGGAGCTCGCCGCCGGGGATCACCCCCGCATGCGCGGGGAAGACGGGGATGCGTTTGTATCCGGCGCGGACGACGGCGGATCACCCCCGCATGCGCGGGGAAGACTCAGTGACGACGGTGCCGTCGTCGTCCACGAACGGATCACCCCCGCATGCGCGGGGAAGACTAGTTCGAGACCGCCCCCGCAGCCTCACCCGCAGGATCACCCCCGCATGCGCGGGGAAGACATCGAAGAACCAGACGGCGAAGAGCTCAAAGCCGGATCACCCCCGCATGCGCGGGGAAGACGCCCTCACGATTGATTGCCTCCCACACCCGGGGCGGATCACCCCCGCATGCGCGGGGAAGACCGTAAGGTTCGACTGTTCCACCAGCTGAACCAGGGATCACCCCCGCATGCGCGGGGAAGACGGTCCTGGCCGACCGCTCGAAGGCGGCCAGGGGGGATCACCCCCGCATGCGCGGGGAAGACCGGATATGGTAAGAGATGACCCAGGCGATATTCGGATCACCCCCGCATGCGCGGGGAAGACCGGTCCTCGCCCCGACTGCACCTCGCGGCCGCGGGATCACCCCCGCATGCGCGGGGAAGACTTCGCATGGTCGTTCCAAGCCAAAACATTCCCCGGATCGCCCCCGCATGCGCGGGGAAGACAGTTGTCATAACACAAATCTAGATAAACAGACGGGATCACCCCCGCATGCGCGGGGAAGACACTGTTGTGACGACGCCGACGTTTCAATGTCCGGGATCACCCCCGCATGCGCGGGGAAGACTGAAAGACATTGACATTTTCTCGACAACGGACATGGATCACCCCCGCATGCGCGGGGAAGACCCGTCCGTCCGGCGCCGCGGCCGCGCCGTAAAGGGATCACCCCCGCATGCGCGGGGAAGACTTGCTGGCAGTGGTACCAGAAATTCCCGAGGGACGGATCACCCCCGCATGCGCGGGGAAGACGTCCGGCGCGGAAATCCTGCACGGGACAGTGACGGATCACCCCCGCATGCGCGGGGAAGACCGGAGGCGGGGCCTTTCGGCTTCTCGCCTTTGGGGATCACCCCCGCATGCGCGGGGAAGACAGTTAGATTCCCCCGGGAATCCGACAAAACCAACTATTAGTTTACCAGTTTTCCTTCACTCCCAACCTAGTCCTTTAAAACGATTCCTTCTCTGGGTTTTAGGACTATGATTGACATCGTGGAAACAACACTGATGTTGAGTTCTGAGTCACGCTCTATTTGGGCCAAATCGAAATACGACAACGAGGCATCCGGTCTGGCTTGGTGGTTGCCTCTGTGGTTGCACCTTGCCGACGCAGCTGAGGTGGCACGTCACTTAGCAGCGAACTGGCTTGCTCCTTCCATTCCCGATCTGATCGAAAGGGAGTTCGCGGGATCTGCTTCTGGACTCCTCCCGGCAGACGAATTCAAAGCGTTGGCGTCGTGGTTGGCCGGCATTCACGATATCGGCAAAGCCACTCCGGCTTTCAGCGCTAAAATCGGTGCTTTGGACGATTGCATGCGAGAAGCTGGGCTCCGCCATGAACTGATCGATGCGAGCGAACGCCGCCAAGCGCCCCACGGTCTGGCAGGCCAGATAATCGTGGAAAAATGGCTTAGGAAGACGATGTGTTGGGGCATTCAATCGGCCCGTGCGCTTGCTTCCGTCGTCGGCGCGCACCACGGCATTCCCGCTACAACAAAAATGGTCCTCAACATGCACGGGCGCGACCATCTTCTCGGAGACAGCGAATGGAGCGCGGTCCGCTCCGAACTTCTGGAGACGGCAGTCAACCGTGCCGGCGTCGCCGATTTGCTTGACGAATGGTCGCATAGAAGTTGGTCCGAGCCTTTTCTTGTCGAAATCTGCGGTCTTGTAATCGTGTCGGATTGGCTTGCTTCAACGGAAGCTTATTTTCCGCTTTGCCGCCTAGACGACGACGGCAGCGATTTCCTCAATGCGAAGCGTCATCAAGAACGAGTCGAGAACGGACTGGCGAAAATAGAGCTTCCCTCGCCTTGGCGGCCGCGGGATGATGGCGAGGAAACTGACAGCCTCATTCGGACGCGATTCGATCTGCCCGACGGAGCCAAGGCCACGGCGGCCCAGCGCGCGGCTGTGGATGCGGCCCGTTCGATGAGGCTGCCTGGACTCATGATCGTTCAGGAGGCTACCGGTTCGGGGAAAACAGAAGCGGCTCTTTTGGCTGCCGAGGTCTTGGCCGCTCGAACCGGACGGTCGGGGGTCTTGTTCGCGCTTCCCACGCAAACGACGACTGACGCCATGTTTTCGAGAGAACTGGACTGGCTGAGACATATTGAGGAAAGCTATCGCGGCGCGGGGGAACCCTCTGCGTTTGCCGTTCAGCTCCAGCACGGACGCGCAAAGCTCAACGAGGAAGCCCAAGCATTGCGGAAAACGGGATACGCAATCCGCGATCGTCTTCTTGGAAGTCTGGGCGGTGACGGCGACCCTGCTGCGAATCCCATGGCTTCTTCGCTTCCGGCGCCTCGACAGATCGGCTTGGATGAGGAAGACGGCTCGGGCGTGCGCACAAACGTGGGCGGGAGAAGAGCGCGAAGAAACCGCGGCGGTGAAGTTGAAAGAAGCAACTACGCTCGCGACAAAGGCACAGACGCCGATCTCGCGATCATGGCATGGTTCTCTGGCCGAAAGAAGTCTATGCTGGCGGATTTCGTTGTGACCACGATCGATCATCTTCTTTTCGCTTCGCTCTCTGCGCCGCACCTTATGCTCCGACATCTGGGACTCAGCCGGAAGGTCGTGATCGTCGACGAAGTGCACTCGTACTCGACCTACATGAACTCTTACCTCGATAGAGCGCTGACGTGGCTCGCCGCGTACGGCGTTCCCGTCATTCTTCTCTCAGCCACGCTTTCCGAAGCGCGATGTTCGGCACTTGCAAGTGCATATGATCGGGGGCTCCAGTTAATCTCGGGCGGCGATTCATGCCAAGAGAAGCACGAGGGAGCGCCCGACGAGACCCGGAAAAGCGTGCGCGAAAAGAGACGAGATAAAGTGCCCGGGGAAACCCAAACCCGGGAAGAGGCACGAGAAGCGCATATGCCGTTCCCGTGTCTCGTGACGTCCGGAGAAGGCGGTACGAAGGTTGTCTCAGTTGAGGCTGCGGGCCGCCGCAGTTCGGTTGAGATCAGACGGACGGTCAAGGGGTCCGACGTCGTCGCACTGCTCAAAGACGCTTTGGCCGACGGCGGGTGCGCCCTCGTCGTCCGCAACACCGTCCGTCGCGCGCAAGAAACGTATGACGAACTTCAGAAGGTCTTTGGCGACGACGTCAGCCTCAATCATTCGCGATTCACCATTTCCGACAGGCTGAATAAAGACGCCGATCTGCTTCGGCGGTTCGGTCCTCCTCGCAAGAGCCCCGAACGCCCGGAACGCGCGATCGTCGTTGCCACCCAGGTGGTTGAGCAGTCCTTGGACGTCGACTTCGACGTGCTCGTGACCGATCTTGCACCAATCGACCTTCTCCTCCAACGAATGGGACGCTTGCACAGACACGAACGACGTCGCCCTGGGAAATTGGAACGACCGGTCTGTTATGTCGATTGCCTTCCATTGGCGTCGGATGACGAACCTGAGATCGACAGGGGCGCAAAGCACATCTACGGCGAGCAGGACATGCTTCTGACTGCTGCGACGCTGAATAAGATCGCCGCCGAAGGCGGAATGGTCCGCGTCCCAGACGACGTGCGCGAACTCATTGAGGCGGTTTACGGGACGAATCCTGACATTCCAGCGCAATGGAGTCAAGCGGTGGCAGAGGCCTGTGATAAAGCGGAGGAAGCTGAACGAAAGAAAGGGGATGCCGCCAAGGGCTATCAGCTGCCCGAGCCGAAGAATGACAACCGCGTTTCTCTCATCGATTGGCTGCGCACGCTCGCCGATGACCGCGAAGAAAAGTCAAGAGCGCATGTGCGCGACGGCGAAGACTCCCTCGAGGTGATCCTTCTCGAAGTCCACAAGGAAGGCGGGCAAGAGAGCTTGCGGACTCTCCCGAGCGCTCCAGGTTTTCCCAGTATTGAGATTCCTACGGATCGTGAGCCGAACCGCGCTTTGGCGCGAGCCATGGCGATGTCGGCGGTCAGGCTTCCACCCAGATTCTCCAATCCAGAGGCGATTGATCGCGTGATCGGCGAGCTTGAAGGGTTCTATGTCGATTCCTGGCAAACGAACCTCGATCTGCGCGGGCAGCTATTTCTTTTGTTAAACAACGGACGTGCCGAACTGGATGGCGCTACCATTGAATACACGTCAACAACCGGACTGATGGAGGTCCAGGATTAATGGCCGACAGTTTCAATCTTCTCGACGAACCATGGATTCGAGTCACGCGTTTAAGCGGGGAGCCTGACGAGGTGTCCCTCGTGACGGCATTCGAAGAGGCATCTGACATTTCCGGGATTCACGGCGAAATCGCGTCGCAAGACGTTGCGGTTCTGCGCTTGCTTTTGGCGATTGCGCATCGCGCAATGGGAGGACCGAAGGATCTTAAAACGTGGGAAACACACTGGAACGATCCAGAACTTTTGGCGACCGATGCGGTTGCATACCTTGAGCGATACCGGGAGCGATTCGACGTGCGCGATCCTGTGGCCCCCTTCTTTCAAGTGGCCGGCATACATGCAAAATCGGGCAAGATATCGGATCTCGAATCGCTAATCGTCGACGTTCCCAACGGGGCGCCCTTCTTTACCACTAGAATCGGTCCGGGCCTTGATCGGATTGATTGGTCTGAAGCTGCTCGATGGCTCGTTCACGTTCACGCTTTCGATCCTTCGGGCATCCGCTCCGGTGCTGTAGGGGATCCGGAGGTCAAGGGAGGCAAGGGCTACCCGATCGGCCCCGGATGGAGCGGTCAAATCGGCGTCGTGACGATCGAAGGAAATAACCTGGCCGAGACGATACTTCTCAATACGGTCGTGGTGGGCCTCGTCGATTCCCTCAAGGAAAAAGTCGACGCAGATGGGGATCTGCCACCGTGGGAATCCGAACCCGACGGCCCCGCAGGCGCACGCGACCTGGACCCGACGGGCCCTGTTTCGTGCTACACCTGGCAGGCCAGACGCGTACTGCTCCACGGCGACGAGTCTGGTGTGACGGGACTTTTCCTTGGAAACGGAGACAAAGCTACTCCGCAGAACCGTTATCTTTACGAACCCATGACGGCTTGGCGGTACTCCGATCCTCAAACAAAGAAGTTTAAGTTCGACGTTTTCATGCCGTACAAGTTCCCCAAAGATCGGGCGATGTGGAGGGGCTTGTCCACTTTGGTCTCCGAGCTCAGCGAAATCGTCGTTCGAATGGACGGCAAGAAAGAAACGAGGTACAAGGCGGCCGGAGTCATCGACTTCTACCAGCAGCTGTTGTTTGACGAAATAGTTCCCGACGACGGCCTGATTCCTGTTCATTGCGTTGGAATTGAGTACGGGCCCCAAGAAGCAGTTGTCGACGAGCTTGTCGACGACGTCCTCAAGTTTCCCGCCAAACTGCTGGAAAAGGACAACGCCCGTTATCTCGCGATTGTCCGAGATGCCATGAAAGAGACGGACAAAGTCGCCTCGTCGCTGCGAAAACTCGGCGGAAATCTTGCAAAAGCGCAGGGCGCCGACCCTGACAGCGTGCAGGCTGCACGGGAACAAGCTGCGACTGCCTTCTATTTGGTCATTGACGAGGAATTCCCGCGATGGCTCGCATCGTTAGCCGGTGAGGAGGCCCCCGACGAAGCAAAGTGGCGGTGGCGCGAGAGGCTTCGCAAAACTGCCGTTGGGCAACGCGACAGACTCGTCGAGTCGGTAGCGCCGTCGGCGTATGCCGGCCGGGCGGATGGGAATCGCCATATCGATGTCGGAATCTCGCTTGCCTGGTTTGAGGCTTCAATCCGTGAAACTCTCCCCGCCCACCCCGATTCGCAATCTGAATCTAAAAAGGACTGACAATGAATGCCACAGAAACTCAACCCGCCAGAGATATGCCTCCTTCTAGGAGACGAAACTTGAGTGAGACTGCTGCTGCCGTCGAACGCCGCATTGAAAACTTGCAAAAAGGCGTCTTGAACGACAAAGCGCAGGCTCGTGCAGCCCTCGCAAAACTGCGTCGAGGAATAAACGCGGATCCGGGCGAGATCGCTGACATTTGGGACTATACGCACGTGGGTGCCGTTCCAGACAGCGCTTCTGACGCTCCGACGCCGGAAGAGACGGCCGTTCATATCGCCATGACTCTGTACGCGATTCACCAGCAATCGCGGTCCGGTCCGATGCATTTGCCCGGTTTCAGATTTGGAAGAGCAGCCCGCGAGTTGATCGGCGGGGAGGAGGAGAACTCTTCCGTGCGCGATCGCTTTAATGCTCTGGTCACCGCTTCGACTATTGACGAGCTGCGCAGCCACCTCCGTTCTTTCGTCCAGCTTCTTCGATCGAAAGACATCGGCTTTGACTACGCTGCCTTTGCCGACGACCTCGTGATGTTCCGGCGTTCTGGCGGTGACAAGAAAGTCAGGCGCAGATGGTCGCGCGACTTCTACAATCTCCGGGAACGAGATGCCAACGAGGCTGCGTCCGCCGACGTCGAAGCTTCTGCCGGTTCCAGCTCATCCTCGGATGCCGAATAAAACTCAGGCGTCAAAAGCGCCACAAAACAACCTAAATTAGAGGAACAAAATGAGCACCTATATCGATGTCCACATCATCCAAAACATCCCGCCCAGCTGCGTCAATCGCGACGACACGGGTTCGCCGAAGTCGGCGATGTACGGCGGCGTGAAGCGTCTGAGGGTCTCGAGCCAGGCGTGGAAACACGTCACACGGAGCTTCTTCGACGCGCATCTCGACAGAGAGGATCTTGGCACGCGGACCAAACGCGTCGTCGACATCCTCGCCAAAGAAATAACCCGGCAAGCAGAAGACCTCGGAGACAATGCTCAAGCTTTAGCCGAAAAAGTCTTCAACGCCACCAAGATCAAGATCAAGTCGGGGGGAGAGAAAGGCGAGGAAGCCTCAAAGAAGGCGAAGGAATCGGGTTATCTTCTGTTCCTTTCCAACATGCAGATAGCGCAGTTGGCCAAACTGGCCGTGGAGAGCGCTCGCTCTGGCGAGGAGCTGGAGAAGAAAGAAGTCAAGAAGGTCTTCAAATCGGAGAACTCGATCGACGTCGCCCTCTTCGGGCGCATGGTGGCGGACGACGCCGATCTCAACGTCGACGCCGCGTGCCAAGTGGCCCACGCAATCTCGACGCATGCGGCAGAGAACGAGTTCGATTTCTTCACCGCTGTGGACGACGCCAAATCTCGCGCCGAAGAAAGAGAGGATGCAGGGGCCGGAATGATGGGAACCATCGAGTTCTCATCCGCCACAATGTACCGCTATGCCACGGTCAATCTTGACTTGCTGCATGAAAACCTGGGCGACGGCGAGGCGACGCTTCGAGCGCTTGCCTCCTTTATCGAAGGCTTTGTCAAGACAATGCCGACCGGCAAACAGAACACCTTCGCCAATCGGACGCTGCCCAGCATGGTGGTTGTGCAGGTGCGCGACGACCAGCCTGTTTCGCTCGTCGGCGCCTTTGAAAAGCCGGTCCCCAAGAGCGACACCGAGGGATTCGTGGCAAAGTCCGTGCGCAAACTCGTTGAATACGAGGCGCAATTGGAGGAAGCTTTCGGCGTCAAGCCAAGGCGCGCCTTTGTGGTGAGCCTCGAGGACTATGAGGATTATGAGGGGGCGGAGTCCCTCGGGGAGCGAGTCGCTTTCAATGAACTCGCTGATGAAGTGCGCAACGTCGTCGAATCACGCCTTCCGGCCTCGGAGTGAGAGATGGCGGTACTCCTCTTGCGACTCGCGGGCCCCTTGCAGGCCTGGGGCGTCAAATCTCGATTCACGGTGCGTGCAACGGAACTCGCCCCTTCTAAAAGCGGCATTATTGGAATGCTGGCCGCAGCTGTCGGCAAGCGGCGCACCGACCCGATCGAGGACCTGCTGACGCTGCGTTTCGGCGTGCGAAAAGACCAGCCGGGGACTGTCGTGCGCGACTTCCACACGGCGCGCACGCTCGACGGCTCCAAATCGATGCCCCTGTCCAACCGCTATTATCTTTCGGATGCGATTTTCCTCGCTGGAATTGAAGGCGAGCAAGAAACGGTCGAGCGGCTCGATTACGCTGTGCGGCATCCCTCTTTCCCTCTATATCTGGGACGGCGCTCGTGCCCGCCTGCTCTGCCCGTTTCGCTTGGGTTGCGCGACGCAGATCTCCTTAAATCTCTAAAAGACGAGCCGTGGCTTGCTTCCTCCTGGTATCGCGGGCGCAATCGCGACGTCAGAGAAGTCGAGATCCTCCTTGACAAAGACGCCGTGCCCGAGGGGGAGCACACAAACGACCTTCGAGGCAGTCGCGATGTTCCCCTTTCTTTCGATCCACGACGTCGTGAATACTCCTTCCGCGACATCGAGCGTCACATGGTGAGAGTGAAAGGCGAACCGTCGCGGGAAGGCTCAGCGATGCGTTCTGGGCGGGGCGAAGACCATCATGATCCGATGGCCGAACTGGATGCTGAGACCGAACCCGGCCGCAGCGCCGAAGCGGACCGACAACCTGAACCGGGACGCGATGTCGAAGTCGGCTTAGAGGCGGGCCTCGGCAATGCGTCCGGTGGAATCGAGCCCGACTATCACGATCCGATGGCCGAACTGTCGGAGGAAAGTTAGGCATGCGAGGTGCAAGATGTATCTGACGAAGATAGAACTCGATCCGCGGCGTCGGTTCGCGAGAAGGCTGCTCGGCTCGCCGCAGGTGATGCACGCAGTCGTCATGAAGGCGTGTGATCGCGGCCGGAGCATCGGCGACGATGGGCATGAGCTGGCCCGGAGTCTGCCTGAGGCGCTGCCTGCCGACGCCGGAATCCCGGCGTCGGTCCGCGCTGAAACTTCGGCCTCGGTTGGCGCCGAAACCCCGACGGCCCGCGCCGAAGCCTCCGGGGCGGGGCGTGTGCTGTGGCGGGTGGACCAGGGGGACTTCGGCGTCGCCCTGTACGTGCTCTCGCCCGCGCGCCCGGACATGTCGCAGATCGAGGCGGACGCGACTTCGTCCCAGCCGGCTCGCACGCTCGACTACGAAGGTTTCCTTTCCCGGCTGGCCGAAGGCCAGACCTGGGCTTTCAGACTCGCTGCGAATCCGGTGCACAATGAGAACAGGGGGCCGGACAGGCGGGGCAAACGGTACGGGCACGTGACTGCGAGACAACAGAGAGATTGGCTGCTCAGACGCGCGGAGAGGCAGGGGTTCTCGATCCCGATGGCGCCCGCCGGGCCGGGGCCCACGAGGCACGGCGAGGATGGCTGGGCCAAGCGCGTCGAATTGGGAGAGAACGGCAAACTGGGAGGCGCCGCTGCACGCGAGCAAAGCGTCGCTGCTGCCGAGGCGCTCGAAGGCTCAGCCGGGCAAGACGATGATCCGAATGATCGCGCCTCGCTCTTGGTTGTCCGGCGCGAAAAACCTGTGTTCGACAGGAAGGATCGCGAGACTCAGAAGTCAGGCAAGGTCACGATTGGACGCGTCGTCTACGAGGGAATTCTCCGGATCGAGGACGTCGGGGCCTTTCGCCAGACGCTCGTCAACGGGCTCGGTCCGTCGAAGGCATACGGCTGCGGTCTCATGACCTTGGCGCGCCCGAGGGAGTAGAGCCGTGGCGCGCCTGCTTCCCGTTCCCGTCACGGCGCTTCCTCGCGCGGCCGATCGGATGTCCTTTCTTTACTTGGAGCATTGCGTCGTCCATCGCGAGGACGGCGCCGTGACGGCGCGTGACGACAAGGGCATGGTCCGCATTCGGGCGGCGTCGCTTCTCGCGGTGTTGCTGGGCCCGGGGACCTCGGTGAGCCACCAAGCGATGTCTCTTTTGGGCGAGTGCGGGACTGCCGCGGTGTGGGTCGGCGAGCGCGGGGTGCGCTACTACGCCCACGGCAGGTCCCTGGCGACGTCGAGCAGGCTGCTCGTGGAACAGGCGGCCCGGGTCTCCTCCCCGCAAAAACGGCTGGCGGTCGCCAGGGAAATGTACACGATGCGTTTCGCGGGCGAGGACGTCGACGGCTTGACGATGCAACAGCTGCGAGGACGGGAAGGCGCCCGAATTCGTTCCGTCTATCGTGAGAACTCTAGGCGCACCGGAGTGCCGTGGAAGCGCCGCGAATACGAGTACGACGATTTCGACGCCTCAGATCCGATCAATCAGGCGCTGTCTGCCGCACACGCTGCGCTTTACGGGGTGATCCACGCCGTCGTCGTTTCACTGGGATGCTCGCCGGGCCTGGGATTCGTTCACACGGGTCATGAGCGCTCCTTCGTCTACGACATCGCCGACCTGTACAAGGCGGACGTGACGATCCCCATCGCTTTCGACGTCGTCGCCGAAGACATGAGCGACATTGCCGTCACCACCCGACGCCGGGTCCGCGATCGAATATTTGAGCTGAAAGTCATTGAGCGGTCGGTGCGCGACATCCACAAGCTTTTCGAGATCGACGAGGGGGAGGACCTCCAGGTGAACGTCGTCTCTCTGTGGGACTACCAGCGCAAGGCCATTGCAGGCGGCATGAACCACGCGCTTGCCTTAGAGTCTTTGGACGACGAAGAGTAAGGCTGGGCAAGCCGTATGGTCGTCGTCGTCCTTTCCGCGGCTCCCGCCGGGCTTCGCGGCGCGCTGACCCGGTGGCTGCTCGAAGTCTCAACCGGCGTATTCGTGGGGCGTCTTTCGGGTCGGGTCAGGGACCAGGTTTGGGAGCTCATCGCAGAGAATCTCGGCCAGGGCAGAGCGCTGATGATTTATCCGGTCAGGTCGGAACAGCGGTACGCGATTCTCTCGCTCGGGCACGATCGCACGCCGCTCGACGTCGAAGGGATGCTCGTCATGCAGAGCCCTTGGAAGGCAGTGGAAGGAGCTGGGCGCAAAGGCGGAGGCGCCCAGAGTTTCTCGGCGCCGGGCGTTTCGTCGGCCCCGAAAGAGTCGTGGTCGATCGCCGCGCGAAGGCGTCGTTTTGGCGGCTCCCGACGGCGATAGGACCGTAGACGATGGAAATGGAGGATGTGATGGAAGCGTACTTGTGAGATGACGTCTTTTCAGCTGTCAGGGGAAGCCGTCGAAGCTTCTAAAGCAGCTTGACCCTCTCGGTTTTGCCCTATGCCTGGTACCATTGCTAGGGGTTGGGTACATCTTGTGCGTTAGTTTCCCAAACCTCGTGTGGGATGTATCCTTCCCAAATCGTTAACCTCTATATGAAGTTAAGGAGTATGACAACGATGGTAGCGACGTCTTTCACTAACGAAACCATTCCACTGACGAAGTGAAAAACGTCGCGCCATCGACTCTTATCTCGAAGCGTCATGACAACCTCCTTCCTAGGTTTAAGTTCCGCCAAAAGTTCGGCATTACGGGCACCTCCTTCTTTCGTGAGCTCGTTTTATGTAACCCTATAGATGAGTGTAACTGAGTCAATCGAATAACGGGTCCTCATTGATGGTGGGCGTGTTTCGATTTACACTCACGCCTCGCGTCTGCGAGGGTGATCCTCCTATGGATGGGGTGTATTGCGTGTACCCCGCGCTTGCGGGGATTGGTCAGGATCAGGAGGCTTGGCCATTCCTGTCTCTATGAACTTATAACGTCCGTCGCTTGAGACGTTTCGCACCGTGGACATGAGTGGCGGCGAGTGGGGGAGTGCGTGGGACAATGGCATCGTCGTTTCACGCACCACAGGAGTGTTGCTCATGTCCAAAAGATTCAACCCACCGCCGAACTGGCCGCCGGCGCCCGACGGGTGGGCCCCTCCTGCTGGTTGGAGGCCCGATCCCGCTTGGGGCCCGGCCCCCGCTGGCTGGAACTTCTGGGTGGAGGACGTCGACGTCGATGCCACCCTTCTTCCCTCCGCCTCTTCGCCGGCCGATTCGTCCGATTCGCCGTACGCACCCGACTCTTCGTACGGATCCGACGACACTCGTTTTCCCGCCGATTCTAGTTCCTCCGCGAATTCGCCTTCGGCGGGAGGTTCGCTTTCCGCCGGGGACTCCGACGAGTCTGACTGGAGCTCGAACTCGGCCGACGAGACCATTTCCCGCCTGCCGAGGCGCTCTTCGAGGAGAAGGAACGGCTCTGGCGCGCACGCCGCGCCGCCCGAGCCGCCGAGTTCGCAGCAGCAGACTCCGGATCCCGCCGGCCAGGCGAATGCCGCGCCCGGCCCCGCTTTCAGGGCCGGCGCCGCGCCAGAGTCCTCGCGCCCGAGGTTTGTGACGGCGGACTCTGCGCCTGCGGGTGCTGCGTCTGCGGGCTCTGCCGGAGGCCAGCCTTTCGTCCCCGGAGGGCGAAACGTCCCGGCCGGGAGCCAGGCCCCCTCAGGCAGCGGCCCCGCTCCAAGCGCCTTCTCGACGCCGTCGGCTTACTCGGCGTCAAGTTCGGAGCCTTCCGCATCCGCGCCTGGTTCACGGCAATTCGAATCTGGCGGCGCGCAGCCGTCCGCTTCGGGGCAAGCGGGCTTTGGCTCCGAGCCGTCTTCGGGCCAATCCGCGTTCCGCCCGGGGCGGCCGCCGTCCCATTCGGGACCGGCGGGTTTCGGCTCCGGACAGCCAATCCCCGGCGCGGGTCAGGCTGCTCCTGGTCCGGCTCAGTCGACGCCAGGTTCAGGGCAAGCCGCGCCTGCGCAGCCTCCGTTCGGCGCATCCGCGCCGAACCCTTCGCAGGCGGGGCCGGCGCCGTCGGCCTCTTCGTCGCCCTCTGCTCAAAGCGCCGGTTATCAACCGACCGAACGATACAATTTCGGCGACCAGCCGGGTTTCCAGCAGCCGGGTTCGTTGAACCAGCCGAGGTTCCAGGGCGCGTCAAGCCAGTCGGGGTTCCCTCCGTCTGCTTCTTCGGCTCCATCAGGTTTTGCGGGCTCGGGTTCGTCGAGTCAGCAGGGGCTCCAGGGTTCCTCGGGTCAGCCGGGATTCGCATCGTCGGCCGGTCCGCAATCGAGGTTCGCCTCGCAGGCCGGCGTCGGGCAGTCCGCCGAACCCGGGACTCCTGCCCCCGAAAGCCAGACGGCGGGCGGGCCGGTGCCTGGGGCGGGAGCCGACTACTCCGCTCACGGCCAGGGTTCGAGCCCGACCTACGGAGCCTCATCGGATTTCGGCACGGGCATGCCTTTCGGCCTTGACGGCACGCCTCGGAAGTCTTTCCTCACAAGCAAAGTCGGTCTGACGGTCATGTCGGTGGTGGCGGTCGTCGCCATCGCGGCCGCCATCATCTTCGTCCCGAAGCTCATGAAGGACGGCAAGGACGAACCCACCGCCAAGCCTTCGCCGTCCACGTCCACGACGACGTCGCCCCGGACCAAGAGTTCCGACACCGACGAGCCGACAGACGACGAAACCACTCCGGCGAGCACGGTGGCCCCAGCCAAACCGACTCGGCCTGCGCTCACCGGCACATTCAAGGAGTATCAGGGCGACCGCCCTCAAACGATAGACATCCAGAAGCCTCAGGGAAACCGGCCTGTTCTTCTCTACTTCGAAATCAACCCGGGGTCGAATTACGGAATCTTCCTTTTTGAGGCGCTGGACGCCGCCGGGTCGCAAACGGAGCGTTTTGGCGGAATGGTCAAGGACGAGAAGACGACGGGCACCTTCCCGCTCGACGCCTTCGCCAACGGGAAACAGACGGCGAAGATCAGGGTGATGGCTCCTGGCCCGTGGCTGATCCGCGTTTATCCGATCTCTTCCATTCCAACAGTCTCGAAGGGCGCGACGATAGCCGGAAACTCGTATGAGACCTTCTTGTATCGCGGGGGCGAGTCCTCGGCGACCTTCAAGTTCGTCGGCAACACCTCCAGCGGGCGAATCACCGGCACTCTGTGGCCCACCGACGGCAGCGCCAAGGCGAACTCTTTCATCAAAGAACAAAAAGCAGCCGTCGAAAAGGACGTCACAATCCCGGCAAAGACCGGCGAAGGTTTGGTATTGATCGATACCACGGGAGGCAATTGGTCCCTGGAGATCCCATAGACATCGAGATCCGATAGACATCGGGATCCGATCGGAGATCCCACTGGGCGCTTTTACGGGGCGCCCGCGCGGCGCCTAAAGCCCGTCGCAGATGCGAGCCCGAGCCCGTCAAGGCCGGGCTCGCATCCCGTTCGCCTCGGCGTCGAACGCAACGACTCGACGTAGAAGCCGTCCGGATCGTGAGACGGGAATCCCGTATTTTGAACAGCCGATATCCTAGATCCATGACGTCCATAGACCTCGCAGTGATCCCCGGTGACGGAATCGGCCCCGAAGTTGTGGCGGAAGGCCTGAAGGTTCTCGACGCCGTGCGCGAAACCCTCGGCGGGCCGGAAATCGCAATCCGCACATACGACCTCGGGGCTCGCCGATATCTCGCAACGGGAGAGACTCTCACGGAGGCCGACCTCGAAGACATCAAGGGGCGCGACGCGATTCTCTTGGGGGCGATCGGCGATCCCCGAGTCCCCTCGGGCGTGCTGGAGCGCGGCCTCCTCCTCAAGCTGCGTTTCTCGCTCGACCATTACGTCAACCTCCGGCCGAACAGGCATTATCCGGGAGTGCCCACGCCGCTGGCCGACCCGGGCGATATCGACTTTCTCGTGGTTCGCGAAGGGACTGAGGGGCTTTACTGCGGCAACGGCGGGGTCGTCCGGCGGGGAACCCCCTGCGAAATCGCAACCGAAGTCTCGGTCAACACGGCCTACGGCGTAGAACGCCTGGTGCGATACGCCTTCGCCAAGGCCCAGGCGCGCCCCCGCAAGAAGCTGACATACGTGCACAAGCACAACGTGCTGGTCAACGCCGGCGGGCTGTGGCGGCGCGTGGTCGAGGAGGTCGGCGCTGAGTATCCCGACGTCGCCGTCGACTACATGCACGTGGACGCCGCGACGATCTCCCTGGTCGCCGATCCCGCCAGATTCGACGTGATCGCGACGGACAACCTGTTCGGAGACATCCTCACCGACGAAGCCGGTGCGATAACCGGCGGCATAGGGCTCGCCGCTTCCGGAAACATCAACCCCGAGAAGGCCTTCCCGTCCATGTTCGAGCCCATCCACGGCTCGGCCCCCGACATCGCGGGCAAGCAGATCGCCGACCCCACGGCGACCATCGCCTCCGTGGCCCTCATGCTCGACCACCTCGGGCTTGCCGAGCACGCCCGGGCGATCGAGAACGCGATCGAATCCGACATGGCGGCGAGGGCTTCCGCGGCCGAGGCGGGCGCGCCCTTGGTCCGTTCGACGTCGGACGTCGGAAACGCCGTCGCGGCTTTGGTCCGCGGCTGAGGCGCGAATCGCGCCGCGCGTGGGAACGGGCGCGCGGCGGGCCGTGCCGCGCGTGGGTCGCCGTGGCGATCGGAATCGTCCGGCGCCCGATCTGGCACTAGAATCGACTCATTGCCCCGAGAAAGAAGTGATCTTATGAGTTACACGGATCTTGAACTGGCGTCGATGGAGGCGGTGCCCGCCGCCGCCGACCTTGCCGGCACGTGGGATGTCAGGCCCAACCCGCATCCGGCGAGCGAGGCCGAGCGCGAAGGAGTGCTCGCCGCCCCGGGATTCGGAAAGCAGTTCTCCGATCACATGGCCCACGCCGTGTGGACGCCTGACAAAGGGTGGCACGATTTCAGGGTCGAAGCCTACGGCCCGCTCTCCATGGACCCCGCCGGCGCGGTGCTGCACTACGGCCAGGAAGTGTTCGAAGGGCTGAAGGCCTACCGCCACGAGGACGGTTCGATCTGGACGTTCCGGCCCACGTACAACGCGGCCCGCCTCAACCATTCCAGTCGGCGTTTGGCGATACCCGAGCTCGAACACGAGGCCTTCGTCGGATCGCTTGTCAACCTCGTGCGCCAAGACGCCGCGTGGGTTCCCGACGCGCCCGGCTCCTCCCTCTACCTCAGGCCGTTCATCTTCGCCTCCGAAGCGTTCTTGGGCGTTCGCGCCGCCGAACGCTACGAGTACATGGCGGTCGCCTCGCCTTCAGGCGCCTACTTTGCCAACGGCTTCCAGCCGATCGACGTGTGGGTGGAACGCGACTTCCACCGCGCCGGCCCCGGAGGGATGGGCGACGCGAAGACCGGAGGAAACTACGCCGCCTCGCTCCTGCCCAAAACGATCGCACACGAAGGCGGATACGACGAGGTCATGTTCCTCGACGCCGCCACCGACACGAACATCGACGAGCTCGGAGGCATGAACGTCTTCGTCGTGATGTCCGACGGGTCGATTCGCACCCCGAAGCTCACCGGCAACATTCTGGCAGGCTGCACTCGCTCGTCGATTCTTCAGCTTCTGCGCGACGACGGCGCGGACGTCCGCGAAGAGACCCTTGCCTTGGCCGATGTTCTGGCCGGAATCGAGAGCGGCGCCGTCGCCGAGATGTTCGCCTGCGGAACGGCCGCGGTCATCACGTCCATCGGATCGCTCTCGGGCAAGGACTTCCGAGTGAAGATCCCCGGAAGCGAAGTGACGAGAACGATTTACGACCGAATCACGGGAATCCAGCTTGGAAAGGCCGAGGATCGCCACGGTTGGCTCTATCGGCTCGCTTAGCCGAGTGGCGGAGCCCGGCGCCGCCGGTCCTTCGGGGGTTCGCGTCGCCCGTTTTCTAGGGGCCGACAGCGCCGCCCGCCTCCCCTCGCGGTTCGACCTGCTCGAATCGCGCCCTCTTTCGATCGCTGTGAACTTGGCGCTCGACCACGCCGTCGCCGAGAGCGTCGCGGACGGCATGCGCCCCGCGGCTGTTCGCCTCTGGAATTGGAACGAAACGGCGGCGGTGATCGGCTCCTCGCAGTCGTTGAGCAACGAGATCGACGTCGAAGCAGCGAAGGAACGCGGGATCGCACTCGCCCGGCGGGCAAGCGGGGGAGGGACGATGTACATGGACCCCGCCCGTGCGATCGCCTACTCGGTGATCGTGCCAAGCGCGGCCCTTTCGGGCCTCAGCCTGCGCGAATCCTATGCGCTGTGCGATTCGTGGGTTCTGCGTTCCCTGAAGGAAATGGGAGTGCCGGCCTTCTACATGCCGATCAACGACATCGCCACCCTCGCCGGGAAGATCGGCGGCGCCGCCCAACGCAGGCTCGCCGGGGGAGCGACGATCCATCACGCCGTCATGAGCTGGGAGATCGAAACCGAGCAGCTGCTGGCCGTCACCCGGCTCTTCCGGCCGGACACCGGCGCGCGCGGCGTGAAGAGCGCCCAGAAGAAGGCAGTGGGAATCCGTTCCTACGTCGACGTCGCCCGCGAGGGCGTCATCGACGCGCTTCGCCGATCGTTGGCGCGCGGGCGCACGGTGAGAAAGGCGAAGTATCGCCCCGACGAGCTGATCGCCGCCCAGAGCCTCGCCAAGGCCAAATTCGCCGATCCGGCCTGGCTGACGCGCATTCCGTAGCGCCTTCAGGCCGCCGGTTGGGTTTGCTTCGTGAAGAGCGCCTTGCTTTATGACGCTTGGACTTGTTTCAGGACGAGCGAGCGTGTTTCATGACGGGTCGCGGCCCGAACACGGCCGTGCCCACTCGAACCTCGGTCGATCCTTCGGCGATGGCGATTTCCATGTCGCCCGTCATGCCCATCGACAACTCGGTGCAGCTGGCGACGCCGGCGGCCCGAACGGCATCCCGCAGCTCGCGCACGCGCGCGTGGGAGGCGGCCACCGCGGCGACGTCGTCGGTGTTGGCGCCGATGAGCATGAGCCCGACAAGGCGCAGGTTCGACAGCTCCGCAACCGCGCCGGCGAGGTCGACGACGCCGCTCGGATCCACGCCATACTGGGATTCGGATCCCGCAGAGTTGACCTGAATCATGACGTCGAAGGGACCGAGGGGGCCGCCGTCTTTTCGGAGCTCGCCCGCGGCAATGCGCTCACCGTGCAGCCGGTCTAGGCGCGCAGCGAGCTTGAGCGAATCGAGGGTCTCGATGCAGTCGGCTGCGCGGATTGCCTTGCCGGCCTTGTTCGCCTGAACGTGGCCGATGACGTGGACGCGGTGGGAGGGCGCGCCCAGCTCGGCCAGAGCCGTTTCGCCCTCCTCCAACTGTTGAATGTAGTTGTGGCCTATCAGGCCGCCTCCGGCCCGCAAGGCTGCGGCGACCCGTTCGGGCTCCTGGAACTTGGCGGCCAGCAGAATCGAGACGGCGTTCTCCCCGCGCCCCGCGCGTGACGCGGCCGCGGCCACTTTGTCGCGCAGACTCTCCCAGCGCCCCGCGATCTCGCTTACGTCCGGCCGGGAAACGCCCTCGAAGCTGGTCGCCTGACCGGACCAGTTGACGCCGTTCGTCTCGACGCCTCCCGTTCCGGCGCTGTTTGCGTCGACTCGATTCGTCCCGACGCCGCCGTTGTCTTCGCCGTCGTTTTCATTCATCTATGCCAGCCCTTTCGACCCTTGAATTCTAGCGGGCGCGTGCGAATCTGACAGCTTGCTCGGGCGTGTGCGACAGCCTGCTCGGGCCCTGCCGGGCGTCACAGCTCGCCGACATGGATGACCCGAAGCTTCGCCGCGCCCATCTCGTCGCATTCGTCGAGGTCGACGAATGCGCGGAAGCCCCAGCCGCCGTCGCCCTCGCCGTCGTCGAAAACCTGCGTGACGATCCACAGGCGGCCGGGTCGCTTTCCTTCGACGAGGGCCTCGGCGACCTCGCGGGGCACGCCCGCCTCGGCGAGGTCTGCGGCGTCGACCTGTTCTTGCACCCGGAAGAACTCGTTTCCGCGGGCGCGGGAGTCGATCCCGACGCCCTCATAGACGTCGAAATACGGATCGGTGGCGTCCATCCAGGCGTCGCCGTCCCATACGGGCCCGGGTCCGTGGTTTGCGGGTGCCGCTTGGTCGGCGGGACCGGCTTCACCGAGTGCGGGCGTCGCCTGGCTTCCCGCGGCCCCGGCCTCGCCGCCCGCAGCCTCGGCCTCGCCGCCCTCGTCCCCAATTTGGCTGTCGGCGTCCCCGAACCGGCTGGATTCCGCCCACGCCGGCTCGCCGTCGAGGCGGTCCAAGGCGTCGAGGTCCTCGAATTGAACGGCTTCGACTCTGCGAAACGCCGCGTTGCGGACCGCGGCTTTGAAGGCGTGGCGGTTGCGGGTGAAGGCCGCGGCGCCGTTTTCGTCAGCGCCGAAGGCGACCTCGTCGAGCCCGCCCTCGGCCTCGCCGGACATGCGGGCGGCCTCCTCGGGCGTCACCCTGCCGTCGGCGAGAGCCTCCCATTCGTCGAGGAGCGAGGAGTCGACCGAGCGCACGAGCGTTCCCAGCCATTGCGTGATCTCGTCGACCTCGTCCGTGCGGGCCTCGAGCGGCACGGTCTGCCGCAGGGCCTTGTAGACGTCCGAGAGATAGCGCAAAAGCACGCCCTCGCTGCGCGCCAGGTCGTAGCGCGAGACGAACTCGGAGAACGTCTCGGCGCGCTCCACCATTTCCCGCACGATCGATTTGGGCGTGAGGTCGTAGCCGTCCACCCACGGGTTCGTCTGGCGGTAGACTGCTAAAGCCCCCTCCAAGAGCTCCGCGAGGGGCCGCGGCCAAGTGATGGAGTCCGCCTCGGCCATCCGCTCCTCGTAGCCCATTCCGGCGGCCTTCATCCTTCCGATCGCCTCGCCGCGCGCCGCGCGCTCCTGCGCGTAGAGCACCTGCATCGGATTCTCCTGGACGGCCTCAATCACCGAGACGACGTCGAGCGGATAGTCGGGGGACTCGCGGTCAAGCAGGTCGAGGGCAGCGAGCGCGAAGGGGGCCAAGGGCGAGTTGAGGGCGAAGTCGCTCGGAACCTCGCGCGCAAAATCGACCGCGGATTCGCCGGGGTGGGCGGCCTGCCATTCGACGTCGTGGTGGATGACGACCCCCGCCGAACGGAGCGTCTCGTAGATTTCGACCGCCCTTCTGATCAGGGGGTTCGATTCGGTTTTGGGTTCGTGGTTGTCCGTCAGCAGGCGGACGGCGGCGGCCACTGAATCCCCGGGGCGCTGCAGAAGGTTGAGGATCATGGCGTGGTTGACGCGCATCTGCGAGGCCAGCTTCTCCGGCGCCGCGTTCTGCAAGTGTGCGAGCGTCTTCTCTCCCCACAGCACCACGCCTTCGGGGGCTTTCTTTCGAACGAGTTTCTTGAGCTTCTTGGGGTCACCGGCGGCTTTTTCCAGGGCTTTCGCGTTCTCGATCTCGTACTCGGGGGCTTGGACGACGACGTCGCCCGCCGTGTCGAACCCGGCCCTGCCCGCCCGGCCCGCGATCTGGTGAAACTCGCGGGCCGAAAGGTGGCGCGAGCGGGTTCCGTCGAACTTCGACAGCGACGTCAGGAGCACGGTTCGGATGGGGACGTTGATCCCGACGCCGAGGGTGTCCGTGCCGCAGACGACCTTGAGGCGCCCCACTTGCGTGAGCCTTTCGACGAGCCGGCGGTAGCGGGGGAGCAGCCCTGCATGGTGGACGCCGATGCCGGATCGCAGCAGTTTGGACAGCGTTTTTCCGAAGCCGGGGCCGAAGCGGAAGTCGCCGATCTCCTTGGCTATGAGCTCGCGCTCGGCCTTCGTCGTCAGGCTGATCGGAAGCAGGGCCTGCGCTTGGCTGACAGCCTCCTTTTGTGAGAAGTGGACCACGTAGACGGGGGCGCGGTGAGTGTGGACAAGTTCGAGGACGACTTCGCCCAGCGGTTCGCGCGAGTAGGAGAACGCGAGGGGGACGGGGCGTTCGGCGCGGTCGACGACGGATGCGCTCCTGCCCGTGCGTTTGCTCAGGTCTTCCGCAAGGAAGGACGTGTCGCCCAGCGTGGCGGAGAGGAGGACGTGCTGGGTCGAAGCCAGCTCCAGGAGGGGGACCTGCCATGCCCACCCGCGCTGGGGATCGCCGTAGAAATGGAACTCGTCGGCCACGAGCACGCCGATGCCCGCGGCGTCGCCCTCGCGCAATGCGATGTTCGCGACGATCTCCGCCGTTGCGCACACGATCGGCGCCCCGGCGTTGATGGACGAGTCGCCCGTGACCATGCCGACGTTGTGCGCGCCGAAGGCCGCGATGAGCTCGAAGAACTTTTCCGAGACAAGGGCCTTGAGCGGAGCCGTGTAATAGGCGCTCCGCCCGTGGGCGAGGGCCGTGAAGATCGCCGCGAGCGCGACCATCGACTTGCCCGATCCCGTCGGCGTGGACACGATCAGGTTGTCGCCGGAAACCGCGGCCAGAAGAGCCTCTTCCTGGTGGGGGTAGAGGGGGCGGCCCGTCGATTCGGCCCAGTTCGAGAACTCCTCGTAGACGGCGTCGCCGTCGGGCGCGAATCCGTAGGCGTCTTCGAGCCTGTCAAGCGCGAGGTTGAGGGCTGGGGCGTTGGGCTTTTCGTTCGTCACCCCACAAGACTGCCACATGGCCGATGCTCAGACAGGAGGCCCGCGACAGCATTTCGCCCGTCAACGGGCCCCGAAGCGCCGACGTAGGAAGGGCGGGTGCGGCGACGGTGTTGCGCGCCACGGGATCGGCGTTTGCCTGAGCCGCGATCGGCGGGTAAAGTTGGAATCCGCACCGCTAGCTCAATGGTAGAGCAACTGACTCTTAATCAGTGGGTTCTGGGTTCGAGTCCCAGGCGGTGTACGGGTCTGGCCCGCAGTCGAAAGACTGCGGGCCTTTTGATTTTCGATCCTTTTGATTTCCGGGAGGCCTTGTTCGGTCACGAGCCTTCCGAGACGTGAAGGACTTCGTAGACAGTTCCGCCTGCTGCGCTCTGATCAGCGTGTGCGGCGCTCAGCTCGACCAAGACAAGGTCCCATGCGGTCACATCGACGGCGGCGACTCGCGCGACGGTCTTGCCGTCCGCTTCCGAGAGGAACGCGGCCGAGAGGCCTTCGACGCAGGCGGAGGGGGCGACGTCGGCCGGAAGCGAGACGGTCTGAAAAGACAGGCTGCGTGCGCTCGCGAAGGAAGACGGGCCGCGAGCGATCCTGTGCACGGTCCAGTCTTGAATGGAGTGCCGCCCGAAGTCCCGCACGATCGACGAGTAGCCGGGCTCGCCCCAGCAGAAACTGCGCATGCCGGCGGTGTCTCGCCACACATAGAAGGGGGCGTAGGCGTTCCTCGGCGCGCCCTCGGCCTTCTCTTGCACGAGGTAGGCCTTGAACTCGAGTCCGGGAAACCCGTCCATGAGACGGCCCGTCGCACGGACCCTCTTGCGAATGACGTCCATGTCGTAGTCGGCGGGCAAAGCGATCTGGTACTGCATTGCATACATCGGTTCTGTTCCTTCGTTGCTTGTGTTTTGGTCAATTATGGGACGACGCCGGCAAGGCGGCGCGCGGCCGACGGGCGCAAGCCGGCGAAGCCGCCCGAGCAGGCGAAATGGGGCTGCGCGGCGAATTGAGGCCGCTCAGGCGAAGCGCGGCCGCGGTCTTAACGCGGTCGCCGGGCGGACGGGTCTCATCCCTTGCCAGCCTGTTGGCGAACGAGCGACGCCGCGCCGGCGACTGCGGCGTCGAAGGCTGCCGGATCCTGTTGGGCTCGCGCGAGCACGTACCCGCCTTGGACGGTGGCGACGGCCATCGAGGCGAGTTGCTCGGGGTTTGTCTCGGGCCGAAATTCTCCGGTTTCGATCCCCTGACGGACGACGTCGGCGAGAGCGCCGACGATCCACCCGAGAGTCTCGGCAACCGGGCGGAGGAGCTCCGGGGTCGCCAGCACGTCGGCGTCGTACGTCATGCGTCCCATGCGGCAGCCCCGCAGCGAGTCTCGCTGCCGTTCGAGGTAGGAGATCACACGCTCGGCGGCCGTTCCGTCTGCGGACAGAAGGGCCTCGGCGTCGGCGCGCATCGCGGCGGCGCTCTGCTCCAGGGCTTCGGCAGCCAGATCCTGCTTGCTCGAGAAGTGGTGGTACATGCTTCCCTGGCCCACGTCAGCGCGGTTGAGGATTTCTTTGGAGCTGGTCGCCGCGTACCCGCGTTCCCACAGGAGGTCTTGCGCAACGTTCACCAGCCGGGTTCGACTGTCCATGCCAGGATTGTACATAGTAGTCGGTACAGAGAGTCAACTGCGGCGGATCTAGATCACACGAGAACGGCTTGCGCGGCGGCGGTCGCCTGAGTAATCTAGTTCCGCAAGCACTGCTAGCTCAATTGGCAGAGCAACTGACTCTTAATCAGTGGGTTCTGGGTTCGAGTCCCAGGCGGTGTACGAACAGGGCTCCGCGGCCGCAAGGTTGTCGAGCTTGTCGTTTTCCTGGACGACGTCGGATGCGATGAGCGCAGCCCGCGGTGCGATTCGCCCGAGCCCTGACGCATCGCATCTCTCGGATGCGCGCTTCCGATCCCGCGTCTGTGTTTGGGCCGAACCTGGATGCGGGTTTCGCCCGAGCCCGGGTTTGACCGACTCGTCACGATGGGGATCGACTGGGCGGCCAAACGTTTCGCCCGAGTCCGGGCGTGATTCCCGCAATCGCCGTCGGGTAAAGTTGGATTCGTGTCTGATCCGATCGTGACCTTGGCGACGTGCGCCGAACTGCCAGACCTCGACGTCGATGAGCAGGGCCTTCCCGACGCCCTGCGGGAGCGCGGGCTCGAGCCGAGGGTCGCCGTGTGGAACGACCCCGACGTCGACTGGTCGCAGGCTGGAACCGTCATCGTCCGCTCCGTGCGCGACTATGCGGCCCAACCCGACGAGTTCCGCGCCTGGGCGCGTTCCATTCCGCGGATCCTCAACCAGGCGCAGGTCATGGACTGGAATTCGGACAAGCACTATCTGCGCGAGCTGGAGGCCCGCGGCCTTCCGGTCATTCCGACGGTGTGGCTCGAACCCGAGCAGAATCTGACGAAGCATCAGCTGCACACGCGGTTCCCCGCGTACGGGGATTTCGTGGTCAAGCCGGCCATCTCCTCTGGCGGGCGCGGGACCGGGAGATATACTGCGATCGACCCGAACTCCCGCGGCGAGGCCATACGCCACGCGATGAGCGAGCTCGAAAATGGCCGCCCCGTCATGGTGCAGCGCTACCTCGACCAGATCGACCGATCAGGGGAGACCTCGCTCATTTACCTCAACGGGCTGGCTTCGTACCAGGTCGAGAAAGATCCGATGCTGCACCCCAGCTTCCGCTCCACCGAGGAGTTCCACGAGGAAGTGGTCCGCTCGGCCGCGACCAACTCCCAGGAGTGGCGGTGGGGCGAGGAAATCCGCGAGATCGTGCACAGCTACATCGTCGACACGTGCGGCCGCGACGAGCTGCTCTTGTACAACCGCGTCGACATCGTCCGCGGCGGGCCCAAAGACGCCCACGAGTTCTACGTCCTCGAAGTCTCGCTCATCGACGGGTCCCTCTACCTTTCGCACGACCCCGCGCACCTGAAGAAGTTCGCCGACGCCATAGCCATGCGTGTGCACTGGTGACTGGGAGGGTTCTCGGCCGCTTCGTTTCTTCCCGCTTGCGGCTCCGCGGCTTCCCGCATGCGCCTTCGCGACTGTCGGAGCAGACAGTTTCCCGAGCTCGGGTTTCCAAGGGCAGACGGTTTTCCAAGGCGCGCGCTCGGCGCCCCGAACCCGCCACGCGCGGGGCTTCTATGAGCGGTGCGTTTGAGCGGCGTCGCTCTTATCGGTTTCGGTGCATCTCGACGTCGTCGGAAGGCCAGTTACGCCGCGGTGGCGCGGATCACCCGGGGGCGTTTCGTCACGACGTCGAAGCTAGGCTACACTTGAACGGTGCTTCAGGCGAGCGACCCTGCCTGGGGCACGTACGGTGGTTGTAGCTCAGTCGGTAGAGCACCTGGTTGTGGTCCAGGGGGTCGCGGGTTCGAGCCCCGTCATCCACCCCAAGTCAATTAGGCCGGGATCTCTGGCCGAATGCGAGGACCTTGGCGAAATGACGGCCTGGCTTGCCTCTGAGGCGCGGCGTCGGCCTTCGCTTTCGCATGAAAAGGATCTTCGTGCATTTATAAGGGCCAAAATTTGGTCGTTATATGGCGCCGAGGTAGTTTTCATGCGCGATTCCGAGTTCGTCCGGGATTCTGAGCCCGTGCGACGGCGGGTTTGTGCACGCTTTTGGGGCTGTGCGCGGTGGCGAGCTCATGCGCGACACCGAGCTTGCTCAACGGCGAGCTTATGCGCAACGGCGAACCTGCGAGCGTCGTCGGGCTCCGTCATTCGACGTCGGCGATGACTCCGGTTCTTGCCCACCGCCAAAGGGTGAAGGACTCTTGCGAGGAACACAGCCGTTTGATCGACCCGCGAGGGCCGTCGTCCCACACGTCGAGCCTAGACGTGTACTCGAAGGTTTCGTCCCGCCCGTTCGCGTGGCGCAGGGCAAACGTGGTCTTGGCGTCTCCGTTCTTGTATGAAGGCCATACCTTGAACTCCGTGCACACCACGCCGGTCTCGGCTTGCGGGCCCGCCTGCAGGTCCAGCGCCAGTTCGACGTCGTTCACCGCGGCCTGCAACAAGAACATGGAGCCGAGGGCCGCGCCCAGGATCGCGGCCCTTTTCCCGAACAGGGGAGCGCGGTTCATCAGGCGGCGCAGCCACGTGTGCCGCGGATCCTTGCGGCTCACCCACGCCCACGTCAACGCCAGGCACATGAGCCCCAGCCAGGGCCACACGTTCCACAAAAGCGCCCGAGCCCACATCTCCGTTGCGCCGAGCGGCTGCCCCCAATAGAACAAGTAGAGAGTGGTCGCCAGGAGGTAAAAGACGAAACCGAGGGGGACTGCCCGCGTCGTGACTACGTCGATCAGCGGAGCCCAGTCCCGTTTCGGCGCACCGAGGCTCGCACCGGCCTTCGCCGCCGCTCTCACGCCAATTCGCGTTCCCGCGCCGCTTTTGCCCATTTCCCGTGCGCCCGCGCTGGACTCGGCCCAAGCGCCCTTGGTCGCGGCGTCCGCTGCCCCGGCGCCCGCTCCAGCCTCCTCCTTGGCCTCCCTTCCGAAGCGGGTGCGGCGGGCCGTCCGGCCCGATTGAGAGCGGTTCCTCTCCATGGATTTCCCTTCCTTGCGTGCTCCTCGCATATCTCCTGCCGTCTTCGTAGAGAACCGACGCCCCTGTCGCGGTGGCCTGCGTGTACGCCGTGATGGGTCGAGAATATCGGCGCAATCGCTTCCTTTTCCATTGAAAACGTGGGGAGCGCTCATCGGTTTGTCCGCCGGCCCGAGGCCTCCGAGGGCTGCGCGTCGCCGGGGCAGACGCGCCGACGGCGAGCGGCGGCCGGCGTCGGCCGTTTCCGCCGGACGATTCCCTGTTATGCCTGACGTCTCAGCTTCGGCTCTGGAGTTCTCGAGTTCTGTGCCAATGGTGTACGTTTTGTACATGTACAGAAAGTACACTTAAAGTGTGTGCGGAAGGCGTTCCCGAATCGCGTGGAATTAGTTTCCAAGGGGCGGAAGGCGCTCCCCGAAAGGACGGGAAGGCTTCCTTGAAGGGCCGTGCGTTCGCCTAAAACAAGGCGTTCGCTCGAAGAATGAGAGGTGTGGGCCGATGAGAGGCAACGGTCAGCCGCGATCCGCGCGGGCTCAAGCTTCCAAAGCGGGAGACGAGGTGCCGGAGGCGGGAGGCGAGAGGAAGCGCGAGCTCGCCCAAGAGGAAAGCTCCGCGAAAGAGCGAGGGCCTGTGGGGGAGCGGCTCGATCGGCTCTGCTCGCTCACGTCGCGAAAGCGCGACCCCGAAGCGCGGCGCCGCGCGATCCTCAACGCCGCAATCGACGTGATCGTCGAGAAGGGCGCCGCCGCGCTCACCCACCGGGCCGTCGCTGCCCGCGCAGGAGTTTCCCTGGGATCGACCACCAAGTACTTCTCATCCATCGAGGACCTGCGAGAAAGCGCGATGGACGCTCTGGTCAGGGAGATGGACGCCGGCGTCGACGCTTTCGAATCGGAGCTTGAAGCGTGTGATGACGTCGAAAGCTACTGCATCGAGCTCGCTTGCGAGTATTTGCAGGACGTTCGGCAGGTCAGGGCCGACGTCGCCCTGCTCAACGCCGGCGCCCGGGACGACGGGCTGCGCAAGATCGCGCTGCGCAACCCGGACCGGCTCATCGCCGTCCTCGCCCCTCATTTCGGCGCGGAGCGCGCAATGGCCCTCGAGCTGTGCCTCGAAGGCGCCCTCGTCCACTCGGCGCTGAGAAGCACGCCCATAGACAAAGAGGTGATCCAGCGAATCTTCGGAGCGATCATATCAGCGCCGTGGCCAGGGCAAGAAGAGGCGAGGCGCGCGAAAGGCGGACGGTCTGACGGCGGAGGCTCGGACGACGGCAGTCGAAGGGCAGACCGGAACAAAGGTCATGAAAACGAAAGCTATGAAGGAGAAACGAACAATGGCAAGAAAAGTTGAGCGATTGCAAGGAACGGCCGACGAAGGAGCCCGGTCGATGACCCAGGAGGGCGCACGGTCAACGACTGACGAAGGCACACGGTCGACGGAAGCCGAGAGTGCGCGGCTGAAGGCAGAAGACGGCCCCGCTCCGGCCCAGTCGCTGACCACAGACCGTCCGCTGTCCACAGCCCGCCGGTGGCTGGCCACGGCCGTGCTCAGCGCGAGCGTTCTGGTCATAACCATGGACATGACGATCCTGAACATCGCGCTTCCCGACCTGGCCAAGGACCTCAAGCCGAGCGCCACCCAGCAGCTGTGGATCGTCGACGTCTACTCGCTGGTGCTCGCAGGCCTTCTCATATCCTGGGCGGCAGTCGGAGACCGTTGGGGCCGCAAACGAATGCTCATGCTCGGCTATACCATTTTCGGAGTGGCCTCCCTCCTGGTCTTTTTCGCCGACTCTCCGGGCTTTGTGATTGCCGTGCGCGCATTCCTGGGCGTGGGCGGCGCGATGATCATGCCCACCACGCTGTCGCTCATCCGCGTCATCTTCACGAACCCGAAAGAGCGGGCGACGGCGCTGAGCATCTGGGCGGCCGTCTCCGGTTTGGGGTCTGCCATCGGCCCCCTGCTGGGAGGGTACCTGCTCGAACACTTCTCGTGGCATTCGGCCTTCCTCGTCAACGTTCCGCTCATGGCCGCCGGCGTGATCGCGGGGATGCTTCTGCTTCCCGAATCTCGCGTTGAGAAACCGGGGAAGCTCGACCCGCTTGCGGTTCTCCTCTCGCTCGTCGGCATGACGCTGCTGGTGTGGTCGATCAAAGAGTTCGGCGACAAAGCCAGCCTGCTCCTGCCCGCGCCGTGGATCGCCTTCGCGATCGCCGCCGTCGCCCTCGGCGCGTTCGCCCGCCGATGCCTCCGAAGCGACGAGCCCCTCCTCGACCTCGCCCTCTTCCGCAATCGGCAGTTTTCTGCCGGCATCCTCGCGGCGCTGGGCACCACGTTCTCGCTTCTGGCCGCGATCCTCCTCATCTCGCAGTGGCTCCAGCTGGTGCAGGGAGACACCCCGGTGCAGGCGGGGATCCACCTTATCCCCGCGGCAGCGGCGGGGGCGGTGGCGTCCATCGCGGCGCCGCCGCTCAGCAAGGTGTTCGGGGCGCGGGCCGTTCTCGCCGGCGGGCTTGCCGTGGCGGGCCTCGGCTTGGTCTACGTGGGACTTCAGGGAGCCGGCCTCAGCGTGGCCACGGTGACGGCGGCCCTCGTCCTCGTCGGCTCGGGAGCGGGGACCCTTGCCATCGCGTCCGCCATGGTCATGGGCGGCTCGCCCGAAGATCGAGCTGGCAACGCCGGGGCCCTCGAAGAGACCTCCTACGAGCTTGGCGGCGTCATGGGCGTGGCCGTTCTGGGCAGCGTCTCGGCCCTCGTGTACAAGGCCGAGGTCGTCGCAGACCCGCTTTTCGCCGAGCTTCGGGAGCACAGCGCCGACGTCGCAGACCAAGCCAAAGAGTCGCTCGGGGCGGCGGTGACGATAGCGAACGAGGCTAATATTCCCGAGCTCGCCGAGCGCGCGGGAGCGGCTTTCACGCGGTCCTTCGAGGTGACGGGGGCAGTGGGCGGAGCGTTGATGATCGCTGTCGCCGCCGTGGTCTTCTTCCTCACACCGAAAGGAACGAAAATCACGGGAAGCCACTGATTGCACGTGGGAGGCCGCTGGCCGCCGAGGAACGCCCGTGCCAAAGATGAAGGGCGGCACATCTGCAAGGCTGCGCAACGACGCGGTTTACTCAGTCAACTGACCGAAGTTCCTTCCAGAATATGGGAGAATACGTTGCAAAGATGAGAATCCGAGATTGCGGAAGGCGCCATGGCTCACGTGCGGCCCTTCCGCACTTACTTGTGGCGTCTCGGCACCGCTGGCACACTACGAATAGGGGTTCAAAACCTGTAGATTTATACTGTCATGTGTCGAGAACCTGGAGGGTACATGCGTCGGCTTGGAAGCAGATACATCCTCGATGAGCGCATTGGGAAGGGCGCCCAAGGAGAGGTGTGGATCGGTCGTGCTTCCAGCGAGAGCTCTCAAGACACCGTTCCCGAGACTTACGCCTTCAAGATCCTTCGGACCGACCTCGCCGAGGAACCCGGTTTCGTCGAGCGTTTCATCAAGGAGCGGTCGACCCTTTTGCGCGTCTCCTCGCCTTACGTCATCGGCGTTCACGATTTCGTCGTCGAAGGGACGACGCTCGCGTTGGTCATGGACTACGTCCCCGGCGGCGACTTGCGCGGCTACCTCAAAGAATCGGGGCCGCTGCCGCCCGCGGAAGCGGCGCAACTCGGCGCCTCGGTGGCCGAGGGGCTGAGCGCTGTCCACAATGCCGGCATCCTTCACCGCGACGTCAAGCCCGCCAACATCCTGCTTGACTTTTCGACGACGCCGATGACCCCGCGCGTCGTCGACTTCGGCATCGCCCGCATCATCGACGTCGCAGGCGCGAGCCACCTCACGGGCGTCATCGGCACCCCGCTGTACATGTCTCCGGAAGTCCTCTCGGGCGAGGTCCCCGGAACGCAGGCCGACATTTACTCCCTCGGCGTCGTCCTGTATGAAGTCGTCTGCGGGGTGACGCCCTTCGTCGGCAGCATCTCGGAGCTGCTCGGGCAGCACATGCACCGCACGCCCGGGCGCCCCGCGGGCGTGCCCGACCGAATGTGGGGCCTCATCGCCTCCATGCTCGTCAAGACCCCGGAAAAGAGGCCGACGGCGACCGACGTCGCACGCGAGCTCCGCGCAATGGCCCCCGAGCTGGAAAACGTGCCTGCGGCGGCGAGGATCGCGAAGCCCCCGCCGTCGACCCCCTCGACGGAGCTTGCCGACAGGGGCCTCTCTCCGGCGGGGCACTACCCGCAGGCGGCTTTCTCCTCCGCGTCGCCGCATTTTTCGGCTTCCAGCCCGGTCTCCTACATTCCCAATCGCTCCACTCAATCGGCGTCCGAGGCGGCCTCCTCCTACGCGGGGCCTTATGCCGGCCCGTATACGCGCACGCAGACGGGGGCCTACGGCTCGCAAACTCAGACGGGGGCCTACGGCTCGCAGACCTTTCCATTCACCCCGCAGACCGCTGGAGACGCCCGCGGTCCGAGGCGCTCGCGTCGACGCAAGAAATGGAGCAAAGGGACGATCGCCCTCGTGTCCCTGCTTGCCGCCGCCTTGGTCGGCGCGGGCGTGTGGGGGATCCGCGTGTTGACGCACGAGGAGAAAACGCCCGAGTGGTACGTCGCGAATTTGCCTGCGGGCAAGAAGTTCGTAGAAGAGCACCGCGTCTCCAAGGCCTACAAGGTGGCCGTCTCCCCCGACCGGAGCCTGATCGCCGCCAACGCCGTGAGCGATTGGACGCTCTACGGCCTCAACGGAACGGGCACTTCGAAGATCGCAAAGAGGAACTGTTACGACAACAAGTCGGGGTTCTGGAACAACTCCTCGTTCCTCTGCCACACGGGCAACTCGGCGACGGTCATTCGCTCCAATGGAAACATCTACAAGCCGCCGGGCCCAAGCTCCCATAACCTCGTCGGCACGGACGGCGAGATCACGGTCATGATCTCCGACGACAACTCGGGCGACCTCGTCGGCATCGACTCTTCCGGAAAGGAAGTCTGGCGCGCGCTGGGGAAGTACAGCGAGGCCATCGTTCAGAACGGCTTCATTCTTTCCTATGACACTGAAAAGAAAGCCGTGCGCATACTTTCCGTCGCCTCCGGCGAAGTGTTGAAGTCTGAGGACGCCGACGACGATTTCGAGTCGCTCAGCGACAACCCGCATCCCCTCGGTTTCGGGATCGACGCCGGAACCAAGGCGTTTTACCGGGTCGAAAGCGGTTCCTACACGATCTGGGACGAGAAGGGCGATCAGAAATTCCAGGGCAAAGCGAAGGTGACCACGAACAACTGGGTCATATCCTCTCCGAACGTCTCGCCCGAAGCCCTCAAAGAGCTGTTCGAGGCGTCGCCTGACACCGAGGCGGTCAACATCCGGGGTAAAAGCGACATCAGGGTGGCGAAGGTGGACGGCGCCAAATGCCGGGTCGAGATCGACGGCGTCCGCTTCAACGTCCCGAAAGTGAACGATCAGAGCAGGTGTTACATCGACGTTCTGGGGCTCAGCGGCGACGACGACACGCTGCTGCTGGAGTCCTCCAACGCGTCTGACGAGAGAAGACACTGGAAAACCGGGACGGTCGCCAAAGACAACGAGGGGAAGGGCAAGGTCGTCGCCTACTCTCTTTCCAGCGGAGACGAGCTGTGGAGGGCGGACGGCTCCTTCGTCGCCCTGCTCGGCGGAAATCGCATGGCCATCCGGCCAAACGGCGACGAAATCATCCTTGGCACCGTCAGCGACGAATGACGTTCGACGTCGAGGCGGTCTGAGCCCGTTTGCCGCAGTCGAGCGGGAGAGCGCAGTTCCACCGGGTTTGAAAACGCCTGCGCGGCCAGGCGCTTAGACGGCCAGCAACCACGCGGATCCAAGTGCGGAGGGTGCGGCTAGGCGGCCAGGCGAGGTGAGGCCATGCTTGGAACATCCAGTGGCTGAGCGGAACTTGGGCCAATTCGTCGCGAAGCGGCTGGCCGTCAAGCTTACCCTGAGTAGTTAGTTAGACTTACTATTGGTGGATAGGTAGACTGACTAGCGTGAATGTGCAAACTCAACAATGGCTTCATGGCTTTTTGGATTTCTGCCTGCTCGGCCTCATTGACGCCCGGCGAGACTATGGGCGCAGCTTGGCTGAGCGACTGACGCAAGCCGGTTTCGGCGACATTCCGGGAGGCACCCTTTACCCCGCGCTCGTTCGCATGGAACGCCAGGGGCTTATCGCGGCTTCGAAAGAGCCTTCCGCCGTGGGGCCGCCCAGAAAGTATTACGAGACGACGGCGAAAGGCCGCGAGGCTTTTCGCGAGCTTGTGGGGACGTGGGAGCGATTCAAGGCGGCGGTCGAAGCGTCCGTCGACGGTGAAGCGATCCCTCGGGAGGCGATTGCCCGACAGGCGGCGATTCGCGGAGACAAGGCGACTGGCCGAGAAGAGGCGACTTGCCGGGAAGGGGCGGTTCGCCGAGGCAAGCCGATTTGCCGGGAAGGAGACTGGCGATGAGTGAAGACCGTGCCCTTGACGCGGAAAGCTGGGCCCTTCGATTGGAACGCGGGCTGGCAGACGCGGGAATCGAGGCCCGCCGCGCTCGAAGGCTTGCGGAGGAGTCCGTTGCCGAAGCGCGCGACTACGCCCGGCCGCCGGAGGAGGTCTATGGGCCGGCGGAGGCATATGCGCGGGAACTTGCGAGGGCCGCGCGCGCTGCCGTCAGAGGAGAGCGGCGTTCGGATGGGCCGTATTCTGGTGCGCCGGTTCTGCGGCTGCGGGACGTGAGCAAACGGTACGGGCGAAAGACGGTTGTGCGGGATGTGAGCCTCGAGCTCAAGTCGGGTCAAATAGGCGCGGTCGTGGGCGCCAACGGCTCGGGCAAATCGACGCTGCTCAAGATCTGCGCGGGGCTTGTGCGTGCGACGTCGGGAAGCGTCGAACGAGTCGAAAACGTCGGCTACGTCCCCCAAGCGGGAGGCTTCTCGCCTCTGCTGACCGCCTCCGAGCATTTCCGGCTTTTCGGCTCGCTCGACGGGAAGAATGAGCGGGAGTCCCTCGTCGCCGGAACGCGCTTGGCCCAAAGCCTGGGGTGGCGGCCGAGCCGCAAGCTGGGTGCGGCTCGCCTTTCAGGCGGCACGCAGCAGAAGCTCAACGTGGTGCTCGGCGGCATCAATCGCCCTCGGCTCATCCTCCTTGACGAGCCTTACCAGGGATTCGACCAGGGGACGTACACCGACTTTTGGGAGCAATTGTTTTCCTGGCGCGAGGCGGGGGCCGGCGTGCTCGTCGTCACCCATATCCTTCACGACCTCGACGGAGTCGACTGGACGTGTGAGCTGCATCCTCAGGAGGAGTTATGAACGTGTTTACCATTGCAAAGATCGGCGTCAAAGAGACCCTGCGACGTCCGCTCGCCGTCTTCTTCGTCTTTCTGCTGCCCATGGTCTTCTATCTTGTTCGGATCGATGTGCAGTGGCAGGCGATACGGCTGCTCGCTATCGGCGTGGGCTGGGCGGTTGCGACTCTCTCGCTCTTCAGCGGCGTCGTAAGCGGCCAACTCGACAGGCGGCTGTGCGTTATGGGGGCCAGGCCGTCCGTGCTTTTCGCCGGGCGGCACATCGCCCAGGCGGGCATCGGCTTGGCGGTTTCAGGCGTGTATTTCGTGGTTGTGGCACTGACCCAAGACGTCGTGCACCTGTCCGCCATAGGCCTTCTCCTCGTGACGACCGTGCTCATATCCGTTCCGCTGGGAGCTCTCGTGAGCTTCGCGGTGGCCAAGGAACTCGAAGGGGCGCTTGCCCTTCTTTCGGTCATGGCCCTCCAACTCCTGGTCGACCCCGACGGCTCGAAGGCGAAGCTTTTGCCCTTGTGGTCGACGCGCAAGATCTCAGCCTACGCGATCGGAGCTGAGGACGCCGGGGCGCTGAGGGCGGGAACGCTGCACTTCCTCGTTGTCTTCGCACTGTGTGCGCTGGCGGCGTGGGGAGCGAGCGTGGCGAGGCTCGGGATTGTGCGCGCGTCTCGGCTGCCCGAAGCTGCAGAGATCTAAGGCGCCGCGGCGACGCAGGAAAAACAGCGACGCAGGAAAAATAGCAACACAGGAAAAGCAGCAACACAGGAAAATGCGGCGACGCAGGATACCTTGGACGCAGCGGCGAGAAAACTGTGCGGCGCGGCGAGAGCCGGAATCGCCCAGGGAAGACCCGGACTTGGCCGCCAGGCGGCGTCTGCGCCCGGCGTCGTGCCCGCGCGACGCCAAACGAAAACGGGGCGGGCATGTTGCCCGCATCGTCAACGGGATTTGACGTCAGGAGGCCAATTTCGGATCGGACTTGACGACGTCGGCCACTTCGGCCGCGGACGGCGCATATGCGCCGGCCTTGCTCACAGTCAGGCCTGACGTCACCGTTCCGCGGTGCAAAGCGGGGAGAATCTCGCTCCACCTGGCCTTGCGCAGCCTGGCCTTGGCCTCGACCGAGCCGAGGAATCCTGCGTCGAGGAGCCCCGACAGCAGGCCGCCCATGAACGAATCGCCGGCGCCCACGGTGTCGACCACGTCGATCGTCAGCGGATCGACGACGAGCATGTCGCGTTCGGCTGCCAGACGGGCGTAGGACCCCCACGGCCCGCGCGTCACCACCACGAGTCCGGGGCCGAGCCTCGACCAGCGCCTCATGACTTCCTCGACCGGGGTCTCCTCGCCGTAGAGCCACGCGAGGTCTTCGTCGGAGGCTTTGACGACGTCGGAGAGCGCGACGATTTCCTCGATGCGGCCGATGACCTTCTCCGGGGCTTCCATGATCGCCGGCCTGGCATTCGGGTCGTAGGAGACCGTCCCTTGAGCGGCGAAGTTCTTGACGGCTTGGAGCACCGCCGATCCGCCCGGCTCCAGGGTCGCAGCGAGGCTTCCGGTGTGCAGGTGGGCGATGTCGCCGGGATGCGGCAGCGGCGGGACTTCCCACGTCAGATCGAATTCGTACTTGGCGCGGCCGAGCTCGTCGAGCAGGGCGTAGGCCAAGGACGTCTTGAAGGCGCCGTTGCTGCCGGGGACGACCCCGACCTTGTGCTCGGCGGCGAAGTCCTCGATCATCTTCCCGTGGCGGTCCTTGCCCCACCATGCGCCGATGAGCGCGGGCCTGTCCAGATTGGTCAGCACGCTGGCCACGTTCAGCGGGCTCCCTCCCACGTGTTCCGCGGACTCTTCGCCTCTGATGACGACGTCGATGAGGGCCTCTCCGAGGCAGAGAACTGGTTTGTTTGCTGTGGTCACGTTGTTTCCTTCGGTCGGAGCGTCGCTGCTACTTCAAGCCTAGCTTGGATTCCATCTCTTCGAGCGGGACCCCCTTGGTCTCGGGCATCATCTTGAGGACCCAGAAGAGCTGGCCGCACATGCAGATGAAGAAGATGAGGAAGGCGAATCCGCCGCCCAGCTTTCCGATGATTGTCGGGAACGCGTAGGTTGTGACGGCTGCGAAGACCCAGTGCGTGAGGGATCCGAAGGATTGCCCGGTTCCGCGGACCTTGTTCGGGAAGATCTCCGATATGAAGACCCATATGACCGAGCCTTGGCCGAAGGCGTGGGCTGCGATGAAAAAGAGCAGGCCGACGAGCACCAACAGGGACGACGTCGGATTGAAATGCCCCTCGTACATGAACATGACGCCCGTCAGGAAGCCCAGCGACAGCAAGTAGCCGATCGAGCCGACGATCATGAGCGAGCGGCGCCCGATCTTGTCGATGACCGTCAGGGCGGCCATGGTGGCGATGAGGTTCATGATGCCGACCGCCACCGACATGAGATAGGCGTCGTCCTTGGACGCTCCCGCTTCCTTCATGACCTCGGGGGCGTAGTAAAGAATCGCATTGATTCCAGAAAGCTGGTTGCACATCGCGATGATGAAGGCGAAGATGATGACCTTGCTGTAGCGCCGCGAGAAGAAGTCGGACAGGCTTCCCTTCGTGCGGTCCGCTGCCAGCTGCTGGCGGATCTCTGCGATCTGCTCCTCGGATTCGGCCTGGGTGCTGCATAGCCGACGGCTGATTTCGACAGCCTCTTTGTCGCGCCCGCGGGACATAAGCCATCGGGGGGTCTCCGGAACCGAAACCAAAAGAAGGAGGAATACGACCGAGGGAATGAGCATGACGCCCAGCATCCACCGCCAGGCCACCTTCTCGTCGGTGATGATCATCTGGATGATGTAGTTTGACAGGTACGCCAACAAAATACCCAAAACGATGTTGAACTGAACGAGGCCGACCAATCGCCCGCGTATGCGTGCCGGGGCGATCTCCGCGGTGTAGATGGGGGCGCATACGGAGGACAGGCCCACGCCGACGCCGCCGAGGAAACGGAACGCCATGAGGAATGCGTGAGTCGGCGCGAGGGCGGTTCCCAGAGAGCCCGTGACGTAGAGGATGCCGATGGCGAATAGAAGGTTCTTCCGTCCGTATCGGTCTGCCAGGCGCCCTCCGATGAGGGCGCCGAGAATAGTGCCTACCGTTGCGATGGCGACAGTCAGGCCAAGTCCGCCGTCGTCAAGGTCGAATTGTTTCTTGAGGGCGCTGTTGGCTCCGGATATGACGGCGGTGTCGAAGCCGAAGATGAGGCCGCCGATGGCGGCCACGACGGCGCTTCTGATAACGAGGGCATTCACCCTCTCCCGAGGTGCTGATATAGGTCTACTCGACATCGAGGGACTCCTTGTGGAAAAACGCACGCCACGCCCGTTGGGAATGGGGCGGCGAGGGTCGGCGGGGGCGACCTACCGTCACTCTATGTCCTCTTCAGAACGGCGCAAATCCGTCCCACAATGTGGGCACTTCAGCTTCTCGAATGCTGGGCAGCCTGCCTCTTTTCGAGCATCTGCTTCGCCAGGGCGTCTACTGACGAGGCGAACTCGTCGGGATGGCTGAGCATGACCTGATGCCCTGCCCCCTGGATGATCTTTTCCGGCGGATTGCCGAGATTCTGACGGGTTCGCGCAAGGTACCCGCCGGAGGCGTCCTCCGATCCCCAAATGATGGAGCTTGGAACGGAGATCGACTGAATCTGTTTCGACGTCAAATGAAGGATCGTGAACTCTTTCATAGTGTCGGAAATAGTGCGTTCGGCGCTCTTCGACGTGAGGGGCCGAGTTATTCGTTTGGTGAAGCCCTTTCCCTTTTCCCCGTCAAACATCATGCAGGTTGATCCGCAGGAGCTCTTGAGTATCTTTTGATCGAGCCAGGTCCACCGCGAGCCGATCCGGTACAGGCTGGTTAAGTAGGGAGACTTCGCCATCCATCCGGGAATGCGCCGCGGAACCTGGATGTCGAGGCCGTCGCCGTCGGCGAAAATCACCCCGCCCGTGGACTGCGGGTGCCACAATCCGACGCCTCCGGCCACGGAGGCGCCCATCGAGTGCCCCACGACGATCGGGCGGTCAAGCCCCATCTTCTTCGAAAAGCCTGCGACGAGATCCGCCTGGCTGCGAATGTTGCGGGCGTCGCCGCCGCGCGTGTAGCCGAATCCGGGCAGGTCGATAGCGTAAACGGCGTATCCTTTGGCCGCGAGCTTGGGACCGGCGTAATCGTAGGCGACTGACGATCCGGCGAAGCCCGGAAGCAGGACGACCGCTTGGCCCCCGCTGCCCCACTTTTCGTAATGGACGTCCACGGATCCGACCTTGGCCGTGTGGCCGGTGGTCGCCTCGAGGTACTCGGGAGGCTGCGAAACGGCGTTGAAGATAAGGCTTGCGGCTGTGACCGCGACGAAGGAGCGAAGGAGGAAGACCCCCGTCCCCCGAAGGATCCGATACGGACGGCTGCGGGCCTTGATGCGTTCGCGTTTGCGGGTGCGGCGCTCTTTGCGGCCTGCTTTGAAGCTGCGAAAGCGGTCGACGGCCGGGCCGAGGGAGAAGCTCACTTATTCTGTTCTTTCGATTGTCAGGACGCTTTTTCCGCCTGCCGGGACGCTTTTTCCGCCAGGACCTCTGCGAGGGACAGCGGCGCGCGGCCGGTGATCTTTTCGACTGAGTCGGTGACGACGTCAAGCTGGCCGGCGCGGATCGCGGTGTACGTGGTGATCCATGCGGCCGTCTCCCATTGGGGGACCCCGTAGGGCTCGCGCGAGGCCCAGGCCTGCGCGATCGTTTCGTCGATGTATTCGACGGGGCGCCCGGCGGCCTCCGTTGCGATGCGCGCGGCCTCGGCCATCGTGAACGCCTCGGGCCCCGTCAGATCGTAGGTCTTGCCGGCATGGGCGCCGGGGGAGGCGAGAACGGCGGCGGCGACGCGGGCGACGTCGGACCTGGAGACCCCGGCGCATGCGCCGTCTCCCGCTGGGCCGCGGATCTCGCCCGAAGCGATGAGCTCGGCGAAGAACTCGAGGTAGAACGAATCGCGCAGAAAGGTCCAGGAGACGCCGGAGGCCTTGATGTGCTGCTCGGTGAAGAAATGGTCGCGGGCGTGGGTGAAAATTGCCTCGGGGGCGGCGCCCAGGAAGGACGTGTAGACGACCGACCCCACGCCGGCCCGCGACGCGGCGTCGATGAAGGCCCGATGGTCGGCGACGCGGCGTGGGCTCTCCTTGGCCGAGACCATGAACAGCGCGTCGACGCCCTCGAGCGCGGCCAGCGCGGACTCGTCGTCGGCGTACGTGCAAACGGCGTGGGGAAGTCCTTTGAGTTCGTCGGGTATCTTGGCGGCGGAGCGCACAAGCAGCCGCACGTCGTCAACCCCCGAATCGATGAGTGAGAGCGCGGTCGCCCGGCCGATGTTGCCGGTGGCGCCGGTGATTGCGATGGTCATGATTGCTCCTTGCGAGGATTCGATTGTCCCCGTAGCGGTGCGGGCGGAGGATCCACCGAGCCGAGCCGCGAGCTGCGAGAACGGCGACTTCGCCCGACAAGCACGGGAGACGATTGCCACACTTGACCTTGTCGATACGTCTAGCCATTATTCCAGGAAAATCGCGGAACTTCAGCGTAAATGCGCGGTGAGAGGAAAAACTGGCTTCTTCGCCGTCCGCGGCGTTCGATTAACAGTCGCCGGTCCGATGCGTGCTAACGTCTTGCCCATGGTCAACGACAACAAATGCCGAATGTGTCCGCTCGCCGCGGGCATTCGCTGTTGTCGCCTTTGAAACTCCGGTAAAAATTCCCGGATTGCGCGCCGACGTGAGCCCGCGGGAGGCTCCGAGGCGCACTCCGCCGCGACGCTGTAGCCGCGCCTCTCAGTCTCTTTAGTTCCACGTTCTCTCTAGTTCCACGTTTTCTTCAACGAGAGTGAGAAAAACCATGTCAAACAACTCAGACAATAAGAATTCCGGCGTCTCAGACGGCAAGAATTTCGAAGCGGTCGAGGAACGCCCGGCCGAAGAGAGGTCTCGCGACATCGACGAGTTGGTGGCCAAGGCTGCGTCCCGCTCGGGCAAAGGGCTGAAGGCCGCCGGCCTGGCGCTGGTCGCCGTCCTCGTCTTCGTTTTGGCGTACTTCGGCGTTCGGAGCCTGGCGTCGAAGGATGCGTCGGACGACGCCTCGGGCGGAACCTCGGAAGGGACGAAGGGGGCCGGCGGATCCTCCGTCAAGCCCGTGGGCGCCCGGACGCCCGAGCAGATCAAGGCGGCAGGCACGGTCCGCATCGGCGTTTTCGGCGACAAGGCGCCCTTCGGGTACACCGATTCGGATGGCGCGAACGTCGGCTACGACGTCGAATACGCCAAGAGGATCGCGAAGGATCTGGGCGTCAAGCTCGAGCTTGTTCCCGTCGTGGCGGATTCGCGAGTCGAGTACCTGACCTCCGGCAAGGTCGACGTCATCTTGGCCAATTTCACGGTCACGCCTGAGCGCGCGGAGAAGGTCGATTTCGCAAAGCCCTACATGAAGGTCTCGCTCGGCGCCGTCTCCCGCAAAGACGCCCCGATCACGTCCGAGAGCCAGCTCAGCGGCAAGAAGATCCTGGTGGTCAAGGGAACCACTGCGGACTCCTACATTCAGGCGAAGCACCCCGATTGGAAGCCCGCCAAGTACGACCAGTACTCCGACGTCTACAACGCGCTCGCCGACGGCCGCGGGGACGTGTGGGTCACCGACAACACCGAGGCCTTGGCCTTCTCCCGGCAGGGCGAGAACAAGGACAAGTTCGTCACGGGCATCACGCAGCTCGGCCCGGTGGACACCATCGCGGGCGCCGTCCAAAAGGGCAACGCGCCCCTTCGCAATTGGCTGAACAAAGAGCTTGAGACCCTCGGCAAGGAGAAGTTCTTCCACAAGGCTTACGAGAAGACGCTCGCGCCCGTCTACGGAGACTCGGCCAAGCCCGACGAGCTCGTCGTCGAGGGCGGCGAGGTCGACGGCGCCGGCAAGGGCGAAGAATCCGGCAAGTGACCTCGGAGGGCGGAAGGCGCAGCCTCCGGCGCGGCTTCCCGCCCTCGGCCACGGCGCCGGCGAAACCGCCGGCGCACAGTCCGTGCGGCCGCAGACTCAACGGTCCAAGCCGCCCCAAAGAAAGGTCACGCAAAGGTGAATTCCCAGGTCTTGCGCGAGTACCTGCCCTATTTTCTGGAGGGGGCGCTCGTCACGGTGCGGGTGGCCGCCGTCGGAATCGCGGCGTCGCTCGCCATCGGGCTTGTGTGTGCGATCGTCCGGTATCTCGAGGCGCCCGTCGCCAAGCGCGCGGTGGGCCTCTACATCGAGCTCTCGCGCAACACGCCGCTCATTGTCCAGCTCTTTTTCATCTACTACGGCCTGCCGAAGGCGGGCGTCGTCCTCTCCTCCGAAGCCAGCGCGATCATCGGGCTGAGCTTTCTCGGAGGGGGATACATGGCCGAGGCGTTCCGCTCCGGCTTCGACTCCGTCGGAGCGATCCAGTGGGAGTCCGCCCAGTCTCTGGGCATGACGCGGGTCAACGCGATGGCCCACGTGATCGTCCCGCAGGCTCTTTCGCGGTCGGTGGCGGCTCTCGTGGCCAACGTCGTCTTCCTTATCAAAGAGACGTCGGTGGTCTCCGTCGTCGCCCTCAACGACTTGGTGTACGTGGCTCGGGAGAAGATAGGAAACGACTACGACACGACGGAGGCGCTCGTCCTCCTGGTCGCCTTCTACATCGCCATCATTCTGCCGGTCTCCCTCGCCGGCGCCTGCCTCGAAAGGAGGGTGCGCCGTGCGGAATTCGGGAATTGAGGTTCTGTGGCAGGGAAGAAACTTTATTCGGCTCCTCGAAGGCCTGTGGACAAGCGTGTCCATCGCCCTGCTTGCCCTGGCGATTTCCATTTTCTTCGGGCTTTTCGTCGGCATTGCGATGACGGGCAAGAATCGTTTCCTGCGTTTTCTGACGCGGGCCTACCTGGAATTCGTCCGCTTCATGCCGCAGCTGGTTCTTCTGTTCGTCGTCTACTTCAGCCTGGCGACGCACACAGGCGTCAACCTCGGCGGATTCACGACCGCGGTCATCGTCTTCTCCGTGTGGGGAAGCGCTGAGATGGGCGACCTCGTTCGCAGCGCCGTCCAGTCGATCCCCGCCCATCAGTACGCCAGCGGCTTCGCCCTGGGAATGACGAAGGCTCAGGTCAACCTCAACATCATTCTTCCCCAGACCGTCAGGCGGCTCCTTCCCCTGACGATCAACCTGGCCAACCGCATGATCATGACCACCTCGCTGGTGGTGCTCATCGGCGTGACCGAAGTGCTCAAGACAGGCCAGCAGATCATCGACGCGAACCGCTTTGCCTACCCGAAAGCCGCGCTGTGGGTGTACGGAGCGATTTTCCTGCTCTACTTCGCGGTCTGCTATGTCATCTCTCAGTTCTCCAAATACCTCGAACGGAAGTGGAACAAGTGACCGATTCGACCATCGCCCCTCGCAGCGGGGCCGACGCCCATGCCGACGCGCCTTCTCCCGACGTCGTCGCCCGCGCGGAAGCAGGCTCAGCCGACAAAGAGACGAGGCCGACCCCGGCCCTGTCCGTGCGCGACGTCGTCAAGGTCTACGACGGCGATTTCACGGCCCTTGACGGGGTGTCCTTCGACGTCGCCCGCGGCGAAGTGATCGTCATCGTCGGGCCGTCCGGCTGCGGAAAGTCGACGCTTCTGCGCACGCTCAACGGCCTGGAGCCGATCCAGGGCGGCGTCATTGAGTTCAACGGCGAGAAGGTTCCGAGCAAGTCGCTGCCGTGGAATCTTTTGCGGCAAAGGATCGGGATGGTGTTCCAAAGCTACGAGCTCTTCCCGCATCTGAACGTGCTGGAGAACCTCCTGCTGGGCCCGTCGAAGGTTTTGGGCGAGAAACGGGCCGAATCGGCCAGGCGCGCCGGCGAGCTGCTCAAACGCGTGGGCCTGCTGGACAAGGCGGAGTCCTTCCCCCGCCAGCTTTCGGGCGGGCAGAAGCAGCGCGTGGCCATCGTTCGGGCGCTCATGATGAAGCCCGAGATCCTTCTTCTCGACGAGGTCACCGCCTCGCTCGACCCCGAGATGGTGCGCGAGGTTCTCGACGTCGTTCTGGAACTGGCGCGCGAGGGCATGACGATGGTGATCGTCACCCACGAAATGGGCTTCGCCCGGGCCATCGCCGACAGGGTGATCTTCATGGACGCCGGCAAAATCGTGGAAGAGAGCGCCCCGAAGGAGTTCTTCAGGCATCCGGCCACCGAGCGGGCCAAGAAGTTCCTCGACATCTTCTCCTACGAGGAGATCGCGGGGGAGTGGTGCTCCAGCCTCTAGCCGTACGGGGTTGGCGGCCTTGTCCCGTTGGCTTTGAGACGGACGAGGCCGGTTGGCGCCTAGTCGCGCTGGGAGTCGGCGGCGTTCGCCTTGGCGACGAGGCGCGCCGTCGTCCCTGCGTAGCGCGTGCCGAGCGACCGCGCCTCGTCGGTCGTCAGGCCGTCGCCGGCGGGCATGAGCGCGTCGCGATAGTAGTGGAGCTCGTCGATTGAATCGTAGATGTCTCCCAGGGCGCGATGGTTGCCCGTCTTTTCCGGCGCTGCGAAGTAGGTGCGCGGGTACCAGCGCTTGGCGAGCTCCTTGAGGGAGGAGACGTCGATGAGGCGATAGTGGAGGTGGTCGACGACGTCGGGCATGTACTTCTCGAGGAAGGCCTTGTCCGTTCCCACGGAGTTGCCGCCGAGCGGGGCCTTGTGGGCCTCGGGGATGTGCTTTCGGATGTAGGCGAGCACCTGCTCGCACGCCTCTTCGAGCGTGAGGCCGTTCTTCCATTCCTCGATGAGCCCCGAGGCGGTGTGCATCTGGCGCACGAAATCCCCCATGTGCTCGACGGCGGCGTCGCTGGGCCGGACAAGGACGTCTATTCCTTCGTCGACGGGCTTCAGCTCGGAGTCGGTTATGACGACGGCGACTTCGACGAGTTCGTCGACGTTCAAATCGAGACCGGTCATTTCGCAATCGATCCAGACGATGGGGTTGTTCATATCACGGTAGCTCACACGGGTATCCTACTCGCTGCGCGGGCGAGCGCCATCGGCTTTTGGTACCCATGGACGTCACGCGCGCGTCGGACGCCCCCGGCGCCGTCGACGGACCCGGGGGCTTGGCGCCCCCATCCGGACTCGAACCGGAAACCTGCGGATTAGAAGGCCGTTGCTCTATCCATTGAGCTATGGAGGCTTGCGCGCCGAATGTAGAGGCTTGCGCACCAAATGTACCGGACGCCGGGGGAGGCTCGCATGCCGTGCACGCTGTCTGGGGCGAAGCTCATGAGCCGCCCGGGGCGAAGTTTGCGCAGTGGGTGAGGCGAAGCTCATGAATTGCGCCGAGCGCCGCTCGTCGGCAGCGCGCAGAGGAGTTCGTGGTTGAAAAGGTCAACTGTTGGGCGAGTGACTTCTACTCACGTCTAATGATGGTCGATAATGAACGAGTGAAGACACCGCACAACCGAAGCGACCTTGCCGGCCTCGTCGCTCGCACGATCTCGGCGCTGGACAACGCGCGTTTGCCGCTCGATCTTCCCGGATCGATGCAGTTGAACGACGCGCGCAAACGGCTGCGCACACAGTTGGCCGCGAGGATCCTTCCGCACCTGAGAACCGACGGGCTTCCCACCGTGACGGTTCTCGGCGGATCCTCCGGAGCTGGGAAGTCGACGATATTCAACTCGCTGCTGGGCGAGGACATCTCTCCGGCGTCGGTTATCCGCCCGACGACGCGCACGCCGGTCATATCGGTCCATCCGAAGGACACGAAGGTCATGGAGGATCACGCGATCGCCGAGATGGGCCGCGTCGTCGTCACCGACAAGGCGATTCCCGGGCTCATACTCGTCGACGCCCCCGATCTGGACTCCGTCGACGCGAACAACCGCGAAATTTCGCGGCGATTGCTCGACGCCGCCGATTTCTGGCTCTTCGTCACCACCGCCTCGCGGTATGGGGACGCCCTCGCGTGGCAGACCCTCGTGGACGCGAACGAGCGCGGCATGAGCACCGCCGTGGTGCTCAACCGGGTCTCCCTCGAGGCACTGCCGAAGATCCGCGCGGATCTCACGGAGAGGCTCGACGCCGTCGACATGGGCGAGGTTCCGCTCCTCATTGTGCCCGACGCCGGGCCGCGCGATTCGCGCCTCGACCCCGACGACGTCACGGAGATCCGCGACTGGCTCCACGTCATCGCCTCCACGAGGGTCGGCGAGGTCCTCGTCGAGAAGATGAGCGACGCGATGCTGCCCGATCTGCGCCGCCAGCTCATTGAGCTCTCGGAGGCCGTCGAGATGCAGGCGAATTCGGTGCAGAGCCTCGCCGACAGGGCCAAGGCGGAGGCTGAGCAGCCGACGTCGAAACTCGCTTCGAACGCCCGCTCGGGCAGGTACGGCCAGGGCGCGCCGACGACGTCGTGGCTGACATTCGCCTCGACGGGCGGCGTGCTGGACTCCCTCGTGGCCGGGGAGAAGCCGCGCGTTTCGGACGGGCGCAAGAAGCCTCAGCGCGACGCCGCCGCCAAGACGGTGTTCGAAGGCGTCCGCGGCGCCATCGAGGTGGGCTTCAGCCAGGCCGTCGTCACATTGCAGGGCGAAATCGACAAGAGCTGGCGGGAGGACATCGTCAACACCGAGGAGTACCGCGACGAGGCGGCCAAGAGGGTCGATACGGCCGAGATCACCAAGGACGTCGTCGAACAGTGGCTGGAGGACCTCGCGAAGGCGGTGGCGGCGGTGGCCGAAAATCCTTGGTTCACGCGCGAAGGGACGGCCGCTTTGCTCGGCTCTGCGGCAGGCGGGGTGAACGGCGCCGAGACGGCGCTGCGCACTGTAGGACTCGGCGAGGCGCTTCGTCCGGCCAGGGAATCCCTCGCCGTCCGCCTGGAGGATGGCATATCTCGGGTCGTTGGCGCATACACTTCGGTACTAGACGAGATTCCGGTGGGCAACGGACGACAGCTTCGCCTTCGGGCGAGCGAGTACCGCGATCGGGTGTAATAAGGAGACGAATGAACGATCACGCACAGGACTCCGCGGGCGCCACGCAGCCCGACGGCGTTTTCGAGGGGACCCCTGCCTACGGGCAGAGCCCCCTTACACGAGAGCCCGCCATGCGGGGGGTGGCCGAGAGGATCGCGAAGCTGCGCGAGGCGATCGACGCCGGAGGCGACGCCTTCGACCCCTGGGTGGCGGCGCGCGCCAACGAGGAGCTGCAGGCCGTCGAGGCCCGCGCGTGGGCCGGCTTCGGGGTGACCGTGGCCGCTCTGGCGGGCGGAACCGGAGGCGGCAAGTCGACGCTCTTCAACGCGATAACGGGACTGAACTTCGCCGATCCCGGCGAGCTGCGCCCGACCACGGAAGAGGCCTCCGCCTGCGTGTGGAACGCCGACGCCGACGCCGTGCTGGACATGATAGGCGTCCGCCCCTCGCGCAGGATCGACTACCATTCGATCCTCACGACCGGCAAGCACGACCTCGATTCCCTCGTGCTCCTCGATCTGCCGGACCACGATTCCGTGCAGATCGGGAACTCGGTCCTCGTCGATCAGGTCCTCCCGCAGGTCGACGTGCTCATCTGGGTCCTCGACCCCCAGAAGTACGCCGACCACCTCATCCACGAAAGCTATCTCGCGGCCATGCGCGAGAGGCGCGACCACATGATCGTCATCCTCAACCAGGTGGACACCATTCCCGAATCCGTCGTCGACACCCTGCTGGCCGACGTCAAGGTTTTGCTCGACCGCGACGGGCTGGGGAACGTCCCCGTCTATCCGACGTCGGCGCTTTACCGCATCGGCCTGGAGCCCATTCGGGCGAAGCTGCGCGAGGCCGTCGAAGGGACCGAGGCCGTCGTGGCCACCGCGCAGGCCGAGCTCGACGCCATCAGGCGGCGCCTGTCGGTGAGCGTCGGCACGCGCGAGCCGGACGTCCGCGGCGAGGCCCTCAGGCGCGTCAACCGCTCGCTGTACGAGGCGACCGGCGCTCCCGCCGTCGTCCAGTCCCTTCGCCAGGCCGGCTACAGCCTGGGGCAGACTGCCATCGCAAACGCCGATCAGCCTGCGGCGTCCATGGTGGTGGCGACGCGCGACGCCTGGATCGCCCACGTCCGATCCGGCCTGCCCGACCGTTGGCAGGAGGCCGTCACCGAGGTCATTCCCGAGCCGGAGAGGATCCGGCGAACCATCGGCGCGACGATTCGCAAGGTCGAGACCCCTAAGGTCCCGCGGTTCGGCGCCCTTGCCCTCGTGGCCCTCGGCGTCATTCTGGGAGCGGCGGGGATCGTGTGCGCCGCGCTAGGCGTCCCTGTGGGGGCGCCCGCCGCGCGGATAGCGTTCGGCGTGGCCGGCGTGGTCTGCGCTGTTGCCGGATGGCTTTTCGGAAGGCGGGCTCACATAAGCGCGGCGGAGAAGGCCGCGCTGGCTTATGGGGACATCGCCATGGCGGCCCTTTACGACTCGGCGAAGAAGCTGCTGGTGGACCCCGTGGCCAAGGTTCTCGAGCGGCATCGCGAGGTGCGCGAGTCCCTTCAGGTCTAAGCCCTCGCCGCTGGGGCTGCGTTGGCCGACGCCGCGCGAGCCTGGGCTGGCTCGCTGGGTCTGCGCCAGAAGCCGCTGTGGGAAGTTGGCCGCGCCTGTGGTTGCGCGGGCCGACGCCGTGCTTTAGGCCGCCGCCCGCGGTTCCCTTGCGTGGGTTCCTTGCCTGTGGGCCTCAGGTATTCGCGGAAATCAGGCGGTCCACAGGTCGCGCTCGCGCCCGCCTCGTCCACAAACGGCGTTTGCGCCGCGCGGGAGCCGCGCCCCGTGGGCGAAGCTGGTTCTATGCCGGATGGTCCGGCGAAAAGGAGCCAGCAATGTCCAACGAAACCTACATCACCGTCAGAGGCTACGCAGGGGCCGATCCCGTTGCCTACGACAACGGCAACGGCCTGACCACCGTGGTGGCAAGGGTCGGGGTGACCGCCCGAATCCGCGACCGCGAGACGCATCGTTATCGCGACGGGACGACGTCGTGGTACTCGGTGCGTTGTTACGGAGACCTCGGTTTGAACGTCAGCCGTTCGGTGCGCCGCGGAACGCCGGTGCTCGTGCGCGGGCGCTTAGTGGAAAGGGCGTGGACCTCCAAAGACGGGGCGGAGCGCACCGACCTGTCCATCATCGCCGACGCCCTCGGCATCGAGCTCTCCTCGGGGGTCGCCACCTTCGTCAAGGTGCGTCACACGAGCGTCGATTCGAACGGCCGCCCTATCCCGGAAGCAAGGACGGAAGGCGCGAGCGGCGAGGCCGCGGCGGTCGCGGCCGCAAGAATCGCCGCCGAGGGGCAGACTCTCGGCACGTTGACCGTTGTGCGGGGCGGCTTTTCCGCCGGCGGGAACAGCGGCCCGGAATCCGCTATTGGCGGAGGCGAACAGGAGGATTCTTTCGCCGGAGGCGGCCGCGACGTCGAACGCGGCGCGTGCGATTCGGCGCCGAGCCCGTGGGACGCCGAACAGCGCGCACCCTCCGCCGATCCGGCCGGCGTCCTCGAGAAGGCAGCGTCGTGATCGCCGCGTAACGGGCTGCGGCAGAACGGAAACGGCGAGGCGGAGAATGGACACGGCGAGGCGGAGAACGGACGCGTCCGGAGACGGAGCCGCCGCAGCCACAGGCGCCCGCCGGTCTCGCGGCGGGCTGGCGGACAGCTTCGGCACAGGCTGTATCCTTGTACGGGGCCGGCCGCACACCCGCGCCGGCGACGTACGCACAAGCGGATGGAGCCTCGTGGCTGAGTACATTTATCAGATGATCCACGCTTACAAACGCGTGGGAGACAAAACGATTCTCGACGACGTCACCATGGCGTTCTACCCGGGGGCCAAGATCGGCATGGTCGGCCCGAACGGCGCAGGAAAGTCGACGATTCTCAAGATTATGGCAGGGCTCGACGAGCCTTCGAACGGCGAGGCGCGCCTGTCCCCGGGCTACTCGGTGGGAATTTTGCTTCAGGAGCCCCCTCTCGACGAGGACAAGACGGTCCTCGAAAACGTCGAGCTGGGGCGGGCGGACATGATCGGCAAACTCAGGCGGTTCAACGAGATCGGCGAAGAGATGGCCAATCCCGACGCCGATTTCGACACGCTCATGGAGGAGATGGGCAAGCTTCAAACGGAGATCGACGCCGCAGGAGCATGGGATCTGGACGCCCAACTGCGGCAGGCGATGGACGCCCTGAGGTGTCCGCCGCCCGATGCTCCCGTCGACGTGCTGTCGGGTGGCGAGCGCCGCCGCGTTGCCCTGTGCCGCCTGCTTCTCGAGCAGCCCGACCTGCTTCTGCTCGACGAGCCGACCAACCACCTTGACGCAGAGTCGGTTCTGTGGCTGGAGCAGCATCTTGCCCAGTACCCGGGTGCCGTGATCGCGGTGACCCACGACCGCTACTTCCTCGATCACGTTGCCAGCTGGATCGCAGAAGTCGATCGCGGAAGGCTCTACCCCTACGAGGGCAACTACTCGACTTACCTTGAGACGAAGGAAAAGCGGCTCGAGGTCCAGGGCAAGAAAGACGCCAAGCTCGCCAAGCGGCTGAAGGAAGAGCTCGAATGGGTGCGCTCCTCGGCCAAGGGCCGCCAGGCCAAGTCCAAGGCTCGCCTGGAGCGCTACGAGGAGATGGCGGCCGAAGCCGAGCGCACGCGCAAGCTTGATTTCGAGGAGATTCAGATTCCGCCCGGGCCGCGCCTTGGCAACGTCGTCCTCGAAGCGACGAAACTGAAGAAGGGCTTCGACGAAAGGGTCCTCATCGACGGCCTGTCGTTTTCCCTCCCGCGCAACGGCATCGTGGGGATCATCGGCCCCAACGGCGTCGGAAAGACGACCCTTTTCAAGACCGTCGTGGGTTTGGAGCCGCTCGACGCAGGCGACCTCAAAATCGGCGAGACGGTGCAGATCTCGTACGTCGATCAGACGAGGGGCGGCATCGACCCTGAAAAGACCGTGTGGCAAGTGGTCTCCGACGGGCTCGACTACATCCAGGTCGGCAACGTCGAAATGCCGTCGCGTGCCTACGTCTCGGCCTTCGGATTCAAGGGGCCGGACCAGCAGAAGAAGGCGGGCGTGCTCTCGGGCGGCGAACGCAACCGCCTCAACCTTGCGCTGACCCTCAAGCAGGGCGGAAACCTGCTCCTGCTCGACGAGCCGACGAACGACCTCGACGTCGAAACTCTGTCGTCCCTGGAAAACGCCCTTTTGCAGTTCCCCGGATGCGCGGTGGTCATCACCCACGACCGTTGGTTCCTCGATCGCGTTGCCACGCACATCCTGGCCTACGAGGGAACCGACGAGGATCCCGCAGCGTGGCACTGGTTCGAAGGGAACTTCGAATCCTACGAGAAGAACAAGATCGAGCGTCTGGGGCCCGAGGCGGCGCGTCCGCACGCGGTGGCCTACAGAAAGCTCACACGCGACTGAGTGCGGCGGCCCGCGGAAGGCTTGCGCGTGACTGAGCCTTAAGGCGTTTGGGCGGGGCCGTCGGACGGGCGACGGCCCCGCTCATTCTTCTGTGTGGGTGACGTTCCGAAGGCGGACCATGCCTTCTTGGGACATCGTGGCTATGTGCCTGCCGCCCTGGAAGAACTTGGCGATGGTCAAGCCGCGCCCGTTCTGTGCCGAGGGGCTGACCAGCTCCGCAAGGATCCAGTCGGACAGGTCGAAGTTTCTGTGCCACCAGATGGAATGGTCGAGGGTGGCCATGGAGGCTTCGGGATGCGCCCAGTGAATGCCGGTGGCGCGCATGACGGGTTCGAGCATGAACTGATCGGCCGCGTAGCCGAGCATCGCCCTCTGGAGCAGCTTGGAGGAGCCTTTCGGCATCGCCGAGCGCGACTTGAACCAGATGAGGTGCCGGTTCGTCTTCTCCTTCGCGGGGGCGGTGAAGATGAAGCCGCCCACGTGGCGCATGTCCAGCGAATTCGTCGTCGAAACGATGTGCCCCCAAGGGTTGTTCATCGCGGCGAAGAAATCGACGGAGGACTCCAGAGTCTCGGGATCCGGGGCGTCCGGCTGCTCCTCGCCGAAGGAGGGGCCGGGCTGATGGAGCTGCGCCGAGACGCGGGCCGTGAAAATGATGTGATCGTCCTGCAGGGCGTTGACGTTCCGCGTGGAAAAGGAGCGGCCGTCGTTCAGCTCGGTCACCTCGAAGAACAGCGGATGGTCAATCCTTCCCGGGCGGAGGAACGCGGCTGTGATGGAATGGGCGAGGCGATCGTCGTCGGCCGGAAGAGTGTCGGCTGCCACCATTGTCGCCTGCGCGAGAACCTGGCCTCCGTAGATCCGCTTCGACATTTGAGGCAGACTCTCGCCCTTGTAACGTTTGCCTCCCAAGCGCTGCAGTCGCAGAGTGCCAAGCACCGTGGCCAATGGTTCGACGTCGGTTTCGGGAATGCTGAGGAAGCTGGCCATCGACTCGCCTTCGTTTACTTGTATGTGTTCTCCACAGCAATGGTATCCGCCGAGGAAGGTTTTTCAGCAGTCAATTCTTTGGCCCGCATGTCACATCACGAAAATTCTGCAACCGATTGCATATTCTGGCAGACTTGTTTCCTAGTGGCCCGGACCTTTCCCAGCTGGCGTCTCAACGGGTTTCCCAGCGGATCGGCGCCGATCGTCGAGCAGCGTAGGAGAAACCATGACCGACAACGCGCCAGACCGTTCCCTGCTGTGCGAGCTCGCCGAGGCGCTGGGGGTGGCGACCGAATACTGGGGGTACGACGGCAACCTCAAGGCAGTCTCCGACGACACGCTCATCAAGGTCTTCGCCGCGCTCGGGGTCGACGCCGGAAGCACCGACCTTGCCCGGCGGGCCCTTGCGGAAATCCGCCTGAGGCCTTGGCGGGAGGTCGTTCCCGCCTGCTCCGTCGTCCGAGCGGGGGTTGAGAGCACGGTCGCCGTCCATGTGCCCCACGGGGAGTCTGCGACCGCCGAGGTCGAACTCGAAGACGGCAGGATTCGCGCGCTCGTGCAGGCCGAGGACTTCACCGAGCCGCGAGAGGTTGACGGAACCCTCACCGGACAGGCCTCCTTCGTCGTGCCGCCCGACCTTCCTCTGGGCTACCACGTCTTGCGCGCCCGAGTGGGAGACGCGGACTCCGTGGGCTCGCTCCATTCGGCGCCGCTCGTCGTCGCTCCGCAGCGCCTGGATTCCCCGGCCGAGCGGGGAATGACAGGGTGGGGGGTCATGACGCAGCTGTACTCGGTGCGCTCGCGAGACTCGTGGGGGATAGGCGACACCGCCGACCTGAAGGAGATGTGCTCGCTCTTCGGCGACCTCGGGGGAGACTTCGTCCTCATCAACCCCCTTCATTCGGCCGAGCCGGTGGGGCACATGACTCCCTCGCCGTACCTTCCCGTCACCCGCCGCTTCTTCAATCCGATATACATCCGCCCCGAGGACATCCACGAGGTCGGCTACATGCCGGGGGCCCGCCGCGCGCTCGTTGAGCTTGCCGGTGAGAAAGTCAAGGAATCCTCGACAAAAGACGAGACGATCGACCGCGACGCCTCGTGGGCGGCCAAGTTTCAGGCGTTGGAGGTCATCTACTCCTTCGGCCGGTCCGAGGCGCGCCAGCGCGCTTTTGAACGCTTCCGCGCCGCCGAGGGCAAAGGGCTGGAGGACTTCGCGTTCTGGTGCGCGCTCAGGGAGAAGTACGGGGAGGTCTTTCCGGAGGAGTTCGCCCACCCCGACACCCCTCAAGCGTCCCGCGAGCGCCGCGAACTCGCCGGAAGGGTCGACTTTTACGCGTGGCTTCAATGGATCATCGACGCGCAGTTGAGCGAGGCCCAGCGCGACGCCGTCGAATCCGGGATGGAGCTCGGCATCTTCCACGATCTCGCCGTCGGAGTCCATCGAATGGGGTCCGACGTGTGGTCCCTGCCCCGAGCCTTTGCCCAAGGGGTGGCCGTGGGCGCGCCGCCGGACATGTACAACCAGCACGGACAGGACTGGTCGCAGCCTCCGTGGCGCCCCGACGCTTTGCGCGACATGGCTTTTGCCCCTTTGCGGGACATGGTGCGAACGGTCCTCAGGCACGCCGGCGGCCTTCGGGTCGACCACGTCATGGGCCTCTTCCGCCTGTGGTGGATTCCCGAAGGCAACGATCCGGCCAACGGCACGTACGTGCGATTCGACCACGAGGCGATGGTCGGCATCCTCATGCTCGAGGCGTATCGGGCGGGCGCCGTCGTCGTCGGCGAAGATCTCGGAAACGTCGAACCGTGGGTGCGCGGATACCTGACTGAACGAGGAATCCTCGGAACCTCCGTTCTCTGGTTTGAAACATACGGAGACGGGACGTTTAAACAGCCGTGGGACCTGCGCCGCGAAACCCTCGTCACCGTCGACACCCATGACCTCCCGCCCGCCGCCGGGTACCTGGCGCTCGAACACGTCGACCTGCGTTCGCGCTTGGGCGTGCTCACCGAGCCGGTTGACAAGGTCAGGGACGACGCCGAACGGGAACGCGAACGGATGCTCGCCCGGCTCCGCGAGCACGGGCTCATCGGCGAGGACGCGACGGAGCAGGAGATCGTCGAGGCGATGCACCGTTACATCGCGAAAAGCCCCGGCGAGCTGCTGGCGGTCGCGCTCGTGGACGCGGTGGGGGAACGGCGCGCCCAGAACGTTCCCGGGACGGACAACGAGTATTCCAACTGGCGCGTTCCTTTGGCCGACGGCGCAAACGAGGTCGTTCTCATCGAGGACCTTTCCGGCAATTCTCGCCTGAATTCGCTCATCGACGCTTTCACGACGCAGCTGCGCGAGAGCCGGGGGCGGCCCGAGCCACGGTCGTGAGGAGGTTCGACGGCGCAGCGGGAGGCGAAATCTGCGCTCAAGGTGTACGATCGCCCGCGGGCACAGTAGGCTTAACCTGAGACTCGCGACACACGCGAGGAAAGGATCGGAGGAATATGAGCGAGAAAGCCGAGGCCATTCTGGCCGGAATCGGCGGCAAAGGCAACGTCAAGGATATTGAGGCGTGCATTACGCGCATCCGTGTCGAGGTTGCCGATCCCGCGCAAGTCGACGAGGCGGCTTTGCGTGAGGCGGGGGCTTTTGGCGTGGTGCTTCAAGACTCCGTCGTGCAGGTCGTCGTCGGTCCGGAAGCCGACCAGTTGAGCGAGACGTTGGAGTCGCTGCGCAAGTAGTCCATGTCGATTACCGTCTACGCGCCGGTGTCGGGAACTGTCGCCGCTTTGACCACGGTTCCCGATCCGGTCTTTTCTGCTGGGATCGTCGGGCCGGGGTGGGCTGTCGACCCTTTTCCCGGCGGCCTCACGGTTCTTTCGCCTTGCACCGGCGTCGTGAAGAAGGCGACGCCGCACGCCTACATCATCGTGACTCCCGGAGGGCACGACGTTCTTGTCCATCTGGGGGTCGACACTGTGAAGCTGAAGGGGCAGGGTTTCCTTCCGCTCGTGGGCGACGGGCGGGAGGTTTCCGCCGGCCAGCCCATCGCCGTGTGGAACACGTCTGTGGCGCAGAAGGCGGAGCTGAGCATCTGCACCCCTGTTGTATGCATGGGGAACATGCTGGCGACGCGGCTGTCGCTGCAGGCCGAGGCAAAGATTGAGGCAGGAAAGCCCCTGTTCACGATCGATTGAGGCGGGCGCGCTTGACTTCCGTTTCGATTGTGTCTGCGACGTCGCCGGGGTTTTCGTGTTCCCAGAAGCGCAGAACCGTCCACCCGGCCTCGGCCAGCCGTTCATTGGCGTCGGCGTCGCGTCTGCGATTCTTTCCGATCTTCTCCTGCCAGTATTCTGCGTGCGCCTTGGGGGCAGTGAAATGATCGGGGCAGCCGTGCCAGAAGCACCCGTCGATGAATACGGCCACCTTGATTCTGGTGAAGACGATGTCTGCCTTTCTGCGGATGGAGGAGTCTGGCCGCATATCGACTCTGTAGCGCATGCCGCGCATGTGCAGAAGCTGGCGCACGGCCAGCTCGGGGCCCGTGTCGCGCGATCGATTTGCCTGCATCGACCTGCGGGTCTGTTCGTTGGACGCCCAGGAGTCCGCTGGCACACAATCTGTCGGCACATAAAGAGTCTATTCTCCTGGCGCGTCAGAGGGAAAGACGGCGTCTGCGACTAAGTGCCTCCTCTGCTCTAGCGAACCTTAGTCAGCGTCGACGCCGTCAAGCGGGTCCGCTGCCACGTCGCCCACCAGCTCGTGCACGTTGATGGCCTCTGGGGAAGGGCCTCGCCGTCCTTCGGCGTAGGCCAACCTTGCTGCCGCGAGATCTGCAAGTCGAACGGCTTGAATGACGATTACGCGCCGCAAGCCCGCAGAGACCTCGCCTCGTTCGTGTGCGACGGCGGCGACACGGGCGAGTGTCTCCGCTCGTCGTGCGATTCTCACATCGGGATGTTTTCGATCCTCATACATGTCCTTTGGGATGAGCGGGAACCTGTGAGACGCTGGAAGTGGGACCCTGTGCGATTTCGGAGGAATCTTCTCGTTCAGAATAGCCTTGTACTTCGAATTTTCGATGGCATCTAAATAAACCGAGTATTCAATGGCGTCTAACTTTGTTTTCTTGTTCGGGTCGCCACGCAGATTCTCAGCCGGAAACAGCTCTACTTCCGCGACCTCGAAGGGATCAAGAATGCGATACGCGAGCGTGTCGGAGCGTTGCCCACGCAAATGCCGTCCTATGCGGGTGCCAAAATTTTCCCAGGTTTGCCCCACATAGATCGGTTCTCCGTCGTAATCGTAGAAGGCATAGACGCCGATGCAGAGACTGAGCTTCCTTCCGCTTAGAGGATCGACCCCGTTCAAGGCCTCCGCCAACAGCTCTCTAAACCCCTGAACGAACCGTGTTGGCAAGGAATTCTTCGGGGGAGGCTTTCCCTCGGGATCGTTATAGCTCGCGACGCCTCTGCTAGCCATTGGCGATTTCCCCTTTCCTGGCGGATTCTGTTGTCAGTTGTCCGCGCAGAAGGGGCAGCAGATAGTTCTCTGCGAGCCACGTGACCGCTGGCACCGCCACTGCATCACCGAAACCGAACAACGCCTGGTTGGTGCGGGCTTTGCTCAAGTCATAGTTTTCGGCACCCATAAGCCTGGCGTACTCCAACGGCGTCATCCACCGGATTTGTATGCGTCCGCTGCTAAGCTTGACCACAGCCTGTTTGGAAGAGCCTCCGCGAGCGGTTCTGAGACATCCTGAAATGTCATCGGGGCGCATCTCCCACACTGGAATGCCTCTTCGTGTTCTTCGGTAGGCAGTGCGGTACTTTGTTCCCTTTTCTGACTTAAGAACGTCCAATCGTTCGCGTTGAACCGGCGACAGCGAAGCCACAAAGGACTCAACGCGCTGGTCGCCCCACCACCGATCGTCGTCTGCGGGAAGGTCTTCGACTAAGCGGTGGAGTCCGTCGATCCGGGGAGCGGGAGGAAGCGGAAGCAGAGCGCGATGTGTGTGCAAACTGCTGTCATCGTAAATCCATTGAAGCCAATCGGGCCGCAACTCGAAATCACGCTCCGGTGAGTTCGCCGGAGGGTTCTGAGCGCCGACCAGAAACAGCCTCGGGCGCGACTGGGGAAGGAATCGGCGTGCGTCGATTGCAAGCGCGTCGACCGAGTACCCGAGACCGTTGAACGCCCTGATCGCGGCTATTAAATCGTCCCCGCCGTGCGAAGTCGCCAATCCCGTGACGTTCTCAAGGACCGCGATCTGGGGGCGGCTGCCTTCCAGTTCTTCAAGCAAGCGGATGAAATGCCAGAACGTCCCCGACTGATTGCCGGCCAGTCCTGCGCGCCCGCCGGCAAGCGACAGGTCCGTGCACGGCGACGAGGCCCAAGCCAGTGCGGCGTTGCGCGGGAGCTCGTCGGCCTTGATCTTTCCGATGTCCCCCAGGGCGAAGACGTGACCGTAGGCGTCCTCGAACTGGGCTTCGTACATCGCCTTCTTGTCTGGATCGAAGTCATTCGCCCAAGTCACACGGAACCCAGCTGCTTCTAAACCGATTCGCGCTAGGCCGATCCCTGCGAAGAACTCCAAGACGCCGGGCTTGGCATTGTCGATTGACACCACTTTTCCCATGGATGCAATCGTACCGGCTGCCTCCGACACTTTTGCAGAGCAATACCGGATGGGACCCAAGCGCCGCTGCGATTTGCATGGCAAGCAGAAGCTGCCGAGCGGAGATCAGAAATGAAATGGGGAAGCCAAAGTCCAGAGCTATTCGATTTCTCATGAAATCAACGGCGGCGGCGAAGGAACTTCGCAATGATTGACAGTATGCAAGGCAGTAGTAGAAGACAGAAAGCGGGAGGAAACTGATGTCGAAAACGCGCACGCTGTCGCGGTCGATCTATATCGCTATTCGTGCAAGCATCGTCCTTGTCGCTGTCGTCTCCATTCGGTGGCCTGCGGCTGACGGGCGAAAAGCGAGGTTGACTCGTGGACCAGACGAGGGAATTGGCTTGTACTGCCGTCGCATGTCGGCAAGGAGATATATACCCTCTTTACTCAGATTTCGACGGTTTTGACTGGGGCGGGGTAAAAGGTGAGTTGGGTCGATACAGCGACCAAGTTCGTGACGATCTGACTCGATCAATACGAAACGGCGTCAAGCGCGCCTGCGATATGGCCCGGGATGATCGGCGGATGCAGATCACCTTCGTGGCGATCGTCGGCGCTGTGGCCTTCCTGTCGATTCCCAAGCACCGCCGCGGAAGAGCAGATACACGGCCGCCCTCGGAGTTCGACGCTATGCAGGCTATGCGAACTAGACAGACCCAAGCCAAGCTCGACGCCATGTATAAGAGGATGTACGCGAAGGAAGGGACGCAGGGCGTTTTGCCGAGGACCGCGTCGAGCAAGTCAGAAGGACCCTCCAAGAGGAAGGGCCGACGCCTCAACGGGAAGGAGCCGACTCCCCGCAGGAATAGCCCCCTTGGATGGGACGGGACAATCGGATACGCGGGTCCGCCGTCTCCCCGCAGGAATAGCGCCCTTGCTCGAGGGACGACAGCGGGAAAGCGACGCGGAATTTCCGCGGTGTAGCCCCCTTGCTTGAAGGAGCGAAGGAGACGAACGGGGCGGACGCTGCTCGCGTCCGCCCCGTTTTGCCTGCCGGCTTCCTTCACAGGCCAGATTCATGCCTCAGTCGCCGACGTCGTTGCTCGCCGGCGTCGACCTTTCGCTCGCCACATCGGCTCACAATCGCCGGACTCGGCTCCTACTTTCCGGCGTCGACGGCCTGCGCACGCACCGCGCGCTGGGCCGAGTCGACCGACTCGGAAACCAGGCGGACGCACGCGGGGGCAGCGTCCTTGTTGTCCTCCAGCCACTTTTCGCCCAAGGCGACGACGTCGACTCCCAGATCCGTGCGCCCGGCAAGAACGATCGGGAAGGCGTACTCCAGCATGTTGCGGGCGATCTCCACGGAATGGTTGTCCCACTGGGCGCGCGCGTCCTCGTAGTAGCGCACCGCGTAGGGGACGAGCGACTCCGGCGTCGCACGCCGCAAGCCGAGTGCGAGATTGCGCTGGACGGTGTTCGACTCAAAGTCTCCCGTGATCTCCCTCCACACCTTGTCGCGGACGGCGGGATCGGGCAGGGCGCCGCGCGCCTGAGCCGAGAAGATTTGGCCGTAGGAGGTCGAATCCTTGGCGTACTCCTCGGCGATTTCGGCCTCGCCGATGCGGCCGGCGGCGGCCAGCGCGATGACGATTCCCCAGCGAACCTCGGCGTCGACCACGTATCCCTCGGGCAGCCCCTCGCCCTCCAGCCATCCGGCGATGCGATCGAGCTGCTCCTCCGTCTTCGCCAGGCGCATGGCGGCCGAAGCCACCTGAAGCTGATTGTCCGAACCCGGTTCTGCCCCCGCGAGAATCTCGAAGATGCGCGCGGCGACGGCGTCGTGAAGGGCCTCGCGATTGGCTGGGGCGGAATAGACGGTCACCGCCGTCGCGAGCTGGCCGAGAATGAAACGCAAGACGGTGCCGTCCGTTTCGTCGGGCAGCGCCTTGAGGACGATGTTGGCATAGTCGGTGGCGCTCATGAGGCCGTCGCGGCACATGTCCCACGCGGCGAAAACGACGTTCGTCCGCGCCAGGCGATCCTCGAAGGCGTCGAGATGCTCGACGGCTGTGGCCAGCGACTTCTCGTCCAGGCGAATCTTCGCGTACGCCAGATCCTCGTCGTTGATCAAAAGCAGGGCGGGCCGTTTGACGCCCGCGAGTTCGGGCACTTCCGTCAGGTCGCCGTCGATGTCCAGCTCGGCGGAGAAGGTGCGGGTCAGCTTTCCGTCGATTACGTCGAAGCCGCCCACGCCGATGCGGTGGGGGCGCAGGGAGGAGCGCCCGTCGGACTCTTGGCGGATCGCGAAGGATTTGACTACGCCGCCCTTCTCAACGATCTCGGGGGAGAGGACGTTGGCGCCCGCCTCCTGGAGCCACACCCTCGTCCAGCGCGAGAGGTCGCGGCCCGACGTCGCCTCCAACTCGGCCAAAAGGTCGGCCAGCGTGGCGTTGCCCCACGCGTACTTGGCGATGTAGGAGCGCACCCCGGCGAGGAACTCCTCCAGCCCCACCCACGCCACGAGCTGCTTGAGCACGGAGGCGCCCTTGCCGTAGGTGATCTGATCGAAGTTGACCAGCACGTCCTCGATGTCGCGGATGTCGGCTGCCACGGGGTGCGTGGAGGGGAGGAGGTCCTGCTGGATCGCCCCCGACTTCTCCGAGGCCAGGAAGGTCACCCAGGCGTCCTTCCACCGAGTGTTCTTCACCGCGGCCAGGTGGCTCATGAACTCGGCGAAGGACTCGTTGAGCCACAGATCGTCCCACCACTTCATCGTCACGAGGTCGCCGAACCACATGTGCGCCTGCTCGTGGAGGATCGTGATGACCCGGCGGTCGACCATGGCGCCCGTGGGCTTCGTGCGGAAGATGTAGGACTCGACCAGCGTCACGTTGCCGGGATGCTCCATCGCCCCCGCGTTGTACTCCGGGCAGAAAATCTGGTCGTACTTGCGGAAGGGGTAGGGGAACCCGTAGTTGGCCTCGTAGAATTCGAAGCCTTGCTTCGTCACCTCGTAGATCTCTTTGGCGTCGACGTATTCGATGAGCGACTTGCGCGCCCAGATGCCGAGGGGGATCTCGCGGCCGTCGACGGAGCGGTAGACGTCGGCTTCCGCGCTCGCGTAGGGGCCGGCGATGATCGACACGAGGTAGGTGGACATGCGCTCGGTGGGCGTGAACTGCCACGTGAGGATGCCCTCGCGGGAGGGGACCGGCTCGGGCGACGGCGAATTCGACAGGACTGTCCAGGAATCGGGCGCGTCGATCGTCAGGGAGAAATCCGCCTTGAGATCGGGCTGCTCGAAACAGGCGAAGACGCGCCTGGCGTCGGCCACCTCGAATTGCGAGTAGAGGTAAACCTCGCCGTCGGCCGGATCGACGTAGCGGTGCAGGCCCTCGCCGGTGCGCGAGTAGTTCATCGTTGCCTCTATGCGAACGGTGTTGTTCGGCGCGAGGTCTTCGAGCGGGAGGCGGGAGTCGGCGAAGGCGTCGACGTCGAGCACGTTCCCGTTGAGAACTGCCTTGTTCACCGACTCGGCCACGATGTCGAGGAACGTCGAAGCCCCCGCTTCCGCAGTGAAGTCGATCTCCGTGATCGAGACGAAGGTCGTTTCCGACCCCGTCGCCAAATCGAGGTAGATGCGATACGAGTCCGTCTGAATCAGGCTGGAGCGCTTTGCCGCTTCGTCGCGGGTGAGGTTTGTTCCTGGCATGAATGTCCTTTCGAATGGTCGGTCCGATCGAATGGTCGGTCCGACGCCAAGTTAGTTGGTCCGACGCAGAGTCTCGGGCAGATTGTCCGTTACAAGGGTACGCGTTTTGGGCGAAGAGAAAAGCGGGGCATCGCGCACTCGGTGCGCGGGCCCCGCTTCCCCCGTCGTTCTTCTCGCGGTCGGCCTCGATTGTGCTTCTTTGGCCGCGGGCGTCTACTTCGCCGACCCGGCGTCGGGCTTGCCGCTGGCCGCGGACATCTCGTTGGGGACGACCTTGAGGTCGAAGGACGTCACGACCTCGCCCGTCGAGATCTGCACGAGGTGGATCTTCTTCGAGGCGGGCTCCGAAACGTAGGCATAGTCGCCGATCGCCGTGACGTTCGGGCCGGGCTCCTGCCAATCGTCCTTCTCGCGCCATTCCTTGACCACCTTGACCTTCTTCTTCACCTCGCCGGAAGCCGGATCGAGAATGGTGAGATTTCCGTCGTAGGTGAGGACCAGGCCCTCGCCGTTCGGGCCGCGCGCGAAAGAGCGGAACCAATAGGGCGATCCGAGGTCGACCTTCTTCACAGTGCCGTTCGCCGTGTCGATGACTCCCGCCGACGTCGGCCTTTCGGTCACGCCTTCTGCGCCTTCGGCCGGCTTGACCGTCTTGTAGTCGGCGAGCACATAAGGCGAGGCGGGGGAGCCGAATTGGTTGCCGGATCGCTGGTAGGCCTCGGGGACGGGGACCTTGTGGAAGGCCCCGTCCCGGTAGACGACCGGGCCGTTCGTGCAGCCGAAGGAGACGACGTCGCCGTTCGCGTTGGACTGCGCTGCCGCCTCCCCGTGGACTCCCGGGCAATCGGTTGTCTCCGCCACAACCTTGCCGCTCGGATCGACCTCCTGGATCGTGTGGCGTTCCTTCTCGGTTCCCTTCGTTGTCAGCATGTTTCCGTTGGACAGCGGCACGGCGACACCGTGGTGGGCGTCCCCGCCCTTGAACGCCTTGATTTCCGAGGGGTCGAGCTTTCCGTCCTTGAGGGCGTCCGCTGCGAACGTCTGGACTGTGCCGTCGCCGTCGGAGAACAAGGACGTGCGCCCGGCGTGGTTGACGACGTGCCCGGCTTTGGGCGCTTTGATCCGCGTGGACGTGAGCCTGGGGGAGGCGACGTAGTAGTGGTAGTGGTCCTCGTGCCGCTCCGCAATGAGGCCGACGTCGAAGAGTCGGAAGACGTCGCCGTCCGAGACGACGACGTGGCGGCCGTCGCCCGCGGGGTTCAGACGCAGGAAGCCGTCCTTCTTGACGTCCGCCACAACCTTGCCCGTCGCGCCGTCGAGAGTGAGAAGTCCGCCGTCGTAGGAGACGACCAGGCGCGGCTTCAGCGAAGAGACTTCCTTGGGCTTTGCCTTTTCGCCCCCGCTGCCGCCGTCCTTTCCGTCGTTCGCGTCCGCAGCGGCTGTCGATTGAGAGCCGTTCGTCTTGTCCTGTGAATCGGAGCATCCCGCCAGCGCAAGGGTCGCGACAGCGACGAGGGAGGCGAGCGTGCGCATAGTTGAATGTGTCATATTGATAACAATAATGAAACTCATTATCAAATTCAATCGATGCCCGCCGCGCATTGGCTGCCCGTTTGGTTTTCGGCTCCGCGCTTCGGCAGAGGGCAAAAATCGGCGGGCGGGAGGAATGGGCAAGCGCCTACCAGATGCGCACGCGCTCCTCGGGCGGCAGGTAGAGGGCGTCGCCGGGTTGGAGGCCGAAGGCTTCGGCGAAGGCGTCGATGTTCTTAACCACCCCGTTCGTGCGGAATTCTTGAGGCGAATGAGGGTCGGTGGCCAGTTGCGTCTCCGCTCGCTCCACCCGGCTCTTGAAACGCCACGCCCGCGCCCAGGAGAGGAAGAAGCGCTGAGCGGCCGTGTGTCCGTCGAGGATTTCGGCGTCGTCGAGGGTTTTGCCTTCGCGTTCGAGGGAGATTTCGTAGGCTTTGAGGGCGATGGACAGGCCGCCGAGGTCGCCGATGTTTTCGCCCAGGGTCAGACGGCCGTTGACGTGCGGGCCGTCGGGGCCGAGCTCGGCGGGGACGTACGCGTCGTATTGGGCGACCAGGGCGCGAGTGCGTTCTTCGAAGGCGGCGCGGTCGGCGTCCGTCCACCAATTGCGGATGGCGCCGTCGGCGTCGAACCTCGAACCGCGGTCGTCGAATCCATGGCCGATCTCGTGGCCGATGATCGCCCCGATGGCGCCGTAATTCAAAGCGGCGTCGCGGTCGGGGTCGAAGAAGGGGAATTGGAGGATGGCGGCGGGAAAGACGATCTCATTCCACACGGGGTAGTAGTAGGCGTTGACGGTCTGCGGAAACATCAGCCACTCGGAGCGGTCCATCGGCTTGCCGAGCTTGGCGAAGTCCCTTGCGTTCTCCCACCTGTTTGCGGCGCGAATGTTGTCGACGAGGTCCTCGCCGACCTTTAGCTCCGAGTAGTCCCGCCACTCGTCGGGGTACCCGATCTTGAGTGAGAAGGCGTCCACTTTCGCCAGGGCCCTGGCTTTGGTTTCTTCGCCCATCCAGTCGAGGGCGGAGATCGATCGGCGGTAGGCCTCCAGCAGGTCGGCGACCAGCTGGAGCATCTTTTCTTTGTGTTCGGGCGGGAAATGCCGGGCGACGTACTCTCTTCCCAGGGCTTCGCCGAGCGCGTCCTCGACGACGGCGACCCCGCGCTTCCACCGCTCGCGCTGCTGGGCGGTTCCGCGCAGCGCCTTGCCGTAAAAGTCGAAGTTCGCGCGGTCGATCTCCTCGGTGAGGAACGTGGCCCTCGCGCGCAGAATGCGCCAGCGCGTGTAAGCCTTGAGGTCGTCAAGGTCAGTGCGCGCCCATATCGCCGCTGAGGCTGTGAGCGTGCGCGGGGCGGAGACGAGCAGGGAATCGATCGCCTCCATGGGTGCGCCCGCGGCCCTCAGCGCCTTCTCCCAGGCGAAGCCGGGGGCCGAAGCGACGAAATCGGGCCACGTGAAGGGGTTGTTGTACTTCTCGGGGTCGCGTCGGTCGACGAGCGTCATGTGCGTCGAGGCGAATTCCGCCTCCAGGCGCAACGCGGCGGCGGCGTCGGAGGCGGCGGAAGCGGCCGGGCAGACCCCGCTGAGCCCTAGGAGCCTCGGCACGAAGTCCGTGTACTTGGCGAGGGTTTCGGCGTGCTGATCCTCGCGGTAGTAGGCCTCGTCGGGAAGGCCCAGGCCGGATTGACCCAGGAACGTCACGTACCGGTTGGGGTCGTTGAGGTCGGTGCCGACGCCGACGGAGAAAAACGATGCGACGCCGGTGGACATGAGCGAGCCCGCGGCTTCTGCGAGCTCGTCGTGGCTCGAGGCCGCCTCGACGAGCTCGAGGTCTTTGCCCAAGGGAGTCACTCCCAGCCGGTTGAGCGTGTCCGTGTCCATCCAGGAAGAGAAGAGGTCGGATATCTTCTTGGCGTCGCCTTCCTGCTCGCTTGACGCGAGATCCTCGATGATTGCCCGCACGTTCGCCTCCGATTCGAGCCGGAGTTTGACGAAGGATCCGTAAGACGCAAGGTCGGCAGGTATCTCCTTGTCTCGTATCCACGTGCCGTTCACTGCGCGGAACAGGTCGTCTTGCATTCGGACAGCGGGGTCCGCGCCGTCGAGGACGCGGGCAAGGGTTTCGTTGGACATGAGAGTAGTGTCCCAGAGCCCGTCTGCCCAGGCGAATTCGGCGCGCGGCCAACGCGCGACGCGCATAACGTTTGCGTTCGAGATGCGACGCACACAACGTTTGCCTTCGAGATGAGGCGCGCGGCGTTTGCCGCCCGGGGCGGCGCTGCGGCGCTTGCCAGACGCGCACTTATCAGAGACGGTCGCGCCTACCAGATGCGCACGCGCTCCTCGGGCGGCAGGTAGAGGGCGTCGCCGGGTTGGAGGCCGAAGGCTTCGGCGAAGGCGTCGATGTTCTTAACCACCCCGTTCGTGCGGAATTCTTGAGGCGAATGAGGGTCGGTGGCCAGTTGCGTCTCCGCTCGCTCCACCCGGCTCTTGAAACGCCACGCCCGCGCCCAGGAGAGGAAGAAGCGCTGAGCGGCCGTGTGTCCGTCGAGGATTTCGGCGTCGTCGAGGGTTTTGCCTTCGCGTTCGAGGGAGATTTCGTAGGCTTTGAGGGCGATGGACAGGCCGCCGAGGTCGCCGATGTTTTCGCCCAGGGTCAGACGGCCGTTGACGTGCGGGCCGTCGGGGCCGAGCTCGGCGGGGACGTACGCGTCGTATTGGGCGACCAGGGCGCGAGTGCGTCCTTCGAAGGCGGCGACCCTGCGCTTCCGCCGCTCGCGCTGCTGGGCGGTTCCGCGCAGCGCCTTGCCGTAAAAGTCGAAGTTCGCGCGGTCGATCTCCTCGGTGAGGAACGTGGCCCTCGCGCGGAGAATGCGCCAGCGCGTGTAAGCCTTGAGGCCGGCAAGCGGGGTTACGGCCCACAGGCGCGCTGCCTCGCGCAAAGCGTGCGGCTGCATGACGATCACGTCGGAGGAGCCGTCCAACGGCATCTGGGCGCCCGCCAACGCTGCGGCCCAGGCGAATCCAGGCGCAGAATCGATGAAATCGGCCCAGACGAACGGGTTGTTGAGTTTGTCGGCGTCGCGCGCGTCGACGACGTTCATGTGGACTGAGGCGATCGCGGTCTCCAAACGAAGGACGACGTCGGCCTGCGCTTGCGCCGCCTCCTCGCTCAGGGCGTAGCCGAGGGCCAGGAGCCTCGGCACGAAGTCCGTGTACTTGGCAAGGGTTTCGGCGTGCTGATCCTCGCGGTAGCAGGCCTCGTCGGGAAGGCCCAGGCCGGACTGCTCGAAGAAGGCGACGTATCGGGGTCCGCCAGATCGGCGTCGATGTCCCAGTTGAAGAAGGCCGGCACTCCCGCGGCCCGGAGTTCGCCGACGACGCGCGCGAGGCCCTCGCGGTCTGTTGCGGCCTCGACCGGGGCGAGGTCGGCCCGCAAAGGGGCGGTTCCCTTGGCGTTCAGAGCGCCGACGTCCATCCACGAGGAGAAGAGGGCGCCGATTTTGTGTGCGTCTTTGTGCGTTTCGCCGCTCTGCTTGGCATTTTCATTCGTCTGAACGGCGCCGTCGCGCTGCGCGTGCGTGCCCGGATGCGCGTCGGTTTCTTCATTCTTCGCGAGGCCTTCGATGATCTCCTTTACCTGCTTCTCCGCTTGGAGGACCAGTTCGACAAAGCTGCCGATCCACGGAAGGCCCTCGGGAATCTCGGTCGTTTCCATCCATCCGCCGTTGACGGCGCGAAAGACGTCGTCTTGAATTCGCGTCTCCGGATCGTTGCCGTCAAATATCGATGCTCTCTCGCTGCATGCCGTGGGCAATCCTAGCGGCTGGCCCGCGGGCGCGTGCTTTCGGCCGGTCAGTGACCGGTATCATGTTTGTATGCGGATACACATTGCGACGGACCACGCGGGGTTCGAACTCAAGGAATACATTGCGGGCAAGCTCCGCGAGGGGGGCCACGAGGTGGTCGACCACGGCGCCCATTCATATGATCCGGTGGACGATTACCCGCCCATGTGCGTCGCCTGCGGCGAGGCCGTGGTGGCCGACCCGGGCAGCCTGGGGATCGTCATCGGAGGCTCTGGAAACGGCGAGCAGATAGCGGCGAACAAAGTCAGGGGAGTGCGGGCGGCCCTCGCGTGGAACCTTGAGACCGCGAGGCTCGGGCGGGAGCACAACGACGCGAACGTCGTCGCGATAGGCGCGCGCCAGCACGGACACGAGGAGGCGCTTTCCTTCGTCGAACTGTTCATCGGCACGCCCTTCAGCGGAGACGAACGGCATCAGCGGCGCATCGACCTTGTGGCGCAGTACGAGTCCTCGGAGCGCTGAGGGGCTTCAAGGAACGCCGGCGGTCCTCAGATCCAGATCGCCGGATCGATGTAGAAGGCGTCTTCCCGCTTTCTGCTGCGAGACGCGGCGGGAACGCCGACAGCCGTCGAATCGTCCGGCACGTCTTTGATGACAACGGCATTGGCTCCGATGTGGGAGCCGTTGCCCACGGTCACCGGACCCAGTATCTTGGCTCCCGCGCCGACGACGACGCCGTCGCCCAACGTCGGGTGCCGCTTCTTGTCCACGAGTGCCGTCCCTCCCAGGGTCACGCCGTGGTAGAGCATGCAGTCGTCGCCCACCTCGGCCGTTTCGCCGATGACGACGCCCATTCCGTGGTCGATGAAAAAGCGCCGCCCGATGGTCGCGCCGGGGTGAATTTCGATCCCGGTCAACGCGCGCACCGCCTGTGAGACGAGGCGGGCCGGCACGCGGAGCCTGGGCGACTTCTTCCACATGGCGTGGGCGAGGCGGTGGCCCCAAACCGCATGAATTCCAGGGTAGGAGAGGACCACCTCGACGTTCGATTTTGCGGCGGGGTCGTGTTCGCGGGCGGCCTGAATGTCTTCGCGCGCGGTTTGGAGGAAGCGGGGCAGGCGCATCGGGCTGATCCTTTCGTATGAGGGCTCGCGTTTGCAGGCGGACGGTCTCTTGTGAGGAAGGCGTGGGCGGCGCTTCAGCGCCGCCCACGTTCGTCAGTCGACCAGCCCCTCGAAGAGCGCCGTCGAAACATAGCGCTCGCCGAAGTCGGGGATGATCACGACGATCGTCTTGCCCGCGGCCTCGGGGCGCTTGGCGACCTCGACGGCGGCGGCGAGGGCCGCGCCGGAGGAGATGCCCACGAGCAGGCCCTCGTCGGTGGCGGCCCGCCGCGCCTGGGCGAGGGCCTCGTCGGAGGAGACCGTGACGACCTCGTCGTAAAGGTCGGTGTCGAGGACGTCGGGAACGAAGTTCGCTCCGAGCCCCTGGATCCTGTGGGGGCCGGCCTTGCCGCCCGAAAGGAGCGGGGATTCGGCGGGTTCGACGGCGATGAGCTTGATCTGCGGGTTGTGGCGGCGCAGCGCGCGGCCGGCGCCGGTGATCGTGCCGCCCGTGCCGATGCCGGAGACGAGGTAGTCGACCTTGCCGTCGGTGTCCTCCCAGATCTCTTCGCCGGTCGTCTTCTCGTGGACGGCGGGGTTCGCCTCGTTCGCAAACTGCGAGGCGAGGACGGCGCCGTCCGTCGAGGCCACGATCTCCTTCGCTTTGTCGACGGCGCCGCGCATTCCCAGCGCGGGCTCGGTCAGAACAAGCTCCGCCCCGAAAGCGCGCAGCAGCGCGCGCCGCTCTTTGGACATGGAGGAGGGCATCGTGAGAATGACTTTGTACCCGCGGGCGGCTCCGACCCAGGCGAGCCCGATTCCCGTGTTGCCGGAGGTTCCCTCGACGATCGTCCCTCCCTCGGGGAGCTTGCCCGAGGCGACCGCGGCGTCGATGATGGCGACCGCGATGCGGTCCTTCACCGAATTCGCGGGATTGTAGAATTCAAGCTTCGCGAGGACGGTCGCGTCGGCGCCGTCGGCGAGCCTGTTGATGCGGACGAGGGGCGTGCGGCCAACGAGTTCCGTTGCGTTGGCGAAGATTTTTGACATGTTTTTCCTTGGGTTCGACGTGAATGGAAGGGAGATGCGCTATTTTGCCGGGCGCGCACAGTGTGCGTGGGCCGTGGTCGCCCGCCAACCGCCGTGAGCGCCGAGAGCGTGCGCGGCCGCGCACCTATAAAGCTCGACGCCCTAGAGACACATACAGCACATGCACGGAACCGAGGCGGGAGCGATGGTGAAGACCATGGCCTCGTCCTTTCCGTCATGTCGTTTACTGGCGTTACTTTTTCACAACGAGGGCGCAATGTCCAGTCGGTTCGCCGCAATGCGGCGTTTGTCTCGGTCCAGCGAGTCGGCGTCCGTACGCGGTTGAGCGCCTCGTGGCGATCGGCTTTCGCGGCGGGGCATTTGTCTCTCGGCGCGGGCCGTCGTCTCTCGGCGGGTCAGCCTTTCGTCAAGCAGTTGCCCTCAGCGAATCGCCGAGCCGTTGCGGATCGCCCCCGCCGGCGCCTCGACGGTTCTCGTCCCCTCCGGTTCGGGTCGGATGCTTCCCGAGGACAGTCGGGCGAAAAGGCTCGCGACGGCGTCGGCGTCGGGGTGGGCGACGACGACGCGGACCCCGCTCGCCTCGTACGCGGGCTCGACGCTCGCGCCGATCCCGGCCAGCTCGGAGAGGTAGCGGCCGGCGTCGGCGTGGGGGAGAGCCGCGGACCACGCGGGCACGCGATCGCGGACGACGACGGGCGCGCCTTCGAGGCATTCGCGCACGGAGTCGGAGTAGGCGCGCACCAAGCCGCCCGTGCCGAGCAGGGTTCCGCCGAAGTATCGCGTGACGACTGCTACGACGTCGACGAGTTTCGAACCGGCGAGCACGTCGAGCATCGGACGTCCGGCGGTTCCCGAGGGTTCGCCGTCGTCCGAAGAATGGGAGACCGGCCGGGCGCCGTCGACCGAGACGACGAAGGCGGCGCAGTGGTGGCGGGCGTCGGGCATGGCGGCTTTCCTCTCGTTCACGGCCTCGCGGGCTTCCGCGGGCGTGGAGACTCTGGCGACGAGGGTGAGGAAACGGGATTTCTTCACCTCGATCTCGTGAGAGAGCCGGGCGGACGGGGCAAGGAGGAATTCGCTCACGGTTCCATTGTCCGCCCTGAAGGGCCGTCCGCCTTGAAAGCGGCGCGGCCGACGCCGGTCGCAGCGGCTTGGTGCACGTGCCCGTTTCCGTTCGCGCCGCGAGGCCCGGCCGTATAGGATCGCGCGGGCGGCGCTTCGCCGACCGACGGCGCGAACGTCTGAAAGGCGCGGATGTCCGGAGGAGGCGAACGTCTGAAAGGCGCGGATGTGACGAAATCCTCCCCACGGAGATTGGCGAGGCCTTCGGGCGGATGGCGTCGGCCGCGCTTCGTGGAGTAATATGTCCATTCGTGCGTGTTGGGCGGATTGCCCGCTCGCGACAGGACCACGTGCCGCACGAGGCGGCCATTAAGAGAGAGGAGCGGTGCACATGGCAGTTCCCAAGCGCAAAATGTCCCGCAGCAACACTCGCTCTCGTCGTTCCCAGTGGAAGGCTGAGCTCACCGAGCTTCAGTCCGTCCGTGTGCGGGGCCGTGAGGTGCGCATTCCCCGTAGGCTCGCCCGGGCTTACAAGGACGGTCTGCTGTCGGAGGACTGACGCGGAAGAACTTAGGAAGAAGGCTCGCTTCGGCGGGCCTTCTTTCATGCGCCGCGGGCGTCCTTTCCTGCGCGTTTCATGCGCGGCGGGCGTCCGAATTTTTGGCTTCGTCGATTTATTTCGGTGATTTTCATTCCGCGCCGCGTGGGAAAACGATAGGGTTGCGTTGTCAATGCAGCGAAAGGGATTCGAGCAATGGTTGAACTGACGCACGTAACTCGGTTTGCACGATTGATGGCGACATCCGTGAGAAAATCGCTGAGTCGAGGCGATTTCCCCGAACGCGGCGAGCTCGCCGGAAAGGTCGGAGCCGCAAATTTGCCCGACAGGGCGCCCGAAAGCCTCGAGGACTTCTTAAGACCCGGCGCAGGCGAGACCGAGAACGCGCGAGACGGGCGTGAGGGCTTGCGAGGCGAAAGGGCCCACGCCACGCCGAGCCAGCTGCGCGCGCTGTGTTTCGCGCCGTCGGTCGAAGCGCTCAGCGCGCCTGAAATTCCCGTTCCGCTGGCCGGGCTCGTCGTGGCTGAATCCTCGTGGACGCTTGCAGCGCCGATTCTCCTCGGCAGCGAGGCGGAGGTCGGCGCCTCCGTCTCTTCGATTCGCCGCAGCGAGCGGGGAACGGAGGTGACGGTCCGAGGGGTCGTCTTCGACGACGGCGGGCTCGTCTACGCCGAAGAGACCCTCTACATCGCGAAAAAGCTCACGGGAGAGCCGCGCGAGTGGGGCGAACGGCAGCCTTCCGAAAGCTTCGACCTGAGGCGCGAGCGCGGGGTCGACTCCATGGGCCGCCTCGACGTCGGCAATCGGCCCGCCGTCGCGGAGCGGGAGTTCACCGTGGCGGATTCCCGACTGTGGGCGCGCTATACGGGCGACGTCAACCCTATCCACATGTCGAGCGCCGCGGCGAGGGCTTTCGGCTTCCGCCGTGCGATTCTCCACGGAGCCGCGGTCGAGGCGTGGGCGATGGACCGGCTGGGCCTAGACGGGTCGGCGCGGTGCTGGGGCCAAGCGAAGTTTCGCGCGCCCGCGCTCCTCCCCGCGCGCTTGGAGCTGATCGACATGGGGCGCGCTTCCTCCGATTCGCGCGTTTCCTCCGATTCGTGCGCTTTCGCCGTTCTCGACGGCAAAAGCGGCCGCGACCTCGTCCATCTGTCATACGGCGGCGTCGGCCTGGAACGGTACCGCAAGGGGGGTGATTTCCCGTCCGGCCGGATCGTTCTGCCTCGGCAAAACGGGCGCACGAGCTCGAGCGTCCTCGCCCGGGGAATGGCGCTGGCCGCGGCCACCGCCGACCCGCGCCTGGCCGAGAGGGTAAAAGGCGCCGAGCCGTGGCGTGAAGGCTATCGCGCCGCGATGACGGATCTCAGCAGGGTCGACGCCCCTTCTCGCGGGGGCGAGGCGGCCCGAGCCGGCCTGGCTTGCCTGGCGAAGAGCCTACGTTTCGCCGACGGGAGGAAGATAGGCGAAGCCCGCGCCGTCGAAGTCCGCGGCGGCTCCTGGAAGGTGAGCGGGAATCGAGAGCCGCGCCGCGAGCTGTCCCTGGAGCTCGACGGGCGCGAATACAAGGGGCGGAGCCTCCTGGCCTTGCTGGATGCCTGGCGGCGTCGCGGATTCATGCGTCGCGGCGCGTACGACGCCCTGGCCGAGGTCATCGGCGACCCGGGGATCCTCGACCTCGACGGATGGACGTTTGCGTGCCTCGGGGCGTCCGCCGCACTTTCGCCTGCGCCTTCGCTTCTGGCGTGGGGCGCCGACGTCGCCGCGCCCGTCCGCGCGGGCCAGGAGAAGAACTCCGCGCTCATCGACGCGGCGAGGTCCGGGGCGGGAACCCTCATTCTTCCGCCTGTCCCGCTCGACGTCGCCCGCGAACCGGAGGCTGCGGCGGGATGGATCGCCTCTCTGGACGGGCGCATCGCGATAGTCGACACCCTGTACGCCCCCGGGGCGAAGTTCCTCTTGGCGGAGGTCGGCGCCGACGTCGTCGAGAGCCTCGTCACGCGCGCCCGCCCCGACACCGCGCTCGCCTGGTACGGAAGCCCCACGGACGCCTACGTGCTGTCGGAGTCTCCGAAGGCGCGTTTTGGACGGGGCCTGGCCGCCTCGGCGCTGGCGGCCTACGCGAGGGCGCGGGGTCTCGGCCCCTCGCGCGTCGACGGCGTCTACCCCGGATACATCGCGGTCCAAGGCCCCAATTACGCCGCCGCGAAGCGGATCGGCAGGTGGCGGGCAACCGTCGAACGCGAAGCGGGCCGGACGGTCTCTTACAATGTCGGCCCACTGTCGATGACCCGCTCCGTCCTCGTCTCGCGGCCTTTGCGGGCGGCCTACGGCGGTCTTCGACGCTTGGGGGTAACGCCTTTGCCCGCCGAGGCTTCGGCCGCGCTCATGGCCGCGCTCCTCGCCTGGGATCTCAAGAATCCGCGGGCCGCCGCCGAATCGGAGACCTTCCTCACGGACAAGGCGATCGACTGCGGCCTGTTCTCCTGCCCCTACGAACCAAACGGCCTCATGGCCTTCGCCGTCGCGCTCGGCGCGGACAAGGCGCTCAAGCGGGCTTAGGCGCCCGGGCAAGGCGCCAAGCCGGACGGGCCGCAGGCAAGGCGGGCGACAGGCGCCCGCCCGACTTCGCTCACACGGCCGCGGCCTGGGCCAGCTCCCTCCTGATGGCGCTCACCGACGTGGCCCGCCGCCTCTTGACGCCCGCAACCGACAGCCCGAAGGCCGCTGCGGCCCATACGCCGAGCACGATCGCCGCCGCCGAGGCGGACGAAGGTCCGCCTGTGATCAGCCCGTGAAGGGCGGAGGCCGCCCCCGGCAGAGGCGTCGATCCATTGACCGCGCCGAAGAACCCGGTGTGGCTCGCGGAGGGGAGGATGACGTCGAGGCTGAGGATCTGCACCGCCAAAAGGGTCAGCGAGGCGATCACTCCGCCGCGGCGGGCGAAGACGGCCATGAGCGCGTCGTTGACGATCGTGAAGGCGACCGACGCGAACAGCATCATGGCGAAGGCCCCGGGTTTGTCGGCGACGTCGACGTCCCACAGCCACATCGCCGCCGCCGTCGCTACGCATTGGCCCAGAGACATGATCAGGGACGGCCTCAGCGACTCCCATGCCAGCCGGAGCGGCGTGGCCGCCTCGAATATGCGTTCCCGCTTCATCTTGCCCAGGGCGAGCACAGACATGAGCGACCCGATCCACAGGGCCGCGGCGATCGCCCCGGGGGCGAGCGAGGTCGTCGTCGAAACTTCGCCGCCGGACGAGGCGACCCCGACGGGGCTGGAAAGAGCGCGGGCGTGAGCCGCGGGGTTCGGATCGGCGGGGATGCGCGAGTACGCGTCGCTCAGTCCGCTGCGCAGAGAGTTCGCCCCCTTGTTCAACTCCTGGGCGCCGCTGTTGAGCTGGGCGGCGCCCTGGCCGAGCTGATCGGCTCCGCCGGCGGCCGCGGCGGCGTTTTTGTTGACGGCAGACGCGCCCGCGGCGACTTTGCCCGCCCCCTGGTTCAAAGTCGAAGAATTGCCGGAAAGGGCCGCCAGGCCTCCGGCCAGATTCTTGTTCCCCTCGGCAACCTGGTTGGCGCCCGCGACGAGTCTGTTCCCGTTGGCGCCGGCCAGGTTCGTGCCCATCGCCCCCGCGACTTGGTCGAGGCCCTGTGAAACCGACTGCGCCCCTTGGGCGAGCTGGCCGACCGAAGCCTTGAGCCCGTTGAGTTGCCGAATCATTCCGAGGGAGCCGGAGCCTCCCGTCCCGATGCGCGAGGAGACGGAAGCGGCAGCCTGCTTGACCTGGAGGGTCGCCTGTTCGGCGGCGGCGCACGCCTGTGCGTTCCCGGCGCCGCACGCCCTGATGAGGGCGACCGTTCGATCGGCCCCGGACGAAACGGAGCCCATCGTCGAGGAAAGCTGAGTCAAATTCCCTTCGATCTGCGTCAACGAGGACAAGTCGATGTTCTGCACGGCGGAATTGAGCCTCTGGAGCCCGCCCGAGACCTGCGCAGCCCCGCCGGCAAGGCTCCGCGGGCCGTTTCCGGCGATCGCGGCATACATCTGATTCACACCGGCAGTGTATCGGGAGACGTTCGCGCTCAAGTTCTGAGAGCCGGCCGAGAGCTGCTGGGCGCCCGCGGCGGCCTGGTCGACCTTCGAGGTGTAGGTCGAAACGCCCCCGGCCAGGTTCAAGGCGCCCGACGACAATTCGCCGGTTCCTCCCTGGAGCGTGTGGAGGCCGGAGGCGAGCTTTCCCGTGTTGTCGGCGAGCTCCTGGCTGCCCTGGGCGGCGTTGTGCTGCCCGTCGGCGAGCTTTTTCGCGCTGTCGGCCGCCTTGCCTATGCCGGATTTTATCGTGTTGGTCGCCTTGAGGCTGCCGTCGATGTAGGCGACGGTCAGGTTCGTTCCCAGGTCTCTCGCGGCGGCTTCCGTGACCGCCGTCGAAATCCTTCTCGTCACCGGGTTGCTGCCCGAGGACTCGATCGAGACTCGGGGCACGCCCGTGCGCCCTTTCTCAAGAACCGCCGCGGCCTGCCGCGAGAAGCCCTTGGGTATCGTGACCACGGCTTCGTATTTTCCGCTTTTCAAGCCGCTCCGAGCGGTCTGCTGGCTGACGACGTCCCAGGCGATGTGGCGCGCCTGGGAGGATTCGGACGCTGCGCCTTTCGTGAGGCTGGCGATCATCTGGCGGCCCGCCGGCAGGGTTTTGCCCGAGCTGAGTTTGGCCGGCTCGTCGAGGTTGACGACGGCGGCCTTGGCCGGATTGTCGCCGTCGACGGTCGAGGACGTGCTCGCCAGGGCGAGGAGGCCGATGATCGCCGGGAGGACGAGGACGAGGCTGAAGAACAGGGAGCGTGCTTTTTTCACGGTTTCCTCCTTATCGGATCGCAGCGCCGACGCGGTTTGACGGAGAGGCGTCCAGGCGGTTTGAGGGAGTGGGGATCGTCGCTTGCGCGGAGACAAAAAGATCGGAAGGGACAGCCATGGACGCCGGTCCGGTGACCAGGACGGTCCGCCCCTGGTCGAGCAGCTGGCGGACGCGCTCCCAGCGGCGTTTGCCCGGATCGTCGACCGTCACGACCGAGGCTCTGGCCGAGACCGGACCGTCCCAGCTGCGCAGGGCGGTGGTCATGCCCTGGACTTGCGAGCGCCCGTCGGGCAGCGTGTGGGGGCCGATCACCGCTATTCCCGCGTCCGGCAGCAGCCTTCCCTCGACGACGGCGGAGAGAGCCCGCCGCGCCACGGCGTCCTCGCCCCTGACCACGGCCAATTGGCCGGGCGCCGCAGCGAGGCTGAGCGAGTTCACGAGCGGTTCGTCGCCGTCCAGAATTGTCAGGCCTTCGAGGCGCACGGCGCTCTCGCCGTGCTCGGCGACCCATGCCTCGTGTTCGAGGGAGCGGGCGAGCCCGTCGCCTTCGACGTCGACCGCGGGAAGGGCGGCGTCCAGCCAGCGCGGAATCCACCACGCCTTCCTGCCCAAAAGAGCCATGATCGCGGGAATGAAGGTCATTCGGACGAGGAACGCGTCGGCGGCTATCCCCGCCGTCAGGGCGATGGCGATCGGCTTGATTTCGACGGAGCCGTGCGGAATGAACGCCGCGAAAACCCCCGTCATGATGACAGCCGCGGCCGTCACCACTTTCGCCGATCCCACGAAGCCCTCCCGGGTGGCCAGGCCGGCGTCGCCCGTGCGGATCCACTCCTCGCGCATTCGCGAGACGAGGAACACCTGATAGTCCATCGCGAGCCCAAAGAGGATGCCGATGACCAGGATCGGCATGAAGGATATGACGGGGCCGGTTTTCGTGACGTTGAGGGCGTCCGCGAGCCACCCGTAGCCGTAGACGGCGCCCACGGCCCCCATGCCCGCGGCCAGGGACAGAAGGAACCCGAGGGTCGCCGTCAGCGGCACAGCGATCGAACGGAAGACGACGAGGAGGATGGCGAGCGACAGCCCCACGACGACGATCCCGAAAGGAAGGAGGGCCTGGCCGAGTTTGTCCGAAATGTCGATGGCGACCGCCGTCTTGCCCGTCACCATGACGTTGGAGATCCCGTATTGCTTCTCCCAGGAGGGCGCCAGGCCTCTGATCTCTTTGACGAGGTCGGCTGTGGCCTTGCTCGTCTGGCCGCCCGTCGGGACGACCTGAATGAGGGCGAGCGAACCGTCCCGGTTGGGCGTGGCGAGGGCGACTCGCTCCACGCCGTCGAGCTTGCCGATCTTCTCGCTCAAGGTCTTGACCAGACCGATGGGATCCTGGCTCTGCACGATGTCGGCGAGCACCGCGATCGGCGCGTTGTAGCCCTCGCCGTAGGCCTTGGCCACCGCGTCGTATGTGTCTCTTTCGACGGTTCCCCGGGCCGCCTGCCCGCTGTCGGGCAGAGCGGTGGCCAGATCCAACGCTGGAACCGCCGCGACTCCCAGAGTCCCCAGGACGACGGCGACGGTTGCGGCTGGACGCCGGGTGACGGCACGCACCCACGCGCGGGCAATCCTGCCGCTGTGCCGCTCCTTGCGAGGCTTTGGCGAGAGTCGGTGGCCCAAAAGCCCGAGAAGCGCGGGAACGGCGGTCACCGCGACGAGGACGGCCACCGCGACCACCGCGGCCGAGGCCGCCCCCATGACCGCCAGGAAATGCAGACCCGTGACAGAGAGGCCGCACAGCGCGACGATGACGGTCCCTCCCGCGAAGACCACGGCCGATCCCGCGGTGGCCGTCGCCCGGCTCGCCGCCGACCTGGGGTCGATTCCTTCGGCCAGATACTCGCGCGCCCGCGACATGATGAACAGCGCGTAGTCGATGCCGACGGCCAGCCCGATCATGACGGCGAGCACCGGTGTGACGGAGCTGACCTCCACGAAGGATGCAGCGACGACGATTCCGAGCAGCCCGGCTCCCACCCCGAGGATCGCGGAGACGATCGGCGATCCGGCTGCGAGCAGGGAGCCGAAGGTGACAAGAAGGACGATCGCGGCGATGAGCACGCCGACGATCTCCGTCGCCGACAGGGCGATCTCCGTTTTGTGCCCGACGGCGCCGCTGCGTTGGACGGTCAACGAGGCGTCTGCGGCGCGCGCCTGGGCGACGAGCGAATCGAGCTTCGCCGAAATGGCCGCGGCCTTCGGCCCGACGTCGCCTTTGGCGTCCCCGGCGCTCTTGTCCGTCTGAACGGCCGCCAGCGCGTGTTTCCCGTCGGAGGAGACGCCGCCGGTCGCGGCGGCGAAGGGGTCGGAGACGTTCGTGACGCCGTCGATCTTCTTCGCCTCGTCCACGAAGGCTTTGATCGTCTCCTTGTAGGACTTGATCGCGTCTTTGGAGGAAAAGAGGACGGATTCGTTCACGCCGGAAGCTTGGGGCAGGCGCTCGGACAGAACGTCGACGCCCTCGATCGACTCCAATCCTTCGATTGTGTAGCTGCTGGAGAGGTTGATTCCCGTCTGCGCCACGACGGCGCCGAGGAAAGCGATGAGGAACAGCCATGCGGCCAGAATGCGTTTGGCGTGGGCGGCGCAGAAGTTCCCGAGCCGATAGAGCGAAGAAGACATAGGCGATCCCGCAATCTCAATTCATCTATGTATCGAATGCAATACAAAAGTGTACTGGAATTCCGGTCTGAGGGATCGTTGTCTTCGTGTGAACACGGACACGTCGCGCGCGGCGGCTTTGTGCCCGTCCGTCTGTCCCGTTTGTGCCCGTCTGTCTGTCCCGTTTGTGCCCGTCTGTCTCGAAGCGGCGCGAGGCGATAAGCTGGGCAAGGGAGATCTTGGAAAGCAGAGCTTAGAGGGAAACGCTCGGAAGGGGATGTGCTCTTGGGCGCTGAACGGCCGCTTCGCAAACGCGAGAACACGCGTGCGCGCCTCATTGAGGCGGCGACCTCCGTTTTCGTCGAGAAGGGGTTTGCGGGTGCGAAGATCGACGACGTCGTCCGCGCCGCCGGCTTCACCCGAGGGGCCTTCTATTCGAATTACTCCTCGATGGAAGACCTGCTGGGGGAGGCGGTGCTCGCCCACGGGCGCCGCATACTGGCCCGCTTTCGCGAGACCATCGATTCGTCATGGGACCCTTCCGTCGACGGGCTCATGGAAGTTCTGGAAGCCATGCGCGCCGACGGGCGGACGATGTACATCCTCACCTCGGAGCTCAATCTCTACGCGATGCGCCACCCGAAGACATACAGCAAGTTCGAGGACTATCACGTCGGGTTGAACCGGGAGGTGTACAGGTTGGTCGAGAGGGTTCTGGCCAAGATCGGCCGCGAGCCGACGACGGACATCGACAGGGTCTCTAGCGCGCTCGTCTCGGCGTTCCTCGACGGCGTCTCATACGACTTCATGCGGTGCACGGAATCCGAGGATTCGACGGTTCTGCACTCCCTCATCGAGGCCATCCTGTACGGCATGAGCAAGCCGATCGAGGGGGCTGGGGCGAATGAGCCCGAATCGGGCAATCCCGACGCCGAAGCGCCCGGGGCGGGCGGGGCGAGCGCAAGCGGATCCCCTGGGGATGGGCTTGCTGCGGGCGAACTTGGCGCGGATGGGTCTGCTGCGCATGGGCCGGCCAATCGATAAACCGGCCGCGCGAACTTGAAGGAGCGAAGCAATGAAGGCAGTGAGCCAACACGGTGTCAGCGTTTTTCACAGTGCCGTCGCCGAGGGGCGCGAGAGCCGCAGGGAGCGCATCCTCGCCGCCGCGAGGGAGGCGCTCAAGGAACGCCGTATCTCGGAGGTCAGTCTCAATGAGATCTCCCGTCGGACCGACCTGTCCAGGTCTAAGATAGAGCGTTCTTTCAGCTCCCGGGAGGCGATCTTCCTCGAGCTCACGCAGCGCGATTACGGCGCGTGGGTCGACGAAGTGACGGAGGCGGTCGAGGCCGACGTCGGCGCCGACGATCCCGTTGCGGAGCTGTCCGCGGTGCTGGCCTCGATCGTGAGGCGTCCGCTTCTGTGCGAGCTGCTCGAATGTTCCAGCGGAATCTTTGAGCTCAAGGCCGGCTTCGACTATGCCGTCGACTACAAGACGGCGATGTATGGGCATGACAACCGGCTCGGAGCGGCGATTGAGTCTCGCCTGGGGCCTATTCCGGAGCGCCTGTGCACAATCGTCGTCCTCGGCCTGCGCGGCATGGTGACTGAACTGTGGGCCCATGCCCACCCGGCCCGGGCTGCGGAGGAGGCGGTGTGCTGGGACGGTGGCATCGGCCCGTCGCCTGAAAGCCTCGAGGAGGAGGCGAGCCAGGGATTCGCCGTGCTGCTCGCAGGCGTCGTGGCGCGGTTGCGTGAGACGGTCTGATGCGCGCTGACCCGGTCGGCTGCTTATAAGCGAGTGCCGAGTGTCCTTAGCCGATCAGGTCAAGAAGATGGCGGCGCGCCTTCATTGCGTGGATGAGCAGCTGGTCGCCGCTGTCGAAAGTGAGAATCACGAGTTCCAGAAGCCGACCATGGCTGTCGAAACCCATGACGAATTGCTTTGCGGGCATGTTGTCGTCTGGCCAGCTCTCGTAGATTCGGTGCCTGGGGCATGTAAAGCATCTTCGGTCCTCACGCCGTGCTTTGACGCCGAACGATGAACTTTCACACGACGAAGGCCCGCACGGCTGAGCGGATGATCTCGGGCCGGCTGGTGCCGTCCTTCCTGGCGCGCTGGTCGAGCGCAGCCACCAGACTGTCATCCATACGAACCGGTACGACTTGTGCCGCGCTGTCCCCGATGGGACGACGGCCCCGCTTTCTCAGCATGTCGACATCGTATCCGCGCTCCGCCTCATCGGCCCGCTCCTGGATCAGCTCGTCGGAGACGGGCACACCGTTAATAATTTCCATACGACAAGTGCAATACGAAATATCCGACTTATTGTCATTGCAACGGCAACGGCCGTGAACTCCGCTCCTCACGGCCTGGTCAGATCGATCTTGCCCATGTGCAGGATCCGCTCGCGCGTTGCGACGTCGGCCATGAGCTCGGCGATGTTGCGGAGGACGACCTGCCTGGAGACGCCCCAGCGGTCGACGCACCAGCCGCAGCGCTCGGCCTCCGGCACGGAGGAGAGTCCCGCCCAGCAGCGGTCGACCTCCTCCTGGCCGCGGCAGGAGACGACCATGGAGACTCCGGGCGTGAAGGTGAAGTCGTGGGAGGTCCCGCTGCCCAGGTCATGCCGACGGCCTCGGACCCAGGCGCAGCGCGGGGAGAAAAAGCACGTGCATCGAATTCGGTTGGCAATCGGAGCGAGTGACGGGAATCGAACCCGCGTAGCCTGCTTGGAAGGCAGGGGCTCTACCATTGAGCTACACTCGCGTGCTCAATGAGGATAGCAGGTTGCGCAGGGAGGCGCCACGCGTCAAAGTGTGGCGTGCGTCGTGCCCCCGGGGCGGCCTTTTGAGGTACGCGTTGGGGTTTGCGGCCGGTTTCCCGACGTCGGCGCGCGTTCGGCTTCGTGCGCATGCGCGGCGGCTTCCGTTGCATTAAGATGGGGCGAGTCCGGCAGGGCGCCGGGGTATGGCGCAGTTGGTAGCGCGCCCGCTTTGGGAGCGGGAGGCCGTGGGTTCAAGTCCCGCTACCCCGACAGGCGATTGGGCGACGGCGGTCGCGACCCGTCCTCGTTCTTTTCAGGCTCCCCTTCTCCCCAAGATTTGCCGGGGCATGTTCGACGGCGGCTGACAGCATGCACGCATGACCGTAGACGTCGAACCCTTTTCGCTTGCCGATCCGAGCGGATGGGAGGAGTTTGTTCGCTTTATGACGGCGAACGCGTTTCCCTTCCACATGAACCCGTCGCCCACTCGCGAGGACCTTGAGTCGCGCCGCGAGGACGGGGATTTTGACGGCCCTGAGAATGCGGTTCTCGCCGCTCGGGCGGAAGGCGAGCTTATTGGCTTCGTCGTCGTCGAAGACCTCGAAAGCATCGGGCCGCTGTTCGACATTCGCCTCGCGAACGGGGCGCGCGGAAAAGGGCTGGGAACGGAGACGGTCCGCGGGCTTGTGCGTCATTTGTTTCGGGAGTGTCCGAACATTGTGCGGATCGAAGGGCAGACGCGCGATGACAACGTCGCCATGCGCAAGACCTTCCTCCGCAGCGGTTTTGTCAAGGAGGCCCACTATCGGAAGGCCTGGCCGACGGCGGAGGGGGAGTTGCGCGACTCCGTCGCTTACGGCTTGCTTCGTTCGGATTTTGAAACCGGTCAGACGACGCCGCTCGTGTGGGACGAACTTTGACGCGTCGGGACGTGCGGGCTCCTTGGGACGTAAGGGCCGCGAAGGCTGATTTGGGCGAGCTCTGACTTTGGATGGGCTTGTGCGGAATCGGCTCCGAGGGGCCCGCGGCGACGTCGTCCAAGCCCTTGTGGGAGGCGATAGAGGGTCTGGTCCGCGGCGTCGTGATTTTGTTTGCAACAATGTGAATTGACGCGTAATCGTAGATAAAAACAATCGAACAAAGAATTGACAATGAGAAATATATGCGATAGTGTTGTGGTTGCGGGCAAGAAGATAGAAAAGAGGTGAGCTCCATGAGCGTCGATGTCAGTCCGCGGCTAGGCGCTGCGACGCCTGGCGACGACGGTCGGTTTGGCTCGGGCGGTCGAGGTCGGGCAGCGGACGACGACGGGCGGTTCGCCGAATGCTTGGACCGTCTGGAGGGGGCTGTCTCGGATCTGGTCCAGGCCGGGGTGTCGGGCGTCTCGGGGGAGGCCCTTGTCGATGGGGCCGCGGCCTTGGCCAAAGTCATTTCGCGGTTGGGCGCGGTCCGCGGAAACATGCTTGTCGCCATTGAGGAGGAAGAAAGCTGGCGCGTTTCGGGCGTGCGCACTTTCGCGCAGTGGAATGAGAAATCTTCGGGGCAGTCCCCCGCTGCTGCGATGAAAGAGATTAAACGCGCACAGGCGCTGGGAACGGACCTGCAGCACCTGTCAGCCGCTTTGAAGAACGGCGAAGTGTTTGCCGAGCATGTGGATATCGTGCGCCGGGTCTTTTCGACCCCCGTATTGAAAGGCAAGCTCAGCGAGGGCGTCGAAGGGGAGTTCGTCGCTTGGGCGCGCGAGTGCGCCCCGCGTCAGTTCGAACGACGTGTCAAGGCTCGGGCTTTTCAAGAGGATCCCGCTTCCGGAGTCGAGAACGAAAAAGCCGAGGCGAGAAAAGAAAACGTGGCTTTTGCCAAGGCGGGATCGGGCGTGCGCGTCACCGGCTGGCTCTCGGATGAGTCCTCGACGCTGCTCGACACCGCCCTCTCGGCGGTCATGGGGCGCAAAAGCGCCGACGATTCCAGGACTTTGCCGCAACGACGAGCCGGCGCGCTTGTCGAACTGGTCAGCGCGAAGCCCGAGGCTGGAAGCGCCGGGACCGGGTCGGGCGTGCAAACGCACCTGTCTGTGCACGTCCCGCTGGCAACCCTTGTCGGCGTCGAAAAGTCGCTTGGCTTCCCCGTCGTCGCCGACGACGCCGAAGGGGCGACTGCTCGGGAGACGGCCGCTCGGGAGGGGGCTACTCTGAAGGCGGCTGCTCGAAAGGCGCAAAGCGGTTCTCCGGTTGGAAACCTGGGGGACGTCGGACCGTGTGGCAGCGCCGGGCGGGGGCGCGAGCGCAGTAAAGCCGGGTTGAGCGGTGAGCGTCGCAAAAGCGGGTCGGGCTGTGGACGGGTCGGAGTTCCGAGTCGCCGGGCATGCCGGGAAACGGGAAGTGGCCAGGGTCGTTTCGGCCAGTGTCTAGACGCCGTCGCCGAGCGGGAGAAAGACGTCGGCAAAGTTCTGGGACGGATTCCAGCGCTTCTGAATGTCGATGCCTTCTCCGGGCTCGAACCGGCCGTCCTAGACGACGGATCGCCCCTGTCGGCCAGTCAGCTGGCCAGGCTCCTGTGCGATTCGACGCTTTCTCGCGTCATTCTCACGGCAAGCGGGGAGGTTCTCGACGTCGGAAGAAACAAACGCCTTTTCACCCCCGCCCAACGGCGGGCCGTGATCGCCAGAGACCGGACATGCCGATATCCAGGGTGCAACGACACGATCGCCCACGGACAGATCCACCACGCCCTGCCTTGGCAGGCCGCCGGGCGCACGACTCTCGCGAACGCCGTCCTTCTGTACTGGCACCATCACGCCATGGTCCACCGGGAGGCGATCGCGATCTCCCATCACGACGGAGGCTTCGTCTTCACGTCGCCCGACGGCACGGCGATAGGGGTGCGCAGGCACGGAACGTGAATGAAAAGCTCAATCCTCCGATTTGCGAGGGCCGTCTTCCTCTGCCGGCGGTTGAGGGGGGGCGTCGTGGAAAGGCGGCTCGGGCAGGGCCAGGGAATCGGGCCTCGTCAGGTCCTCCTCGGGCCGATCCGTATCGCCCTTGAAGTTGTACCGGGCATCCGCCTCGGCTTCCGCGACCGCCTGGGCTTCCGCCACGGCGATCGCCTGGGCCTCGGCCTGCACTTGATAAGCCTCCCATTCTTGAGGGAAGGTTTCGTTGAGATACTCGAAGAACTGTGTGCCGGTGGAGATCGCGCAGGCAATGTGCTGGCTGATCTGGGCATCGGTGACCCCATGCTCGTAGTCCACGGAATGCTCGGTCATAAGGACCACTTCGTTGACGTCGTTGGCCACCGCGTAAGTCTTGGGCCAAATCGTGTGGATGTTCCACTCATTGCAGGCCTGAATGGCCTCTCCCAGACGGTCCGTCGACAACGATGCGTACCAGCGGCCCTGGACGCGCAGGTACTCGTCCGACTCGCCTCCGATGAGGAAAAAGAACCCGCCGTGTTCCCAGCCGGCAGCCAGATCGTTGTCCGAATCGTAGGTGTAGATGATTTGGTCGCGTTCCAGTGCGGCAACAATGCGTTCCTGGGAAAGAGGCGCGAGCGAAGCTGCGCCGTCGTTCTCGACGAGGGCCATGATTCTGTCTCCTTTAAAGACGATGCTGATTTCTACTCGACATCGTACGTCCGGGGGCCGCCCCGAGGCGAGTGTCGTCTCGCTCTCGCGGCTCCGGGTGTCCGCTTTCACGGCTTTGGGTGCCCTCTCTCGCGGCTGCGCGCGGCTCGCTCTTGGAACGCAGACAACTTGCAAAAATCCATCGCTGGGGAGCGGTTCCCATTTTCCTATTATGGATATTGAGTTGTGTTAGCGTGGAGAGCATAAAGAGCCGTTCCGCAAGAAGGCCAAGCCGTTGCCATCTCAGTAGTTGCCGCGAGGATGTCACGCACAATGTCCCGCGCCTGCCGTCGATGAAGGCTTGGATCGAGACGGCTAGGACCCTAAAAGGAGATAACAGTCATGCGTAAATCACGCTATATTGCGGCAATCATGGCGGTGTGTGCGAGCTTCACGCTCGTGTCATGCAGCAGCGACGCGTCCAATGAAAAGGCCGCGAAAACCAATTCACAGGTCGAGAAGGCCAAATCAGAAGCGGTCGACAATGCGGGGGGACAGCCCGTCTCCTCGAACGCGAAACTCCCCGTCATCGCCTCGCGCAACGCCGGAGACGGCTTGCGAATCGATCTCAACGAGGTGACGACCTCCAGCGCGGCGACGACAGTCGTTTTCACGGCGGTCAACACAAATAAATCCGGCGAGGAGCTATCCGTCGGGGGGCGTTTCGACGACGGCACGCACCAAGTGCCGGTGAACGACAAGGGGCGTACCAAGGACGGGGGGTATCACCTGTGGTACACGACCGACGGCGTGAAACTCATCGAAGGAAAACACGCGAAGGTCTACCGCGCCGCCTATGACGCCTCGGGGGAGTGCCTGTGCTCCACGGACCTTGGCGCACTGTCGATCAAAGGCGGTGAGTCCGTCGTTCTCCAGACGATCTTCGCGGGGCTTCCGAAGGACGTGACGACCGTCGACGTGACGATCCCCGATGCGGGAGTGTTCAAGAAGGTCAAGGTGTCGCGATGAGCGCCCGGCGGTCGGCAGCGTGCAGCGCCCTCCTCGCGATCGGACTTGCCGCGACGGGCTCATTCGGGGCCCGCGCCGCGGCAGACCCGAGCTCGGAATCCTCTGCGAGCCCGTCTGCGAGCGGTCCTAAACAGATTATCGTTCCCCTCGGAGGAAAGAGTTTCAAGAACATGGCGGCGCCGGTCCTTGGCGCGGATGAGCTGAATGCGCCGGTTCTCGTTTACTACGCCCCGATCGGATCGGCCGACGGCGCGGAGACGACGGTGGAAGGCGAGGGGAAGACGACCACCACGCTCTCCTCCGACGTGAACTTCGAGGTCGATTCCGCGAACTTGACCCCGCGGGCGCGCGAGGTGCTCGACGGCCTCGTGTCCAAGTGGCGGAAGAAAAAGCCGAAGGAGATCTCGATCACCGGCCACACCGATTCCGTCGCCGACGACGACCACAACCAGAAGTTGTCCGAGGATCGCGCCAAGGCGGTGCGCAGCTACGTTGCGCCGAAAGTCTCCGGCGTCTCCATCGAGGTTGAGGGAAAGGGGGAGAACGAGCCCGCCGCCTCCGAAACCAACGAGGACGGCTCTCCGAACGAGGCCGGCAAAGCGGCGAATCGCCGTGTAGTCATCGTCTCCAAGTGAGGGGGATATTTTAATCGAGCATCCCTCCTCTCGCAAAGGGGAGGGACATCCCTTCACAAATGGACTCATGAAGAGAGATCATTAAACCAAGGCTGTGGTGAGGGAGTCGAAGCACGCATCTCGACCCTCTTCCCAACGCCGTATATGTCCATACGACGAAGGAGAAACTTCGATGAAGAAAAGGCACCTGACACTGGCCGCGACGCTGTGCGCGGCCTCCATGGTGTTCCCAGGCGGGCCCGCGAACGCGAGCTTGCCCGCAGACGACGGCCATTCCGACGGGGCCGGCACGTGGGGGAGCCTGCTGGAGACCCCTCCCACAAAGGAAAACTTCGAAGGAGCACGCACCTTCGAGTGGGCCGGCCAAAAGTGGTATGCACGCGACACCAGCTGGAAGCCCGGCGGTCCGATGAAGAGCGGCGAGTGGAACAAGGACCAGGCCCACGTCGAAGGCGGCAGCCTCTACCTCTCCGCGAGGCGCAACTACAAAAGTAAGAAGATGGCGGGCTCCGAGGTCGTCAGTTCGCAGACGGTCGGCTATGGCGACTACCACTTCACCTTCGAGGCTGGCACCACCGAATTCGACGAGCACGCCGTCTTCGGCGCCTTCACCTATGACTGGGACGAGCAGGCAAAGGAAGGATTCACCGAAATCGACCTGATCGAAGCGTCGAGGTGGGGCGAAAAGGGCGGCAAGATCCACAACAAGTTCACCTACTATCAGGACAACGGCGGCCGCAAGCACAACATCGACGACCACGTTGTCGCACAAGAAGGCGTCTACAAGTTCCAGGTGGACGTCAAGTGGGAAAAGGGAAAGATCACCTGGAAGCTGTGGGACGGCAACCGCAGCAAGCTCCTCCACAGCGGCAGCCTCACTGAGGGCGTGCCCGTGCCCACGAAGACCACGCGCATGCACCTGAACGCATGGTGCTACGGGCTCAAGGCGGAGAATGAGCAGTCTAAGGATTTCTCCGTCAAGGTCAGCGACTACAAGTACACCCCTGCAAAGTAGATCTCGAACGTAAAGACGTCGGGAACAGAGAATATGCGGCGGGCCAGCGCTTAAAAAGCGCGGGCCCGCCGTTTTGGTCGACAGGGGTCCGCCTCATTCGAGAAGCTCGCCCCCGAAGCGGCAATGGAGGCGGCAATGGCGTAGTATTAGCGGGTATGCGTGCACGCGGTGGAGCGGGTTGCGGACGGGACGGACGACGTCGGCGCCGCGCCCCCGTCGGCGTGCAGTCCACAGACATGTGGAATCGGCATTCCGCGCCGGTTCCGAAAATCGCCCGGGCGGCCGCGGCCGCCCCCTACGCTTGGAGAATTAGTGAAGAGCTCCGTCGAGAATCTCGATCCCACCAAGGTCAAGCTGACCGTTGAAGTGCCGTTCGAGGAGTTCAAGCCCGCCATCGACGCGGCAGCCAAGGAGATCGGCAAGCAGGTCAACATCCCCGGCTTCCGGCGCGGACACATTCCCGCCCGCGTCATTGAAGCCCAGTTCGGGCGCGGCGTCATCGTCGAGGAGGCGGTCAACGGCTCGCTCGACCGCTACTACGGCGCCGCGGTCGAAGAGAATTCGCTTCACCCTATGTCCCGCCCGGAGGTCGATGTCACCGCCGTTCCCGCGGAGAAAGGCTCCACTGAGGATCTCGTCTTCACCGTGACAGTCGAGGTGCGCCCGGAGATCGCCATTCCGGAGCCTTCCTCGTTCACGATCGCCGTCGATCCCGCGGAGGTCACCGAGGACGACGTCGAGGAGCGCCTCACGGCCCTGCGCGAGCGTTTCGGCACCCTCAAGGCGGTTGAGCGCGCAGCGAGAGACGGCGATTACGTCACGGTCGACATGGTCGCGAAGATCGACGACGAGGAGGTCGACTCCGTCTCCGGAGTCTCCTACAAGATCGGCTCGGGCACGATGGTCGACGGCATCGACGGCGCCCTCATCGGCTTGAAAGCAGGGGAATCTGCGACGTTTACGACCGAGCTGGCCGGCGGCGAGCACGAGGGCGAGGAAGCCGAAGTGACCGTTGTCGCCAACGACGTCAAAGAATCCGAGCTCCCGGAGGCCGACGACGACTTCGCCCAGCTCGCCTCCGAGTTCGACACCATTGAGGAGCTGCGCGAGGATTTGCGCGGCGAGGCTGCGAAGGCCAAGGCCTCCGCCCAGGTTTACGCGGCGCGGGATCTTTTGAGCGAGAAGCTGCGCGAAGCGGTCGACTTCCCGCTGCCCGAGGGGGCGCTCGAAGAGGAGGTCGTCCGCCACCTCGAGATGGAGGGCAAGGAGCTCGGCGACGAGCACGAGCCCGAGGCGCGCGCCGAGTCCGAGCGTCTCATGCGCGACCAGCTGCTCCTCGACGTCCTCGTCGAGGGCTTCGCCATCGACATCGAGCAAAACGAGCTCTTCAGCTTCATGGTTCAGCAGGCGCAGGCTTACGGGATGGATCCCAACGAGTTCATCCAGGCCGCCGCTAAGGCGAACCAGGTCAGCTCGTTCGCGGCCGAGCTCGCGCGCGGCAAGGCGCTGATCGCCTACCTCCGCCTCGTCAACGTCGTCGATTCCAACGGCGAGGCGGTCGACGTCGCCGCCGTCGTCGGCGAAGCACCCGAGGGCCAGCCTACCCCAGCGTTTGGCGAGAAGGCCTCCAAAGCCGCGGAGCCTTTCGATCCTGCGTCGGCTAAGATCGACGACGTGCTCGCTTACGTCGCGACGGCGGACGACGCGGAGAAGGCGCGCATCATCGAGGCTGAGAAGGCGGGCAAGGCGCGCAAGACGCTGCTCGAAAAGCTCGAAGGCTGATCTCTGAAACCATGCGCCTACAGCGAAAAGTCCCCATTCTGCGGTGAATCGGGGGTCGCGACAGGCTATCGTCGAGGGGTAACAACGGCCGGGAACCACCCGGATGAGGAAGGACGACGCGTGAGCACTACGCCCGCTATGAAGGGACAGACGCCGCAGCTCGGCAGTCTGCAGGAGTCGGTTTACACCCGGCTCCTCAAGGAGCGGATCATCTGGCTTGGCGAGGAAGTCCGCGAGGACAACGCGAACATCATCTGCGCCCAGATGCTGCTTTTGGCCGCCGAGGACCCGGAGAAGGACATTTACCTCTACATCAATTCGCCCGGCGGCTCGGTGACCGCAGGCATGGCCATCTACGACACGATGCAGTTCATTCAGCCCGACGTGGTGACGGTGGGCATGGGCATGGCGGCGTCGATGGGGCAGTTCCTGCTGTCGGCGGGGGCGAAGGGCAAGCGGTACATCACGCCCCACGCCCGCGTGCTCTTGCACCAGCCGCTCGGAGGCGCCGGCGGAACTGCCACGGACATTCGCATCAACGCCGATCTCATCTTGCAGATGAAGAGGGAGCTCGCCGAAATCACCGCCGACGCCACGGGAAAGACGCCCGAGCAGGTCATCGAAGACGGCGATCGCGACCATTGGTTCAACGCGCAGGAGGCTCTCGAATACGGTTTCGTCGACCGCATCGTTTCCAGCGCCAATGCCATCGGCGGATCGAACGAGGAATGAGAGCCCAGCGAGGAATGAGGATCGACGGAATGAACAACTCTCCACACTTTTCGGGCTTGGCGCCGGCCATGCCGTCCGCCCGATACGTCCTGCCCAATTTCGAGGAGCGCACGCCTTACGGGTACAAGAGGCAGGATCCGTACGCCAAGCTTTTCGAGGACCGAATCATATTCCTCGGCGTCCAGGTCGATGACGCGTCCGCCGACGACATCATGGCTCAGCTTCTCGTCCTTGAGTCCCAGGACCCCGATTCGCCCATCACGATGTACATCAATTCGCCCGGCGGATCCTTCACGGCGCTGACCGCTATCTACGACACGATGCAGTACATCAAGCCGCAGATACAGACGGTGTGCCTGGGCCAGGCGGCGTCGGCCGCGGCCGTTCTGCTTGCTGCGGGCTCGCCCGGGCGGCGTCTCGCCCTGCCGAATGCGCGCGTCCTCATTCATGAGCCTGCCATGGAGGGGATGCAGGGGCAGGCGTCGGACATCGCGATCGTCGCCGACGAGCTCGAGCGGATGAACAATTGGCTGTGCGACACGCTTTCGCATCATTCCGGCAAGCCCGCAGACGAGATCAAGAACGACATTAAGCGAGACAAGATTCTCACCGCCGACGACGCCAAGGAGTACGGACTGGTCGATCAGGTCCTCACCTCTCGCAAGGCGCCGTCGGGAAGCTGACTTCTCCACGCCGAGAAGCGAGGCTTGAGCTCCTCGCTTCTCGGCGTATCCTTTCCACACGGCCGTGATCCCGTGATAGCCTCACCTAGCGAGGTATCACGATAGCCTCGACACATACGGAGGAGTTTGGATGGCACGCACCGTAGACGCAGCGGACACTCTCAAGTGCTCGTTTTGTCAGAAAAGCCAGCGGCAGGTGAGGAAGCTCATCACGGGATCCGGCGTCTATATATGCAATGAATGCGTGGACCTGTGCAACGACATCATCGCCGAGGAACTCGCACAGGACGACAGCTCGGATTTTTCGCTTGACGCTCTGCCGAAGCCCAGAGAGATTTACGAGTTTCTCAACGAATACGTCATCGGGCAGGATGCCGCGAAGCGGACGCTCGCCGTCGCGGTGTACAACCACTACAAGCGCATCCGCGCCCAGGGCGGGCCGAAGCGCTCACAAGACGAAGAGGTCCAGATCGGAAAATCCAATATTCTGCTTCTCGGCCCGACGGGCACCGGAAAGACGTATCTGGCTCAATCCCTCGCCCGGATGCTCGACGTTCCGTTCGCCATAGCGGATGCCACGGCGCTGACCGAGGCCGGGTACGTGGGAGAGGACGTTGAGAATATACTCCTCAAACTCATTCAGGCCGCCGACGACGACGTCAAGCGGGCCGAGGTCGGCATCATTTACATTGACGAGATCGACAAAATCTCGCGCAAATCCGAGAATCCCTCGATCACGCGAGACGTTTCGGGCGAGGGCGTGCAGCAGGCTCTTCTCAAAATCATCGAGGGGACCGTCGCCTCGGTTCCCCCGCAGGGAGGGCGGAAGCATCCGCAGCAGGAGTACCTGCAACTCGACACGTCGAATATCCTCTTCATCTGCGCGGGCGCCTTTGCGGGGATGGAAGAGATCATCTCCTCTCGCACGGGCAGACGCGGGATTGGCTTCGGTTCGGAGCTGCACGTCGCCGACAACGGGGCCGAGGTGCTGAGCGAGGCCACGCCGGAGGACCTTCACAAGTTCGGGCTGATTCCTGAGCTCGTGGGGCGCCTGCCGGTTGTCGCGGCCACGGAGGAGCTGACCGAAGGCGATCTCATCCGCATCCTCACCGAGCCTAAGAACGCCCTTGTGCGCCAGTATGAGCGCATGTTCGAGCTCGACGGGGTCCTGCTCCAGATCGACGGCGAAGCCCTGCGCGAAATCGCACGCGAAGCCATCGCGCGGGGGACGGGCGCGCGCGGCCTCCGCTCTATTATGGAGAGCCTGCTCAAAGAAGCGATGTTCGAGGTCCCCTCGCGCAGCGACGTCGAGAAGATCGTTTTCGACGCCGCTGCGGTCAAGGGAGGCGGAGAACCCACGCTCGTGCTCAAGAAGGCGAAGAGCGCCTGATGGAGAACGACGAGGCGCGTGAGCTTTTGGAGGGGCATCGCCGAACGATCGACAACCTCGACGCCGCCCTCATCCACATTCTCGCGGAGCGTTTCCGCTGCACACAGCAAGTCGGCAAGCTCAAGGCCGCGAACTCGATGCCCCCCTCGGATCCCGAGCGCGAGGAACGGCAGATCCGCCGCCTGCGAAAGCTGGCGGCGGACGCCGGGCTCGACCCGGTTTTCGCGGAGAAGTTCCTCCGCTTCGTCGTCTCCGAGGTGATCCGCCACCACGAGCGGATCGCCGACGAGTTCTCCAACTAGCTCGCCGTGTAGATCCTCTCGATCTCCTCGTTGAAGTCTCGAATCACCGACGCGCGTTTGACCTTCATCGAGGGCGTCATATACCCGTTGGCGACCGTGAAGTCGATGGGGAGGATCCTGAACTTGCGGATCGACTCTGCCCGAGAGACCGAATCGTTCGCGCGTTTGATCGCCCTGTCGATCGCGGCGAGAACCTGAGGGTCCTCGGACGCCTCGCTCGCGCTCATCTCAGGAAGCCCGTGATTTCTCAGCCACCCGGGCAGCATCTCGGAGTCCAACGTGACGAGGGCTCCGATGAAGGGCTTCTGGTCGCCGACGACGACCACTTGGGAAATGAGCGGATGGCCCCGCAGCCTGTCCTCGAGGACGGCGGGGGCGACGTTCTTGCCGCCGGCTGTGACGATCAGCTCCTTCTTGCGGCCGGTGATGAAGATGAATCCGTCGTCGTCGATCTCGCCCAAATCGCCGGTGCGGAACCACCCGTCCTCCGTGAAAGCGGCGGCCGTCGCCTCGGGGTTGTTGTTGTATCCAACGAAGATGTGGTCGCCTTTGCCGAGGATCTCGCCGTCGTCGTCCACGGACACATAGCAGCCGGGGTAGGCGGGGCCCACCGAGCCGATGCGCATGAAATGCGGAGTGTTGACGGAGGTCGGCGCGGACGTCTCGGTCAGCCCGTAGCCTTCGTAGACCTTGATGCCGATGCCGCGGAAGAAGTGGCCGAGGCGCGCCCCCAGCGGCGCGCCTCCCGAAATGCTGTTGCGCAGACTTCCCCCGAGGATCGAGCGGATCGAGGAGTAGACCAGGCGCTCGCCCAGGCGGTGCTCGGCCTTGAGCGCAAGCGAAGGCCCGCCGGGTGCGTCGAGCCTGCGCGAGTACTCGATCGCGACCTTGGCGAAGTGCCTGAAGAGCTTGAGCTTGAGGCCCTTGCCGGCCTTGGCGTCCGCCGCGTTGTAGATCTTCTCAAAAATCCGCGGGACGGCTAGGATGTAGGTCGGGCGGAAGCTCTGGACGTCGGACACCAGGTTCTTGGCGTCCGGCGCGAACCCCGTGATGTTGCCCGAGTACATCGACATGAGGCAAATGAAGCGCGCGAAGACGTGGGCCATGGGAAGGGCCAGGAGGCTGCGCTGCATTCCGCCGATGATCTGCGAGAGGCCGTCGTCCAGGGGGCCGTTGATGGCCACGTGGAGGAGGTTGCGATGCGTCAGGCGTGCGCCCTTGGGAAGGCCTGTGGTGCCGGACGTGTAGATGATCGTGGCGAGGTCGTCGGCTGCCGTCGCGTCGATCCTCCGGTCGATCTCGGGATCGAGCGCGAGGGAGCCCTTTGCCGAGATTTTCTCGACGGCGTTCTCCTCGATGACGTGGATCGCCTCGAAATGGTCTAACTCCGAGAGCAGGGGTGCGAGGACGTCGTGGATTTGGCGGGTCTCCGCAATCGCCATTCGGCACTGCGAGTCTTTGACGATCCATCTGGCCTGATCGGTGGAGTCGGTTTCGTATATGGGAATGAGCTGCGCGCCCACGGCCCACGTCGCCTGATCGAAAAGCGCGAACTCGTAGCGTGAATGGCTCATGATCGCGATATGGTCGTTGGGCTCGACGCCGAGGGCGAGGAGACCTCGCGCCAGCGCGCGGACTTCGGCGTAAAACTGGCGCCACGTCACTGGAACCCAGGTGTTGATGGAGGATTTGCGCTCGAATACGATCTGCTCGGCTCGATCGTGTGCGTGATTGCGCATGACCCACGGAATGGACATCGATTCGGTGATCGTGATCTTTCCGGCGCGATAGGCGGCCCGGCGGCCGTCGATTTCGACAACGTTGCTCATAGCATCCTTTCTACCCCTCAGTAGGATAGCGGACTATCGGGAAGTTTGCCTCCAGCCTAACGAAGATGAGGCTGTCCGTGGGTAAAGTGCAGGGAAAACCCGCCTGCGGGCAGGGTCTTTCTCTGTCCGCCAATTCCTTCTCTGTCCGCTTCTTTGGCGGGAACCGTTTAGTGATAAGAATCATTCGTTTCACTCGCTTCTTAGAACTTCGGGCCAATGAGACGGAAACCCAAGTTTGACGAGGCGATAGTCTCTGTTGCTTCGCGTGGCGGCAGCGATGTCTGAAACGAGACGTGTACGTTCTTCGGGCAGAAGCAGCCGGGATAGCCCGAGGATCGTGGAGAAGACGCTTGAAGGCTGCAAAATGAATCCAGGGTCGAGTTCGCTTACCAGCGCTACAGATTCAGGCGGCATTGAATATTGGGTGTTCATGCGTCTCGAATGAAGCCGAGAATGGTGCGCAATGGTGTTTCTAAGGACGACCAGCGCGTTAAGCAACTGTTCGAGCCTGTTGTATTGGTATCCCAGCAATCTCGCCGCGGTTTTCTGATCCTTTGGCAGCATGTTCTTGTACAGCTTTGAGATCACTCCGAATGGAAGCATCTCGACGACAACCCACAAAGGGAAATTCCCCTCATAGTGTTCTTCGTAGTTCTTGACGAAAGGCTCTTTTTTAAAACGTTTAGTCGCCGATCGGACTTGTCCAAGGAACCACTTGTGATAGTTATTATTTGAGAAGTTCTCACTGTTTTTATAGCCAAGTGAACCGTAATGCTCGGTTAATGCATAGCTACACGCACTTCGAGCGGCAAGCTCAACTTTACGCAAATAGGGGAGTAAGGCCTGACGAAGTAAACAGTCGGTCTCATGTCGTGCGACTATCTGTTCAAACGTCGTTCCTGGCAGGAAACGAGAGATCTGGGAGTCGGGGTCTCTGACCGTCAAATCGATATAGTAACCGCGCAGGTGATAGTAGTTGATTCTCTGCAGACAGGCAGTGGCTGAGTCCGAGTTGGAGACTTCCAAGCCCTTGCGCTTTAGGTGTTGAATTTGTTCGTCAAAGCTCTTGTGTTTCTTGGAAGGCCGATCGCCTGTCAATTCAGTTCTCCAAAAAATAAGGCCTACCATGGGACACTCCCCTAGAGAAGTGCGGTAGGCTCTGTTACTTCAAGTGTAGAGCCAGCGTCCTCAGAAATCAAGTTGCCGCCGAAAACAATCTGAAACTTCCTGATCGCAAATGGCAAACCCGCCAGACGGTTGAGACAGAGACTTGCTTGTTGTGGCAGAGATTTACGGTTGAGACAGAAGGGCGGCGAGAGGAAACTCAAGCTTGCACCTTGAAGGTCCCTAAGGTCCCTCTCGCCCTGATCCGAGCTATCGCGCTGTGTCGATGATCTCAGGCGGCGCCTTGCGGCTCCGACGCCCTTTCGCGATCTGCCTCTGTTCTCAGCCCTTGCCTGCCGAGGCGGGCTTCTTAGGCTCGGGCGGGTCCAGCTCGTAGGAGGCGACCGCCACGGGCGCATCGCCGGCCACCGAGCGGGCGTTGAGATCGCCGCGGACGTGCGCGGCTCGCACGAGGTCGGCGTGCACCGCGTCAAGCCGCGCGCGGTCGGCTTCGGCCACCTCGATGGAGACTGCGGCATACGTCGTCCGCTGGGAGACCTTATTCTCGGATTTGACCTTCCGCAGCGCGGTCAGGGCCTCGCCGGCCACACGCAGAATCTCGGCGTCCGCGCCCGCGGCCGCGGCGCGCAAGGGCTCCGAGCTGGGCCAGGCGGCGCGATGGACAGAGCCCGTGCGGAACCAGCTCCACACTTCCTCCGTGGCGTAGGGGATGAACGGCGCAAGGAGCCGCAGGAAAACGTCCACGGCGACGTTGAGGGCAACCCGTGCGGATCGCGCAGAAGGGTCGTCCGAGTAGGCGCGGTCCTTCACTAGCTCCAGATAATCGTCGCAGAAGGACCAGAAGCAGGACTCGGCAAGTTCGAGCGCGCGGGTGTGGTCGTAGGCGTCGAAGGAGGCGGTGGCTTCATCGACGACGTCGGCGAGGCCCGCGAGGACCGCGCGGTCCGCCGGCTCGGTCACGGCGGCGACGTCGACGTCCGCAGGCGCCCCCTCGCCGCCCATCGACAGGGCGAACTTCGAGGCGTTGAGCACCTTCATCGCCAGACGGCGCCCGATCTTCATCTGCTGTTCGTCGAAGGTCGCGTCCACGCCCAGGCGCGCGCTCGCGGCCCAGTAGCGCACCGCGTCCGACCCGTGCTTTTCGAGCAGCGCCATCGGGGTGACCACGTTGCCTTTGGATTTGGACATTTTCTTCCGGTCGGGGTCCAGGATCCACCCGGAGATCGCGGCGTGCCTCCAGGGATTCTCCCCGAATTCCAGGTGGGCGCGCACCATCGAGGAGAAAAGCCACGTGCGGATGATGTCTTGGCCCTGCGGGCGCACGTCCATCGGGTAGACGCGCGAGAACAGATCCTCGTCCGTCAGCCAGCCGCCCGCGATCTGGGGGCTGAGAGAGGACGTGGCCCACGTGTCCATGATGTCGATCTCGCCGACGAAGCCTCCCGGCTCGCCGCGCTGGGCCTCCGTGTATCCTTCGGGGACGTCCGACGAGGGGTCGACGGGCAGGCGCTCGACGTCGGGCGCGATGACGTCGTCGTAATCGACCTCGCCGGACTCGCGCACCCGATACCACAGCGGGATCGGCACGCCGAAGAAGCGCTGACGGGAGATGAGCCAGTCGGTGTTGAGGCCGCCGACCCAGTTGTCGTAGCGCACGTGCATGAAATCGGGGTGGAAGGCGAGCTCGTTTCCGGCCGCGATCAGGTTCTCGCGCAGCTGCCTGCCGTTGGCCTCGACGCGGTCGCGCCCGCCGTTGCGGATGTACCACTGGCGCGACGTGACGATCTCCAGCGGTTTGTCGCCCTTCTCGAAGAAGTTCGTCATGCGGGACGTGGGCTTGGGCTCGCCGAGCATCTCGCCGCTGTCGGTCAGCGCCTCGACGAGCGCCTTCCGGGCGGAGAAAGCCGTTTTCCCGGCCATGGCCTGGTAGGCGGCGACGCCCCGTTCGGACGCAATCCACTCCGGCGTCTGCGGGAGGATGCGGCCGTCTTTGCCGAGCACCGAGCGCATGGGCAGGTTCAGTTCGCGCCACCACACGACGTCGGTCAGGTCGCCGAAGGTGCAGCACATGGCGATTCCCGCGCCCTTATCGACCTCGGCCGCGGGGTGGGCGAGGACGGGAAGCTCGACGTCGAAGATCGGGGACGTCACGGTTGTGCCGAAGAGGTGGCTGTAGCGTTCGTCGTCGGGGTGCGCGATGAGGGCGACGCAGGCGGGCAGCAGCTCCGGGCGCGTGGTTTCGATGACGACGTCGCCGCCCTCGCCGTGGAACGCGAGCGAGTGATAGGCCCCGGGGTATTCGCGGGCTTCCAGCTCCGCCTGGGCGACGGCCGTTTGGAAGGTCACATCCCACAGCCCGGGTGCCTGAGCCTGATAGGCCTCGCCGCGTTCGAGGTTTCGCAGGAACCCAGCCTGGGCGATTTTCTGGGCCTTCGCTCCGATCGTCTGATAGTGCTGGCTCCAATCGACCGAGAGGCCCAGGCAACGCCAGAGCGCCTCGAACTGCGCCTCGTCCTCCTCGGTCAGCTTCCAGCACAGCTCGATGAAATTGC